>ERZ802830.106-NODE-106-length-78639-cov-19.3074_pt1 | contig 78639 bp, 76 predicted proteins | sample MGYA00345654_ERZ802830 | MGnify/ENA primary metagenome ERZ802830 (study PRJEB30503, sample SAMEA104212375) | marine metagenome | biome: Westerlies Biome; feature: [SRF] surface water layer (ENVO:00010504) within the epipelagic zone...; material: water...
GGCGAACATACCAAATCCTAAAAGCGGCGTGAACCGTCGATTATGCAGAGGTCTTAGACAGGTTTGTTTTTTAAGACAATCGGATACGATCGAATATGTCCTTCTATAGAAATTGGGCTGGTGACCAGTTCAAAAACGTCACTCATCATTTTGATCAGCGTATTTAAAAGCGGTGTAAACTGGCCCTGTGAATCGAAAAGACTGTTATCAACAGTATCAAAAATTTCGATAATAAGTCTCCGATCAGTCACCTTGGTATTAATGTGTTTCAGTGCATTTTCAAGCACAAGGCTCTCACCACCACGACCGTTTAGCATTCTCTCCAAAGTTCTAAATATTTCCTTTTCTGGGTCCTCCCCAACTTGTTTTTCGTCATCTCCCGATTTGACTTTTTCACCCGTTTTTTCCGCCAGTTGAAGTATTTTAACCGGTGTACCCTGATGTGCTAAAGCCTCTTCTGAAAATAGGCTATCACCAGACAACATACCGTCACCCCCCCCTGAAATGCGGCTCACTGCAATCGTTGGATGTAAGTAGTCTGCCAATCCTTTTCTTTGCTTCTCTGTGGTCGCATTCAGCAACCACATCAACATGAAGAAAGCCATCATTGCTGTGACAAAATCCGCATAAGCGACTTTCCAGGCGCCACCATGATGCCCCCCAGACGCGATCACTTTTTTACGCTTAATGATTACAGGCGCAAGATTCTTACCCACCATTTTATTCACCCTAATTACCCACCACCAGCGAAATTAACTCAAAGGCCTTAATCAAAAATAAACAAATGCAGAAACTGATAGGCAAATAGAAATAATTTGAAACGTTCTGGCATAATTTGCTTGCAGAAAAGGGAAAGGCAGATCAGGGAAAGGTATGAATTTTCTCACCTTCCTAAAACAAAATGCCAACTGGCTTGGGGCTGGCGCCCTGTTGGCTTTTTTATCCAGTTTTGGCCAAACCTATTTTATTTCGATCTTCGCGGGGGAGATCCGTCAAAGTTTTGATTTGTCTCATGGCGCATGGGGCGGGATCTATACGTTGGGCACCACCGTATCCGCTGTGGTAATGATCTGGGCCGGCGCACTGACTGACCAGTTTCGGGTTAAACATCTCGGCGCAGCAACGCTTTTTGTGCTGGCATTATCATGCTTACTTATGTCGTTGATCTCGACAGTATGGATGCTGCCACTGGTGATATTTGCACTGCGTTTGTGCGGCCAGGGTATGGCAAGCCATATTGCCAGCGTGGCGATGTCACGATGGTTTGTCGCCACCCGCGGCAAAGCCCTGTCACTCGCCCATTTGGGGTTTTCTGTCGGAGAGGCCCTATTGCCATTACTGATTGTGTACTTAATTACCATCATCAATTGGCAAAGTGTTTGGCTGTGCGCAGCCATAGTGCCTTTACTTTGTATACCGATCCTGTGGTCCATTCTCAAAACCGAACGGACACCGCAAAACATCGCAAGAAACAACCAATCTTTGGGAATGGAGCAACGCCAGTGGACACGGCCACAAGCCCTTAAGCATTGGTTATTCTGGGCAATGATGCCAGCATTGCTTGGGCCCTCAGCCTTTAACACCGCATTTTTTTTCAATCAGGTATATTTTGCCGAATTAAAGGGCTGGTCACATATCCAACTTGTGGCCCTGTTTCCCGCCTATACAATCACCAGCGTATTTGCGATGCTTGGGTCCGGCTGGGCATTAGATAAAATTGGTACGGGGCGGCTCATTCCATGGTTCCTATTGCCCATGATTCTGGCTTTTATCACGTTTTCAACCGCCTATAATACCGGGCCAATGTTACTTGGATTCTGCTTTTTGGCCCTGACATCCGGGATGGCAATCACCCTGCCCAATGCATTCTGGGCTGAGTTTTACGGAACCGGGCATCTGGGGGCGATCAAAGCCATGGCTACCGCGGTTATGGTGCTGGGGTCGGCGCTGGGGCCCGGGATCACTGGCATTTTAATTGATTATGGTTTTGGTCTCGAAACTCAGTATATGGCCGTTGCAGGCTATTTTGCATGCGCCACCGTGTTAATGTATGTTGGAGTGAAAAAAGCCAGACCGCTGGTTGAGACTGCCTAGCGGTGGCGGCGCAAGTAAACATAGAATGCCCCACCCCCACCATGTTTCACATGCGCAGGGGTCACTTCTAGAATCGCAGATGATACGGGCGCCAAACGCAGCCATTGTGGCACCTTATGCCTAAGAACACCGGTGCGGCGCGGAATAATATCTTCGCCCTGCCCCGGTTTGCCTTTCCCAGTTATTACCAAAACAAGCCGACAGCCGTTCGCGTGAGATTTCAGAATAAATCCGATCAATTCCGGATGGGCCTGTTGCAATGTCATACCGTGCAAATCAATCCGCGCCTCGGGCCTGAGTTTACCACGTTTAAGTCGGGTAAATGCTTTATGATCCATCTGTAAAGCCGGTTTAGGGTGAGAAACGGGCGACCCCAACCGTTGAATTGGCTTACCTGAATCTAACAACGCTTTCTGGCCAATTTTAAACGGTGCAATCGACGCCACCTTCTCTGCGGGCTTGACCCGTTTGGGGCCTGCTGATTTGATCGGAAACTGAATGTCAAAACCGGGCCTTTGCGGATGCAATCGCTCTGCTTTGGCCGCAACCTGTTGCCAAAGCTCCAATTCATCAGGCCTGACCCGACGGCGGCTCATCTGCCCGATTCCAACAGCGCGGTATAGGCCCGTTGAATAGGCATCAACACAAACATACGGCCTGTATCCTTAATACTACCCGCCACGCGTCCAGCGGCTTTCCCCGTTCCCATAAAAATATCGCCTCTTTGCGGTCCTTTGATTGCCGACCCAGTATCTTGAGCAATCATCAGCCGCCGCAAAGGCCGCTCACCTTGCTTTTCAAGCCAAACAGGTGCGCCAAGCGGCACAAATCTAGGATCAACTGCCAAAGAGCGCAAGGTTGTAAGTGAACGGTTCATCGCCCCAAGAGGGCCGTCATATGCAGGTAAATTGGGAATTTCCCGGAAAAAAACAAATCCCGGGCTATGGCGCAATAGCTCCCGACCGGCCACCGGATTGCGCTTGACCCAGTTTTTAATCACCTGCGCCGAAACCTGATGATCTTGATAAATACCCCGCCGCACCAATTCTGCACCAATAGATTTATACCTTCGCCCGTTGAACCCCCCGTAACCCAACCGAACAACATCACCATCCGGCAGACGTACCCGCCCAGACCCCTGAATTTGAAGAAAAAACAACTCAACAGGGTCATCGACCCAAGCGATCTCAAGATTGCGATTTGCCAAAATACCCTGAGTTTCAATCTCTCGTCTGGTGAACCAGGGACGGTCCTTTGGTAAATTCGGTGGCAGCTTATACACCGGATACCGAAACCGACTGGTGGGCGTGCGGGAACCATTTAACTCTGGTTCGAAATAACCAGTAAACAAACCAGGCGCTCTGTTAGATATAAAAACAGGACGAAAAAACAGTTCAAAAAATAGTTTTGGATTTTTTTGATTGACCGCCAATGCGCAAAGGCTTCGCCAGTCTTTGGGTTTCATATCAGAACACGTTTTTAAAAAAACCCACAGCGCTGACTGATGGTCCTCTTCCTGCCACCCGCTTAGTTGTCTGAATTCAGCGACTGTGACGCTGATCTCAGCTGAAACCGCGCCACCAAAAATCGGCGCGATCGCCATTAGAAAAGACCGCACCAGCGCCGATACATTCGGGATCATTCGCCAGTGGCGACAAGCTGCCAGTTTGGATCATCTGTGCCCATGACACGCGCAAAGGTCCAGATGTCTTTTTGTTGTTTTGGACTGGTCTCATTACCTTCAACCAAATCGCCCTGAGCGTTGCGGACCACGTTCGTCAACTCGCCAATAATTCGAATGGTAAGTTCGGCCAAACCAGATGTTTTATCAAACGTCGCTTCATTAATGGCGATTTTTTGAACACCAATAAACTCTGCTTCAATCGTCAGGCCCTGTTCTTTTCTCGCAGCAACAACCGTCTCAAAGGTCTCAAAAACTTCCGAACTTAGAAACGATCTGATATCTTCCAACTCTCCGCGCTCAAACGCCATCAAGATCATTTCATATGCGCCACGTGCTCCTGAAAGAAAATCTGAGACTTCAAAACTCGAATCAACCCGTTTCATCTCTGCCAATGCTGTCGCACTGGGGCTGTCTTCGGGAACATGATCGGTAATATCGCGATCCGGTCCACCTTCGATCACTTCAAAATCACGTCGGACCGACGTAGGAGCAGGCAGTTCAGCTTCAGGCGGCTTTTCGAACCCGTCTCTTGTCCCAAGGACATTCTTTAAGCGAATAAACAAGAAGACAGCAATGCCAGCTAAAACCAAAAGCTGTAATAAGGGAGAATTCATTTGGACCTCTTGTCAAACGCGCATAGAAAATTTCATCTTAATGCTTATGTAGGTCAGTGTGAGCAGCAAGTCCACCTTGCTCGGCATCTAACAGGGGGCATATCATGTGGCTTTTTTTCATATTTATCTCAATCCCATTAATTGAGATAATATTGTTTATTCAGCTGGGATCTTTGATTGGGTTGTGGCTGACCCTTCTGACTGTCCTGATAACCGCCATTATCGGCACCATTATGGTGCGCGCACAAGGGCTGGCTGCAGTAAGTCGGCTTCAATCTTCATTTTCTAGGCTTGAAAATCCATCTGAACCATTAGCAAACGGAGCGATGATCCTGATCTCAGGCGCTTTATTGTTAACCCCCGGTTTTTTAACTGATGCCATCGGCTTTGCCTTTCTCATACCGGCAGTCCGATTGAACGTTTACCGATATATGCGAAACAAGTTTTCAGTACAGCAGTTTCATATGGGAACAAGATCACATCCCTCAAGCACCGACCATTCCCCATACCAGCACAGTGAGGCACACGATATTCTTAATGGTGATTACGAAGATGTAACGCCCAAAGCCTCGGAAACCAAACCTTCCGGCTGGACAAAGCATTGAGGCTTGGACAAGGGACTGATAGGGAGCCTTAACAAGCCAGACTGGAGACAAAAATGACTGACACACCAGAAACAGCTGCAACTGATACCACAGAAGCAGACACGACACCAAAAACCCCCCAAATGCCAAAGATGCAAGTACTAGCACAATTCATCAAAGACATGTCATTTGAAAATATCTTGGCTCAAAAAGGGACTAGCGGCGATGTAGAGCCAAATATTGAGGTTCAGGTCAATCTAGACGCTAAAAAGCGCCCGGTGGAAAACCAGTTTGAAGTCTCAATTAAACTACAAGTCGGTGCCAAAACAAAACAAAGTGGTGATCAAATATTTATCCTAGAACTGGATTATGCCGGTATTTTCCATGTCGAAAATGTCGCCGAAGAGCAGTTACATCCCTTCCTGTTGATCGAGTGCCCCCGAATGTTGTTCCCCTTTCTGCGTCGGGTCGTTTCTGATATTACCCGCGATGGCGGCTTCCAGTCACTGAACCTTGAAACCATCGATTTCTTACAATTGTACAAGGCGGAAATGATGCGGCGGCAAACTGAAAGTGCACCTGATACGCCAATTAACTAGAAGAGCAGCATTAAGTTAACGGGTCGAATTTTTTCCAAACAGGTGCGGCGCCAAGCTGAGTGATAAGTTCAGAGTGACGAGTAAGCTCGTCCTCTGATACCCGACTTGGCAAAGGGGCAGGGCGCGGTACCGGACGCCAATCTTGCGATTTTGAGACAGACGGATGCACAGTGTCTTCTCGCGACGCTAGCGTTAAATCCGGCTGCCGACCACCTACAAGTTCAAGATAAACTTCTGCCAATATTTCAGAATCAAGCAAAGCACCGTGCAACGTCCGGGCAGTGTTATTGATGTTAAATCTCCGACATAAAGCATCCAAAGACACCGGAGATCCAGGAAAACGCTTTCGCGCAATCGCCAGCGTATCCAACGCCTGATCCCGCGGTATTTGCGGTCGGTCTGCCCAGCGCAATTCAGCATTGAGAAACTTCATGTCAAACGCTGCGTTATGAATTACCAAACGGGACTGGCCGATAAACGCCACAAAATCAGAGGCAATGTTTGTGAATACCGGTTTGTCGCGCAGAAATTCGTCTCCTAGTCCATGCACAGCAAAGGCTTCTTGCGGCATTGATCTCTGCGGATTGATATATTGATGATAGGTCGCGCCCGTCGGCATATGGTTGACCAGTTCCACTGCGCCTATCTCAACGATACGGTCACCTTGCTCAGGGTCTAAACCGGTTGTTTCAGTGTCTAAAACAATTTCACGCATCTACAACCTGTTCCCTAATATCTGCTAAAATAGCCGAAACCTGGGCCATTACATGCACCAAGCTGTCGGTTTTGATCTGATAGTGAGATAACTCTCGTTTTTTCGCAATTGGCATTTGCTTGGATAGGATATAGTCCAATTGCGCAGCAGTCATCGTACCCCGATCCATCACGCGACGGCGCTGTTCTTCAGGCGAAATGTAAACACAGGCCACTGCGTCAAACTGATGCTGGCTATGTGTCTCATACAACAAAGGGATGTCGAACACCAAAACGGCCTGTTTGGCCTGCTCGATGAACAACTGACGGTCACAGACAACCAACGGATGAACAATGTTTTCTATTTGCTTCAAGGCTTCAGAATTATCAGATATCAACTGTTTAATGGCCGTCCGACAAATTGCTTGCTTTTTCAAGACCTGTGGAAAAATGGCGGCAAGCGGTGCCACCGCTGCGCCGTTTTCACCGTATAATTTGTGAACTGCCGCATCTGCGTCCCAAATACCACAACCCTGATCAGCAAAGATCCGAGCGGTGGTAGATTTGCCCATACCAATTGATCCCGTAAGCCCCAGTTTAAACGTCATTTTAACAAAACTGCGCGGGTTGCATCATCGATGGGTGGATGTGCTCCAAACCAGTGCTGAAAACCGGGCGCGGCTTGGTGTATCAACATGCCCAGTCCGTCCACCGTCAAACAGCCCATTTCTTCAGCAACAGATAATAAACCGGTTTTCAATGGAGCATAGACCAAATCAGTCACGACAGTATCGCGTTTTAAACCATCCAACGGCACCCGCAGTTCGGGTTTTCCCTGCATACCAAGACTTGTTGTATTAACCAAAAGTGCGGCATCATCAATTGCGTTCCCAGCATCTATCCAGTCTATAATCTTTACCTTTGGACCAAAAATATCCTTTAAGTTCTCGGCGCGCGCGCGGGTACGGTTGGTGAGTAATATTTCTCTGACCCCAGCCTCGAGTAATGCAGCGATTACAGCCCGTGCAGCACCTCCTGAACCCAAAACCAATGCGGGCCCCGCATCCGGATTCCAATCTGGCGCACCTGTGGTCAGATTTCTGATAAATCCAAAACCGTCAGTATTGTCTGCTTTTATTTTGCCATCAGGTCTAAAAATCAATGTGTTGGCAGCCCCAATTAATGTTGCCCGATCCGTGACGACATCAACATAACGCATGACTTCCTCTTTATGCGGAACAGTAACGTTCAAACCAACAAATCCCAATTTAGGCAATGTTTTTAGGGTCTGTTCAAGATCGTTAGGCTCTATATGCAAAGGGACATAATGCCCTGGTAAATCTGTTTTATACAACCAATGAGCGTGCAGTTTTGGTGATTTAGAATGAGCAATCGGCGCACCAATTACGCCCGCTAATGGGATTTTTGACAATGTCATTTTTGTAACAGTCCCCGTGCGGTTAGAAAGGTCAAAACATCAAGTAAAGGTAAACCTAAAACCGAAAAATAGTCACCATCAATTTTCGAAAATAAACGTGCTCCTGATCCTTCAAGCGCATATCCACCAACGCAATGGCGCACAATATCCCAATTTTTTTCGATATACTGCATCAGATAAACATCCGAAAAATCCCGCATATGCAACGTAACTGTTTGAACAGAGCGCCATATAGGACGTCCGGATTGAAAGATCACTGCAGCTGTATGCAAACGATGTTCACCGCCTCTCAACTGTTGAAGCTGTATCTTTAGGTCGGACTGATTTTCCGGCTTTGCCAAAATAAGACCAGCAAAATCAAGAATTTGATCACAACCCAAGACCAATTCGTCGGGATTTTTATTGCTGACCCGTTGTGCTTTCAACTCAGCTAATGCATCTGCTATATCTCGCGCTGAAAGGTCTTGCGCCTGCAATGACGAACGCACCATGTCTTCATCGATCCGAGCAACCTGAACCGTAAATGGAACCTCCGCTTGGGCCAACAGCGTGGCACGGATAGCAGAGCCTGATGCAAGAATTAAGGTTTCAGTCATGTGCATAATTCCGTGTATAAAAAGAACTGACAGCCCTGTACAAATTTAACTGAAATCATGACCTGACCGAAAGGTAAAGATTGCCAAAGGAAGTCAGATGACGAAAAGCAATGTTACCCCCAGAGGATAAGAACAAATTACGTTCACTGTATTGTTGAACATTCACCTTTGTATTCTAAAGATATCCACAGGTTTTTTCAGCTTTGCTAGATCATAAGTTATTGATATTTATATTTTTTTCTGATCAAATGTATAAATTTATACCCCCTTTCCAAGAAAAGGGTTAAATTGCGTATAACAAAATAACCCACATAAAATGACAACATTACTTCATCATCATCTTTTTTATCTTTACTTAATATATATTAAGAAGAAAAAGAGCAGAATGTGAGTGCCTCATATGGTTGAATTTTTGATTTCGATATATCCGTGGGTGAAAACCCTCCATATCATATCAGCCATGTCATGGATGGCCGGTTTGCTATATCTACCTAGATTGATGGTTTACCACACAGAGAAAGCTGAGATCGGCAATGAAATGGACGTTACTTTTCAAGTAATGGAGCGGCGTCTCTATCAATTTATTATGACACCAGCGATGATGGCTACTTGGTTATTCGGAGCTATCCTTGCTGTTACGCCGTACGTCATTGATTGGCAGCAAATCTGGCCATGGATTAAATTGATATCGATAATTTTGCTGACTGGATTTCATCATTGGCTGGGTGCGCGGTGTATAGATTTTTCACGGGGAGAAAATAATATTTCAGGTCGTCAGTACCGTTTGCTTAATGAAGTTCCAACAGTGCTGATGATTATTATTGTCGCGTCTGTCGTGATAAAATATTGATCCACGTTGACTTATCTGGTGAAAAATTTTAAGAACGTACTGCTCACCCGTCCGGGATCGAGTCTTCTCCTCTTATTACATTTGGCCGTTTTGGCCTTTTAGGATTTTCTATGACTGACGAACGTCTGAATCTGGCTGACCTTAAGGCCAAGACACCCAAAGATCTTTTGTCCATGGCCGAAGAGTTGGAAATCGAAAATGCGTCTACGATGCGCAAGGGTGAAATTATGTTCCAAATTCTGCGGGAACGCGCAGATGAAGGATGGGAAATTTCCGGTGATGGGGTCTTAGAAGTTCTTCAAGACGGTTTCGGGTTTTTACGGTCGCCTGAAGCAAATTATCTGCCTGGCCCCGATGACATATATGTGTCGCCGGAAATGATTCGGAAATTTGCCATGCGGACAGGCGATACCATTTATGGTGTAATTAAATCCCCAGAAGAGAATGAGCGATACTTTGCTCTGACCAATGTTCATTTGATTAATTTTGAGCCCTCTGAAAAGGCGCGGCATAAAATTGCATTTGAAAACCTAACGCCACTTTATCCTGATGAACGCTTGAATATGGAAACTGCCGATCCAACAGTAAAAGACCGGTCTGCGCGTATCATTGATTTGATTGCACCCATAGGCAAAGGCCAGCGTTCTCTTATCGTGGCACCACCGCGTACCGGTAAAACCGTTTTATTACAGAACATTGCTCATAGTATCGAGCAAAACCATCCCGAATGTTACTTGATCGTGTTGTTGATTGATGAACGTCCTGAAGAAGTGACTGACATGCAGCGTTCGGTCAAAGGTGAAGTTATATCGTCCACTTTTGATGAACCGGCGACGCGCCACGTTGCGGTTTCAGAGATGGTTATTGAAAAAGCCAAGCGGTTGGTGGAACACAAGCGCGACGTAGTTATTTTGTTGGATTCGATCACACGGCTTGGACGGGCGTTTAATACGGTGGTACCATCTTCTGGCAAGGTATTGACTGGTGGTGTTGATGCAAATGCACTGCAACGGCCGAAACGATTCTTTGGCGCAGCACGAAACATTGAAGAAGGCGGTTCTTTGACAATTATATCAACTGCGTTGATTGATACCGGCAGTCGGATGGATGAAGTTATTTTTGAAGAATTCAAAGGAACGGGTAATTCAGAGATTATCTTAGATCGCAAAGTGGCTGATAAACGGGTTTTCCCGGCTATAGATATCTTGAAATCTGGAACGCGAAAAGAAGAGTTGTTGGTTGATAAAATAGACTTGCAAAAGACATTTGTGTTGCGGCGCATTCTCAATCCAATGGGTACAACCGATGCGGTAGAGTTTTTAATATCAAAATTGAAGCAAACTAAAACTAACGCTGACTTTTTTGATTCTATGAATACTTAGAGTTGTGTGAAAACGCAAAGGCTGAAGGATGGAAACAATTTTCGCCTTGTGCTCTGCACCGGGAAAAGCAGGTGTAGCTGTTATCCGCGTTTCAGGACCAGAAGCATGGGATGCAACGCGCAGATTATGTGGTACGCTGCCGGAGCTACGACAAATGGCAGTACGTGTTTTACGGGATAAACAGGGCAATGCGTTAGATGAGGCATTGATAGTTTGTTTCGAAAAAGAGAGAAGTTTCACTGGCGAAGATATATGCGAATTCCATCTACATGGGAGTACAGCGGTAATTTCGGCCGTTCTTACTGAATTAAGCCAGAACCCTTGCTTGAAATCCGCAGAACCGGGTGAGTTTACCCGTCAGGCACTGGAAAATGGCCGGCTTGATTTGGCTCAAGTTGAAGGGCTGGCAGATTTAATCGACGCTGAGACTGAAATGCAGCGGCGTCAGGCGCAAAGGGTGCTTGCAGGTGCGATCGGGGACTCTGCCAAAATATGGCGGGAGGATCTGATTAGAGCTGCATGTTTGCTCGAAGCAACGATTGACTTTGTTGACGAAGACGTTCCGGTCGATGTGATGCCCGAAGTGTCCGATCTGCTGAAACGCACTATGCAATCGTTACAATCAGAGGTCGCCGGGGTCGGTATTGCAGAACGGTTGCGCGATGGGTTTGAAGTGGTAATTGTCGGGCCACCAAATGTGGGTAAATCAACCTTGCTTAATGCGCTTGCAGGTCGAGAAGCTGCAATTACTTCACAGTATGCTGGTACAACACGGGATGTTGTTGAGGTCCAGATGGATTTGAATGGATTGCCTGTGGTAATTGTTGATACAGCAGGTATTCGGGAAACAAACGATCCTATTGAAAAGTTGGGTATTGAACGTGCTGTAAAGAGGGCCCAGCAAGCTGACTTAAGAGTGTTTTTATGCGAGGCTGATGTAGTATTTGGGATTGACCGGCAGATTGGGGATATACAGGTTGTACCGAAGGGTGACTTAAAAACAGTTGATATAACGGATACCGGCTCCATTGGTGCTGTGTCTGGATTAACTGGCGAAGGCGTTGAGACGCTTATGTCACAGGTAGCTTCTGAATTGAAATCGCGCTATAGAGTGGTAGGGTGTTTGTCTCGAGACCGGCATAAAGCAGCGGCAACAGCGGCAATGGTTCATCTTGATCGGGTACTGGCGATGTCAGAAGCAATAGAACATGATATTGCAGCAGAAGAAATTAGAGCAGCGGTCGGTGCTTTGCGACAACTGGTGGGTGCGGTTGGAGTGGAAGACGTATTAGACAGCATTTTTGCGAGTTTTTGCATTGGAAAATAAGGGGGTGTTTCACGTGAAACATTTCGATGTGATTGTGGTTGGAGGTGGTCATGCCGGATGCGATGCAGCACTGGTATCAGCACGCATGGGCGCGCAGACGGCTTTAATTACACTTGATAAATCTGGTATCGGTGTAATGTCGTGTAACCCAGCAATCGGTGGCCTGGGGAAAGGTCATTTGGTTCGGGAGATCGATGCATTGGACGGCGCCATGGGGCGGGTCGCAGATAAAGCAGGAATTCAATTTCGTTTGTTGAATCGTCGCAAAGGACCTGCTGTGCAAGGACCGCGTGCCCAAGCGGATCGTAAAATTTATCAGCGCGCAATGTTATCGGAAATTGAAAAATCCGACAACCTGCAGGTTATTTCCGGCGAGGTAATAGATCTTATATTGCGAAATACTGTTATCGGTGGCGTAATATTGGCTGATGGATCGCAAGTAACAGCGGGCGCCGTGGTCATTACCACGGGTACTTTTTTAAGAGGTAAAATCCACATTGGCGATATATCGCGGGATGGTGGTCGCATGGGAGAGCGTCCTTCAGTGAAATTAGCTGAAAGGTTTGATACTCTTGGCCTGCCTCTGGGACGCTTGAAAACTGGCACGCCGCCACGGCTTGATGGAAGAACCGTTAATTGGGCGATGCTTGAAATGCAGCCTGGAGATGAAGAACCGGTGTTGTTCTCGTTCTTGTCCGATAGCGTATCTGCTCGTCAAGTTTCTTGCGGTATCACTCATACCAATGAACAGACCCATGAGATTATTGAGAAAAACTTGAACCAGTCGGCGATGTATGGAGGACATATCGATGGTATCGGTCCCAGATATTGTCCGTCGATCGAAGACAAGGTGGTTCGTTTTCGTGATAAGACATCACATCAGGTTTTTCTTGAGCCTGAAGGGGTTGATGATCACACGGTGTATCCCAACGGGATATCAACGTCTCTTCCGGTTTCTATTCAGCAGTCTTATGTCAATTCAATTCATGGTTTAGAAGCCGCGGTTATATTACAGCCGGGATATGCAATTGAATATGATTACGTTGATCCACGGGCCTTGGATAATACACTCGCCGTGAAAAATTTGTCTGGACTGTATCTGGCAGGTCAAATCAATGGAACAACCGGGTATGAAGAGGCTGCAGCTCAAGGGTTGGTGGCCGGGATTAATGCCGTTCGGGCAGTGCGGCAGCAGGAAAAAGTTTTATTCAGCCGTACAGAAAGCTATATTGGCGTGATGATAGATGATTTGACCATGCGAGGAGTAAGTGAACCATACCGGATGTTCACGTCACGTGCCGAGTTCAGGCTGTCATTGAGGGCTGATAACGCAGACCAAAGGCTGACCGCCAGAGGTATCGCGCTGGGCTGCGTGTCAGAACGGCGTCAAGCCGTTTTTAATGATAAAATGGAGCGGCTGGGGCAGGCAAGAAAAATACTGGAAGAAAAAACTTTTACCCCGAAGCAGGTCGCATCTGTCGGGCTGGAGATGAACCAAGACGGAGCAAGACGAAGTGGTTTTCAGTTGCTATCGTTCCCAAAAATATCATTTTCAGATATTATACCTCTGGATGCAGCATTCGCCAGTATTGATATTGAGTGTCAGGTTCAATCTGAGCGGGATGCTTTGTACGCAAATTATGTTGAGCGTCAGTCCCGGGATGCAACAGCATTGAAACGAGATGAGAATTGCGTGATCCCACATAGTTTTATTTTTGAAGGTATTCAGGGTTTATCGAACGAATTACAGCTGAAATTAACGCGTGCACGGCCCTCGAACATCGCTCAAGCAGCGAAAATTGATGGAATGACACCAGCGGCGCTGATGTTATTGTTGGCGAAACTACGGCAGGCAGAGCGGTTGCGAAAAATATGACGGCCAACCACTGCACTGTGGCTGGTGTGAATGTTTCACGTGAAACAAAAGCCAATTTGCGAAAATATGCAGATCTATTGGTCAAGTGGAATAAAAAGATCAATTTAATATCTGCTTCTACTGTTGCTGATTTATGGTCGCGCCATATCGTAGATTCTGCTCAGATATATAATTTATGCCCAGATGCTCAGGGTATTTGGGCAGACTTTGGCAGTGGAGGTGGATTCCCCGGTTTGGTTGTTGCGATCATAGCGAAGGAATTGAATCCTGATCTGAAAGTCGTTCTCGTGGAGAGTGATCAACGCAAAGCGACCTTCCTACGCACAGTAATTCGTGAAACGGCATTATCAGCTAATGTAAAAACCGAGCGTATAGAAACATTAATGCCGATTGGCGCTGATGTTGTATCTGCGCGAGCTCTCGCGGAGTTGCCGGACCTTCTGGGTTTTGCAGAGCGGCATTTACGCCCTGATGGCACTGCTTTATTTCAAAAAGGCGCAATTTGGCAAAAAGAACTCGTACAAGCACGTAAATCGTGGTCTTTTCAATCAGAGCACTTTACCAGTGTTACAGCGCCCCAGGCGGTTATTTTAAAAATTGAAAGGATTGCACATGCGTGATTCAAACCCATCGCAAGGGCCGAAAATTATAGCGGTTGTCAATCAAAAGGGTGGAGTTGGTAAAACCACAACAACGATTAACTTGGGCGCGGCTTTAGCAGAACACGGCCGCAAAGTTCTGTTGGTTGATCTCGATCCACAGGGCAATGCTTCGACAGGCTTAGGGATTGACCCTGAAGCCCGTGAATTTACGTCCTATGAGTTGTTGACCGCTGAGGTTGATCTGAACCAGGTAATTCTGTCCACATCAGCCGCAAACTTATCAATTGTCCCGGCAACAATCGATTTAAGCTCAGCAGAAATTGATTTGGCTACCGCGGGGCGTCGTAGCTTTCTGCTGCATGATGCTTTGAGAAGATCAGAGATGAACGAGTATGGATTTGATTTTATTTTGATAGATTGCCCCCCCTCGTTGAGTTTGCTTACCGTGAATGCAATGGTAGCGGCCCATTCTGTACTTGTACCGTTACAAAGCGAATTTTTTGCACTTGAGGGTCTGTCACAGTTGATGTTGACAGTGCGTGAGGTGCGGCAGACTGCGAATCCGGATCTGCGTATTGAGGGTGTTGTGCTAACAATGTACGATGCACGGAACAATCTATCGCAGCAGGTCGAGAACGACGCGCGGGAAAACTTAGGCGAATTGGTATTTGAAACTATTATTCCACGCAACGTAAGAATAAGTGAGGCGCCATCTTTTTCCGTACCAGTTCTAAAGTATGATGATACCTCAAAAGGAGCGTTGGCATATCGACAATTGGCGACAGAAATTTTGGGTAATAATGTGGGTGTATAGAACCAGGAAATTTGGTTTTTGAGGGACAACATGGCAGAAAAGAAAATTAAGACACGAGGTCTTGGACGAGGTCTGTCTGCCTTAATGGCAGATGTAGAAGCTGATACGTTTCTGAAACCGGCTGCTGGGCGTGCGGCAGATATGGCTCTTCCAATTGAGAAAATTCAGCCAAACCCCGATCAACCGCGTCGTCAGTTTACAGAAGCAGATTTAGCAGATTTGGCGGCCTCTATTCGGGCCAAAGGTGTTATCCAGCCGTTGATCGTGCGTAAAAGTCCTAAAACTGCAGAAATGTACGAAATTGTCGCTGGTGAACGTCGGTGGCGCGCTGCACAGATGGTGCAACTTCATGAATTGCCGGTTTTGATACGGGAATTTAATGACACAGAAGTGTTGGAAGTGGCGATCATCGAAAATATTCAACGCGCTGATCTAAACCCCATCGAAGAGGCCGCAGGTTATCGCCAACTGATGGATAAGTTTGGTCATACGCAGGAAAAACTGGCTGATGCTTTGGGTAAAAGCCGCAGTTATATCGCGAACTTATTGCGCTTATTACATCTTCCTGAGGAAGTTTTAGAACTGCTGCGGAGCGGTACATTGACTGCTGGACACGCACGAGCATTGATTACGTCGGATACGCCGGGTGATTTGGCCCGGCAAGTGGTTGCGGGTGGCTTGTCTGTGCGCGCAACTGAGGCATTGGTCAAAAAGGCCGCAGCGGGAGAAAAGGCCACCGATCAACTCCCAGCAGCGCCTCGCGCACGGTCGGGCACAAAAGATGCAGATACCAAAGCTCTTGAAGGGGATTTGTCAGCTTCTTTGGGATTGAAAGTATCGATCGAGCACCAAGCGGGCTCGGAATCGGGCCAGATTATTGTGAATTATACAAATTTGGAACAACTCGATGACATTTGTCGTATTTTAAGCCGCCCCTAATGGTGCGGTCGGGTCCAGATAAAGCCAAGAACACAGCTCAGGACGAGCCCTTGTAGGATTAATATGCTCAAGTTTAGCCCAATGACTATAGATAGCGAGAACACTGCCAGTATTGACAGTGTTGCATAGCGCTTTGCGGTTAGGCCAATAGCACCAGAAGTGGTCCACGCAATGATCATCGGGCCGAAAGTTTTGTGACTTATAAGCCAACGATGTAATTTTTGTGATGAGCGGGCAAAGCAGAATGCCGCCAAAAGTAAAAAGGGGACGGTGGGCAAAAGCGGTAACACCACACCGATTATTGCCAAAGCCATTGCAAGTAGCCCGAGCATTGCCCAAATAAGTTTCATTTAAGGCACCACCAGCAGTTCTTTAATGATCGCATTGAGTACCATTCGGCCTGATCTTGTTGTGGAAATTCGGTGTGGCGATTGTTTAATCATCCCAATATTTGCCAAATAGTCTAACGCGTGAGAATCAAGATCCCGACCACCCAACGCTATATATCTATGACGATCAATACCTTCAGAAAGTCGCAACCCCATCATTAGATATTCATTAGCTTGATCTTGTCCAGTGATGTTAACGCACGGCAACTCTGTTTGTCCCGTTGGTGCACCCGCGAGCCATATACCGGGGGCACGCTGCGCCTCTGTGGCCTTGCGCTGCCCGTTTAGGGTTAGGCGTCCATGGGCACCAGGGCCAATGCCTGCGTAATCGCCATATCGCCAGTATATCAGGTTGTGACGTGATGCAGCGCCAGTTTTTGCATGATTAGACACTTCATAAGCTTCATACCCTGCAGCGCCACACAGATCTTGAGTGACCTCATACATGTCTGCTGACAGGTCATCTTTAGGCAGACCGCGCAAACCCCCACGCGCATAGCGATCGCCGAAGGCTGTGCCATCTTCGATTGTTAGTTGATACAAAGAAAGATGATCCACTGCCATGGCAAGTGCCTCGGACAATTCTGACTGCCAGTCTTTGATTGATTGATCCTGACGGGCATAGATCAAATCAAAGCTCACTCTGTCAAAGACACTGCGTGCGATATCGAAGGCGTTTCGCGCTTCTTGATGGGTATGAATACGCCCTAAACGCCGCAAATCGGTGTCGTTTAAAGCCTGTATTCCCATCGAAATCCGATTAACTCCGGCCTGCGCATAGCCCTGAAACCGCCTCGCCTCGACCGAGCTTGGGTTGGCTTCAAGCGTGATCTCTATGTCATTGGCACAGGGCCATGTTTTGTGCACGTGATCCAGGATTTTATGCACAATTTCCGGATCCATAAGACTGGGCGTGCCGCCACCGAAAAACACCGTATTCAGCACCCGGTTTCCGGTGAGTGACTTGATCCGATCAATTTCAGTCAGGTAGGCAGACAACCATTGATTTTGATCGACTGTGCGACTGACGTGAGAATTGAAATCACAATATGGGCATTTTGATTCACAGAAAGGCCAGTGGATATACAAGCCGAATCCACCCATTTGCCAATCAGGTATTTGGAAACTTTTAGTCAAAGCAACCGGCGATCAATTTGCGAAAAGCATCTGCGCGATGGCTAATTTTGTTTTTCTCCCAGCGATCCATTTCCCCAAATGTGATGTCATAGCCATCGGGTTGGAAAATTGGATCATAACCATGCCCCAAAGAGCCGCGCATTGGCCAGATCACTTGCCCGGGCATAACACCGGCGAAGACCTCGTCATGTCCGTCTGGCCAAGCCAAAACCATAGTACAGCAAAATCGCGCAGTACGAGGAAAAGGCGCATTCGCAAGCGTGAGTTTTTCATGGGTGGCCCGCATGGCCATTTCAAAGTCGCGGCCGTTTGGGGTTTCTGCCCAATCCGCCGTATACACCCCGGGCGCACCATCAAGCGCGTCTATTTCAATGCCGCTGTCATCTGACAACGCTGGCAACTGGGTTGCGATGCTTGCGGCGTGGGCTTTTATCCGGGCATTGCCGATAAAACTGGTTTCTGTTTCTTCTGGTTCGGGAAGGTCAAGTTCCGCGGCCCCGGTTACGGCGACGCCGTATGGCGTTAGCAGGTCCCGAATTTCTTCGAGCTTGCCAAAGTTATGCGTGGCCACTAGAAGTTTTGGATCGCGGAACTTGCGGATCATTTTAATGCATCTGCCTGAGCCGTCACCAACTCTGCCACGCCTTTTTCAGCCAAATTAAGTAATTGCATCATTTGGTCGCGTGAATAGGTTGACCCTTCAGCACTCATTTGAACTTCGATTAGCTGCTTATTGCTCATCATAATGAAGTTGCCATCTACGCCAGCATCTGAATCTTCGGGATAATCCAAATCTAATACGGCTTGACCTGCATATATTCCGCAGCTAACCGCAGCAACGGGTTGGATCAGCGGGTCCGAGATAATTTCACGGGTTTTAAGTAATTTGTTCACCGCGATTCTCAGCGCTACCCACCCGCCGGTGATCGCCGCACAGCGGGTGCCGCCATCGGCTTGGATCACGTCACAATCGATGGTGATCTGACGCTCTCCCAAGGCAACGCGATCTACACCTGCACGCAGGGATCGACCTATAAGCCTTTGAATTTCAACGGTTCTTCCACCTTGTTTGCCAGATGCTGCCTCACGTCGCATGCGGGATGTGGTCGAGCGCGGCAACATGCCGTATTCGGCAGTGACCCAACCAAGGCCAGAGCCTTTGATAAAAGAGGGCACGCGGTCTTCCAGCGTCGCAGTACACAATACGTGAGTGTCGCCCATGCGGATCATGCAAGACCCTTCAGCGTGTTTGGTGACGTTTGTTTCAATCGAAACGGGTCGCAGTTCGTCCAGTTGTCTACCGGAAGGGCGCATAGAATTATCCTTTTATTGTTTCCCTTGGGATACAGCCCAGATATACCTTTTTGCAACCCTGATTGACCTTTGCGCCGCCAGAGTTTTAATGCTTTGGGGCTGAGGTGTGAATGATGACTGACGGAGCTAAATTATTTGAGGATATGAATACCCGTTCGCGCGAGGTTTTTCGCCGCGTTGTCGAAGGGTATTTGGAAAATGGCGAACCGATGGGATCACGCACTCTGACCCGCACTTTGACTGAAAAAGTCAGTGCGGCGACGGTGCGCAATGTCATGCAAGATCTGGAATACCTTGGACTGCTCGACAGCCCCCATATCAGTGCCGGACGTATTCCAACTCAGATGGGGTTGCGGATGTTTGTGGATGGCTTGCTTGAAATTGGTGAAATGAACGTGGTTGACCGTGAAAAGCTTAATGCCACTGTGGCGGACACGGCGCAGGATGTTGACGGTATGCTGGATCAGATTGGCTCAGCGTTGTCAGGCATCACTCAGGGCGCGTCACTGGTTTTGACCCCAAAACAACAGGCCCCGATCAAACATATTGAATTTGTCTCTCTGGCTGAAGATCGGGCGCTTGTGGTGCTGGTTTTTGCTAATGGTCAGGTTGAAAACCGCCTGTTTACGCCGCCGCCGGGCCAGACACCCAGTTCAATGCGCGAGGCAGCAAACTTTCTCAACGCGTTGATTGAAGGACGCACGCTGTCTGATTTGCAAGGAGCGGTAAAGACTGAGATTGCCGCCCGCCGGCAAGAGATTGATACGCTAGCCCATGATCTGGTCGAAAGCGGTTTGGCGGTTTGGCAAAACAAAGGCGATCGCCATGAACGGCTTTTGGTACGTGGTCGGGCGAATCTTTTGGATGGCGACGCCGAAGAGGCTGACTTGACCAGGATCAGAACTTTGTTTGACGACCTGGAACGCAAGCGAGATATTGCTGAATTTTTAGAATTAACCGAAGATGGCGAAGGGGTTCGCATTTTTATTGGCTCTGAGAACAAACTTTTTTCGCTTACGGGTTCCTCTTTGGTCGTAAGTCCCTATATGAACGCTGATCGAAAGATTGTTGGTGCGGTCGGAGTGATTGGGCCAACACGATTGAATTATGGACGTATCGTGCCGATTGTTGATTATGCGGCACAGCTGGTAGGCAAGAGAATCGCCGATCAGAGTTAGAGGTGAAATATGGCAGATCCAAAGAATGAAGACTATCTCGACGATATTGATGACGTGATGGCTGAAGAATACGCTGATCAAGAAATAGAAATCAGTGATGAAGACATTGAAATAGATACACTGCGTGCCGAACGCGACCAGTTTCGTGATCGCTTTATGCGGGCGCTGGCAGATTCTGAGAATGCGCGCAAGCGGGCTGATAAAGACCGTCGAGAGGCCGAGAACTATGGCGGATCAAAACTGTCACGCGACTTGTTGCCGGTTTATGATAATATGAAACGGGCGCTTGAAGCTGCCACAGAAGAGCAAAAAGCGGTCTCAGCTGCGTTGATTGAAGGTGTTGAACTGACCATGCGTGAGCTGGTCAATGTTTTTGGTAAACATGGTATCAGACCGATTACACCTGCCGTTGGCGACCGTTTCGATCCCAAGGAACATGAGGCAATGTTCGAGGCACCGCTGCCCAACACGCAGGCCGGTAGCATCATTCAGGTCTCAACTGAAGGTTTCATGCTGCATGATCGGCTGTTGCGTCCGGCACAGGTTGGTGTTTCGTCCAATACCAGCAGCAATACAGAGACCAAAACGGCCTGAGTATTCTGTCACGGTCCCACGCCTATGATTGAGCGCAGTCTTTGAGTTGATAAATCAGTTTTAAAGCGTCGCGCGGGGTCAACTCATCGGGTTGTACGTCGCGCAACAGCGCGTCGACTTGCGACGGTGCCGTCACAGCCTGTTTTGGCGGAGCACTCGGTGCCATGGCAAAAAGTGGCAAGTCATCAATCAACGCCTTTGCCCCGCTGCCATTTTCACGTTCGCCCTTTTCCAGCGCCTCTAGCACCATTCTGGCACGGTCCACTACAGTCTTAGGAAGACCTGCCAGTTGCGCGACCTGCACCCCATAGGAACGGTCTGCAGCCCCTTTGATGACCTCATGTAGGAAAATAACTTCGCCTTGCCACTCTTTTACCGATACCGTCGCGTTTTCAACCCGGTCAAGTTTGCCCGCCAATGCCGTCAACTCGTGGTAATGTGTGGCAAACAGCGATCGCGATTTGTTGACATCATGCAAATGCTCTAGTGTTGCCCAAGCGATTGACAGCCCGTCATAGGTGGCCGTACCACGACCGATTTCGTCAAGAATAACTAACGCCCGGTGGTCAGCTTGATTGAGGATTGCGGCAGTTTCGACCATTTCCACCATAAACGTCGATCGACCCCGCGCCAGATCGTCAGATGCGCCGACCCGGCTGAACAGCTGGCTGACCAGACCTATATGTGCTGATGTGGCCGGTACGAAACTGCCCATTTGTGCCAAAAGAGCAATCAAGGCGTTTTGTCTTAAAAAAGTGGATTTACCTGCCATATTCGGCCCAGTGAGCAGCCAGATCTTATTGTCATCCAGTGCTGAATCATTGGCGATAAACGATGCCCCACTTTGGCTTTTGAGTGCGTGTTCGACCACCGGATGACGTCCGCCAGAAATAGCAAACGCATAGCTGTTATCAACTTTTGGCCGGCACCAGTTTTCTCGAATTGCCAGATCGGCCAGCGCGAGCGAGACGTCGAATATCGCAAAGGCCTGCGCGGCCAGACTGATCTGAGCCGCCTGTGCCAGTACCGCGGCTCGAAGATCGTCAAAGTGACGTTGCTCAATATCCTGGGCATGGTTCGCAGCGTTGAGAATTTTGGTTTCCAATTCTGACAGCGCGACCGTTGTAAACCGCACTTGATTGGCGGTGGTCTGCCGGTGGATAAACAGATCCGACAAAGGAGGAGACAACATTTTTTCGGCATGGGTTGCAGTGGTCTCAATAAAATATCCCAGCACATTATTATGCTTGATCTTCAGCGATTGAATTGCTGTTTGCACGCTGTATTCTTGTTGCAGACCAGCGATGACGCTGCGGCCCTCGTTGCGCAGTCTGCGGGTTTCGTCCAGATCAGGGTCATAGCCCTGAGCGATAAAGTTGCCGTCCCTTAAAAGCAGCGGCGGTTCTTCTGTTAAAGCGGTCTCAAGCAGGGTCACGAGCGTCTCATGACCTTGCAAATCGGACACCGCCGTTTGCAGCGCTGCAGGCAATACAGAACTGGCGCAGCCTTGTGCAAGGTCCATTGCCTGAGCCAGCCCCGTGCGGATGGCCGCCAGATCACGTGGCCCGCCGCGATCAAGCGCCAGCCGAGACAGAGCCCGATCCAGATCGGGCACCCGGCGCAGGCCTATGCGAAGCTGTTGGGCAATCTGGGTGTGTTCAACCCCAAAGGCGATGGCATCAAGGCGCGCGGCAATCTCAGCCAGATCAAGCGAGGGTGCAGACAGGCGCCGCTCCATAAGGCGCGCGCCGCTGGCAGTGACAGTGAGATTGAGACAGGCCAGCAGGGTGCCGCCCCGCTCGCCAGACAAAGTTTGTGTCAGCTCAAGATTGCGGCGCGTTGCGGCATCGATTTGCATCACACTGGCAATCGCCTCAGACACGGGTGGTCGCAGCAGAGGCAGCTGGCCTTTTTGGGTAATTTCGAGATATTGAATTAACGCGCCCATGGCAGAAACTTCAGCACGCTTAAAATCGCCAAAAGCGTCCAAGGTTTGAATGTTAAATAACGCCAGCAGCCGTTTTTCACTCGCCGTGCTGTCAAAGGCGCCTCGTGCCATCGGAGTTACTGCAGCACCAGCGTCTTTGATCGTCTCGTCCCATTGGGTTTCTTGGGTTTCCGATATCAGCACTTCGCTGGGGGCCAGACGCGCCAGTTCCGGCCCAAACCGAACAGGGGGCAATGCCATGACGTGAAACGCTCCGGTTGAGATATCGACCCATGCCAATGCAGCGCTGTCGCGAATTTCCGAAAAAGCCGCCAGAAAATTGTGGCGACGGGCTTCCAGCAGGCTTTCCTCGGTCAGCGTGCCGGGGGTGACCAGTCGCACCACGTCCCGTTTAACAACCGATTTTGCACCGCGTTTTTTGGCCTCGGCAGGCTTTTCCAATTGTTCGCCCACAGCAACGCGAAATCCTTTGCGAATGAGCGTCAAAAGATACCCTTCTGCCGCATGTACGGGCACCCCACACATAGGAATGTCGGCTCCCTCGTGTTTGCCACGTTTGGTCAGCGCGATATCTAACGCCTCAGAGGCAGCGATCGCATCATCAAAGAACAATTCGTAAAAATCGCCCATGCGGTAAAATAGCAAAGCATCAGGATATTGCGCTTTGATGTCAAGATATTGCGCCATCATCGGCGTGACTGTGGCTTTTGGCGCGGACACAATGGTTTCCTTACTGGGAGCGCCGTTAGTTTACAGCTGTCAACGTGACACGGAAAGCGTAAAATCTCGCGGCAGTGAGGGGTAGGGCAGTGAGGGCCGAAATTGGACCGTGCGGGCCACAAATACAACACCCTTTGAGCATTATAAACGGTTTTCTTGATGGCTTTAAGATCTTCAGCTTGGATATACATGTAATCAATGGACGCTTATCGTGCGCTGTGACAGCTGCCATCAAAATTTGGAGCAGTACTGAGCTTGCAAGGCGGGATAAAACTTGAGTGGGACAAGGCTGGCTGACGGTGATATATGCGGTCCCATTCAAGGCTTGGGGGGCATGGGGATGACGGTATTTAATTTAGGATCAATCAACGCCGATTATGTCTATCAGGTGCCGCATTTACCCGCCCCCGGGGAAACCCTTGCCACAACAAAAATGTCGCGGGGTCTGGGTGGCAAAGGGGCCAATATGTCAGTGGCCGCGGCGCGTGCTGCGGCGCATGTGTGTCACATCGGATGCCTTGGTCCGGATGGTGCATGGGCGGCTGAGCGGCTGTTGGAATACGGGGTTGATACACGTTTTATCACCACGCAATCCGACTCCACCGGCCATGCCATCATTGCTGTGGATACCAGCGGTGAAAACAATATTCTGCTCTATCCCGGCGCCAATCATAAGAATACACAAGAGGCGATTGGCGCGGCCTTATCTCAGGCAAATGCAGGTGATTGGCTGTTGATGCAAAACGAGACTAACAATCAAAGCTACGCGGCAGCCACGGCTAAAACGCTCGGTTTGTCAGTGGGTTATGCGGCAGCCCCTTTTGATGCGCAGGCTGTGCAGGCGGTGATGGGGTCGCTTGATTTGCTAATATTGAACGCGGTTGAGGCCGAGCAGTTACATCAAGCCACTGGTCAGTCACCCGCGCAGTTGCCTGTGCGCGATATTATCGTGACCTTGGGGGCTGAGGGGTGTCTTTGGTATGGAATCGAAGGACAGCAGCAGTTCGAGGCGATTGCGGTTGAGCCGGTTGATACCACCGGGGCGGGGGATACGTTCACTGGCTATGTGCTGGCGGGTCTGGACCGTGGAATGCCCATGGCGCAGGCGATTTCACTGGGCATTAAGGCCGCTGGACTGATGGTGACACGGCTGGGGACGGCGGATGTGATCCCTGATCTGAAAGACTTGCAGGATGCACAGTTAATTTGAGAGTTTAAGGGCTTGGCGGCGCACAAAATTGTTTTTAGCGTGGCGTTAAAAGAGTGAGATTTGATGATAGATAGAGCTATTTCAATTCGCAATGATCTCCGTCATGGCGGAGTATGTTTTGGTGCGTTAAAGGTCGGTTCCTAATGCGGATTGCCATGTGGTCGGGCCCGCGCAACCTGTCAACCGCGCTGATGTATGCCTTTGGCAACCGTGCGGATTTTGCGGTGGTGGATGAGCCGTTTTACGCGGCTTATCTGACGCAATCCGGTCTTGATCATCCATTGCGGTCCGAGGTTCTGGCCGATCAGCCGAACGATCCGGCAGACGTGATTGCCGCGATGTTGGCGCCGCTGCCAAAAGCCCGCCCGCACGTCTATCACAAACATATGACCCAGCATATGACCGCCGGTATCCCGCGCGAGTGGATGAGAGATGTGGTTAACGTGTTTTTGATCCGCCATCCCGCACGGGTGGTGGCCAGCTTTGCCGCCAAGTTTGAAAATCCCAGCCTTGAGGATTTGGGGTTTGTGCAACAGGCAGAGCTATACGATTATGTTCAGGCGTTGGGCCAGTCTGCGTTTGTCATAGAGGCTGCTGATATCCGCGCTGATCCTGAGGGTATGCTGCGCCGCCTTTGCGCAGCGCTGGGTTTGGGATTTGATCCGGCAATGCTGTCATGGCCGGCGGGTGGCCACGCCAGTGATGGCGTCTGGGCGTCACATTGGTACGGCGCGGTGCACAGGTCCACTGGGTTCGCCGGGCCTGAGGCAGCGCTGCCGGAATTGCACGGCGCGGTGGCTGATTTGGCGGCGCAGGGCATGGCGGCTTATAATCGGTTGGCAGCGGTGAAACTTGTATCTTAGGATTTGTTGCCTGAGTGGTAGTATCAGTTAAAATTGATAACCTCGCCTTCAGCCAGCGCCTTAAGTGCCACCCAGCCGGTTTTGGCAAATTTCTGTGAGGCAAATCAGCATTGTTGGAAGCGGAGAGGGAGGATGGAAAAACGCCTCGATAACGCGCTGAGCTTTGAGCACATTAGCCCGAATTTGAGTGCGCGTCGCATCATCGGTTTGCTCTAGATAAATATGGGGCTCAATCTCGGTTAAGCCAAAGCAGCTGGGGCAAAGATACGCTCTGAACACCGGCTCTTTATAAAACACCCACCCCAGTGCGCCAACCAAGAGTAGCAGACCGCCAAAGCAGGTTATTTTAAACAAGCGCCTCAATTACGACCATTCGCGTGTTGCCAGAACACCCACTGGTTGTCTTGCCAAAAACTCAACCTTGATCTGGTCGGGGTTTTCAATAAACAGCGCATAATAATACTGACCGCTAGCAAAGGAATATTTGTTGTCATAAAATCAAGTAATTGACTGCGCTAAATAATACTGACGCAGCTTACATTCGCTGGCGCATCTCTTGCAACTTCAATACCTCATAGGGCGCTTCAGAGAGAAAAGATCAACCTTTGACTGTCTTAAGGACTTAGAGGGGCCGCTAATAGGTAAATATCCTACCCCAACCGACGCTTGCGCGCGGCCAGCAGTTTTAGGCGCAGCGCGTTCAGCTGAATAAAGCCAGCCGCATCGGTTTGATCATAGGCGCCGGCGTCGTCTTCAAAGGTCACATGCGCTTCGGAATATAGGCTGTGTTCAGACCAGCGCCCGACGGTGCGCGCCGATCCCTTATAGAGTTTCAGCCGCACTGTGCCGGTCACATGCTCTTGGGAGGCATCGATCAGGGCCTGTAGCATCTCACGCTCGGGCGAATACCAAAAACCGTTGTAAATCAGCTCGGCATATTTTGGCATCAGCTCGTCTTTCAGATGCGCCGCGCCGCGATCAAGGGTGATCTGCTCAATCCCGCGGTGCGCTTCAAGCAGGATAGTGCCGCCGGGGGTTTCATAAATGCCGCGGGATTTCATCCCGACAAACCGCCCTTCGACCAGATCAAGCCGGCCAATGCCATGTTTGCCGCCCAACTCGTTCAGGCGGGTTAGAATGGTTGCCGGCGACAAAGCTTCACCATTGATTGAAACGGCATCACCGCGTTCAAATCCAATCTCGATGAATTCGGGCGTCTCTGGGGCGTCTTCGGGGCTGACGGTGCGCTGATAAACGTAATCGGGCGCTTCGACAGCGGGGTCTTCCAGAACTTTGCCCTCGGATGACGTGTGCAGCAAGTTGGCATCGACGCTAAAGGGTGCTTCGCCGCGCTTGTCGGTGGCGATGGGAATTTGGTTTTCTTCGGCAAAAGCGATAAGTTTGGTCCGGCTTGAAAGATCCCATTCCCGCCATGGAGCAATCACTTTGATATCGGGGTTCAGCGCATAGGCGGCCAGTTCAAACCGCACTTGATCATTGCCTTTGCCGGTCGCGCCATGGGCCACGGCATCTGCGCCGGTCAGTGCCGCGATTTCGACAAGGCGCTTTGATATCAGCGGACGAGCAATAGATGTGCCCAGCAGATAGAGCCCTTCATAAAGTGCATTGGCGCGAAACATCGGAAAGACAAAATCACGCACAAATTCTTCGCGGACATCTTCAATATAAATATTTTCAGGCGCAATTCCCAAAAGTTCGGCTTTTTTCCGCGCTGGCTCTAGTTCTTCGCCCTGACCCAGGTCAGCGGTAAAGGTCACCACCTCACAGCCGTATTCGGTCTGTAACCATTTTAGAATGATTGATGTGTCCAAGCCTCCAGAATAGGCAAGAACAACTTTTTTTGGTGCAGAGTTTTTAGGCACAGACATTGAAATTCCTTAGACAAACCTCACGGAGTGGGTGCAGGCGCGGATAGCGGGTTTTACGCTGCGGGGCAAGGCCCATAGGGCAGGTTTACCATTGAACAGGCGGGCAATTGTCATTAATCGACAGAGATATTTTATAAAATTTAATTTAAAGGGAACATGCAATGAAGGCTTGGAAATTGCTGAGGCAATCGGTTTTACAGCTGTTCAAAAACCTCCCGGACACAATGAAAATTTCAGGGTTTTTATACGGACTTATTGCTATCTTGCGGCGCGGGTATGAGGTTTACTTCGGGATCAGCTGTGATCAGGCGCTGTCCGCAGGACCCGAACAAGGCCAATCCATAAATGGGTGGCTTTGGCCTTCTGCGGTGATTTTATCGATTTTATCTATTGTGACAATGCTTTGGATTAGTGTGGCTTGGCACCGTTATATTTTATTGAAGCAGGCCCCTCGGGCATTCATCCCTGAATTCTATTTCAAACCAACATTGGTCTATTTCCAAAAGAGCGTTTTGATGGTTTTATTGGCAAGTCTTCCGATGCTGCTATTATTTTTGCCTTACTGGATGTATCAAGACGCATACCCTTACACTCTAATCGGTGTGCTTGTTCTCAGCTTTCTTCTTCTAGTGCCTTTTTGTGCCACTATCCTATTTCGGCTTACCCCGCTATTGTCAGCTGCAGCACTTGGTCATGATCTTGGTTTAAAAGCAGCATGGACCGTAACACGGGGTCAGACGTTGACATTGTTTTTTCTATTTGCCCCTCCGTTTGGAGCGTTTGTTTTCTTTGCACAGCTTAATCAGGAGGTTACGCTGCTATCGTTTTTACAAGAGACAGTTTTGGGGTGGGTTGGCGTCATGCTTTGGACCAGCTTAGTGACCACGGTTTACGGCCATTATGTTGAAAAGCGATCCTTGAATTGACGTTTCAGCACTTGCGTTGAAATAACTGCTGGGCATAACATCTGCTATGAGCGATTTTAGAACCCAAGCCCGTGTCGCCGAAGCCGAAATGCGCGCCGTATTTCAAGCCACGCCTCTGCAACTTAACGATCATTTGTCGGCACTCTATCAGGCCGAGATTTGGCTCAAACGCGAAGATTTGTCGCCGGTGCGGTCGTATAAACTGCGTGGCGCGTTCAATGCCATGCGCAAACTGGCTGGTCAAAAGCATTTTGTCTGCGCCAGTGCGGGTAATGCAGCACAGGGCATGGCATTCATGTGCGCCCATTTCGACGTGCAGGGTACGATTTTTATGCCGGTTACCACACCGCAGCAAAAAATCCAGAAAACCCAGATGTTTGGTGGTGAACAGGTTGAGGTCAGGCTGATTGGGGATTATTTTGACGAATGTTTGGCGGCAGCACAGGCGTATTGTGCCAATCAGGGGGCTTATTTTCTGTCGCCATTTGATGATGAGGATGTGATTGAAGGGCAGGCCAGTGTCGGGGTCGAGATCGAGGATCAGCTTGGCGGAGTACCGGATCATATTATTCTGCCGGTGGGCGGTGGTGGGCTGTCATCTGGGTTAATCAGCTATTTTGGGACGACCTGCACCTATACCTTTGTCGAACCAAACGGTGGTGCATGTCTGCGTGCCGCGATTAAAGCGGGACGACCGGTGAAATTGGATAAGGTCGATACGTTTGCGGATGGTGCAGCGGTTGGGCAGATCGGAACAAAAACCTTTGCCCGTCTCAAGGATGTTGGTTTGGCCAATACGCTGACCATAGCTGAGGATCGGATTTGCACAACGATGCTTGAGATGCTGAACATTGAAGGCATCGTCCTCGAGCCAGCTGGCGCGCTGGCAATCGATGCGTTAAAAGATCTGGGTCAGTCGATCCGTGGCCGGCGGGTGGTCTGTATATCCTCTGGGGGAAATTTCGATTTTGAGCGGCTGCCCGAAGTAAAAGAGCGAGCGCAACGCTATTCCGGGGTGAAGAAATATCTTATTCTGAGGCTGCCACAGCGGCCTGGCGCTTTGAAAGATTTTCTTGGCGTGTTTGGACCCAATGATGATATCACACGGTTTGAGTACCTTAAAAAATCAGCGCGTAATTTCGGGTCGGTTTTAATCGGGATCGAGACAACGACCCCAGATCAATTTAACCAGTTTTTTGAACGATTGGATGCGGCAGGATTTGCTTATACCGACCTGACCGATGACGAGATGCTGGCGCAATTTGTGGTTTAAAGAGGTGTTCTAGCGGTTTTAGGCTAACGGTAATTTTAAGTCAGCCAAGGCGATTTGGTTTATAACTTGTTAAGAATGGATACATATACAGACGCTCTAAGGAAGCGTTGTGCAAACATTGAGATCATCATCCATAAAACCAGAACCACAATCGGATATTCCAAGCCGTGCCTTGGTGGTCGACGATAGTGGGGTGCAACGCAAGATATTATCGGCCTCTTTGGTTCGGTGGGGGTTTCAGGTTTATTCGGTGAGCTCTTGTGCTGAGGCGCTTGAGGTTTGTCAGACAAACCCCCCTGATTTGGTGATTTGCGAATGGATGATGCCCAATATGAATGGTCTGGAGTTTTGTCAGGCGTTCCGGGCGATCCCACGGGAAAATTATGGTTATTTTATTCTTGTAAGCTCGAGAAGCGAAAAGATTGAGGTTATGCGGGGCTTGGAAATAGGCGTTGATGATTTCCTGACCAAACCCATGAATGCCAGTGAGTTGCAAGCGCGCATTAAGGCCGGGCAACGTATCATTGACATGCATCGGTCTCTTACCGAGCAGAATACTCTGGTTACTGATACGCTGGCGGAATTGCGGACAGTGTATGACGCGATTGATCAAGATCTGCTGCAGGCACGTAAAATTCAACAGGCATTAGTGCCAGAACGGCAGCGCGATTTTGGGACCTCGCGTGTTAGCCTATTGCTCCAACCCTGTGGTCACGTTGGTGGAGATCTTGTGGGTGTGCTGAACAGTGATCAGGATCATGTTGGGTTTTATTGTATTGACGTCTCGGGTCATGGCATTACCTCGGCGCTGATGACGGCGCAGGTCGGGGGGTATTTGAACAATGAGTTTCCTGATTACAACATTGCTATGCGGGCCCGCGCCGGTGGTGGGTTCGATTTGCGGTCACCGCAAGAGGTTGCACATCTGTTAAATCAAAGATTGGCGGGCGATTCTGGCGTGATTGAATACTTCACCATGGTGTATGGAACGGTAGATCTGCACAGTGGTGAGGTGGATCTTGTGCAGGCCGGTCATCCGCATCCGCTGTTGATCCGCGCCGATGGAGGTATGGAATTTTTGGGCGCCGGTGGCTTGCCAATCGGTCTGGTGGCGGATGCAACTTATTCTGTATTTAAGACATATTTGAAAAGGGGCGACCGGCTCTTTCTGTACTCTGATGGGTTCACAGAGTGTAAAACAAAGCACGGTGACATGCTTGAAGAGGATGGGTTGTTGGAATTGGTGAGGTCCTGTGATGTTGATTCAGGCGGTCTGAGATTTCTGGACGAGCTTTTTGCCAAATTGAAATTAACCATGGCATCGGATGCGCAGCTTGATGATGATATCTCTGCCGCTCTGTTTGAATTCAACCGGCTCGCGCCCGCCTAAGATATTTGGTCATAAAATGTTGGTCGCCAGAGTTTTTTAGCAGGCTTGGCACTAAGTTTTGTGGTACCCAATGGGCGCTGTGATCGGCCTCACGGGGAGGGCCAATTCGGCAGGCTGGCTGGGCGAGGTAGATCGTACAAACCTTTTCTGCCTTTAGACTATATTCTGGCATATCGACAAATTTGCGAAAGACGCCAATCCGGCGGGGCTTGCTTAGGCTCCAGCCGGTTTCTTCCAGAACTTCGCGGTGTAGGGCGCGGATTGGTGACTCACCAAGATCGATGCCACCGCCGGGGAGTTGAAACTCCCAAAATGGGGCAGCTTGATAGGTCAGCAAAATCATGCCGCGATATGGCAAGATAACGTAGGCACCCGGGCGTCTGGTATAGCGTATGCTGCGCTCTGGCACCGCCCCGAAACGTCTGATCATATGCTACCCCCTTGGACCTTTAGCGGAACTGACTATATAAAGGCCCGTATGCCAACAGATAGGCCGCAAGGAAACCCTTATGACGCTCGCAATCAAAACAGCCTGGGATGACACGGTCTTGCCGTTTCAACTTGATAATTCAGATATTAGGGGTCGGGTGTCGCGCCTTGATGGTGTTCTGGCGGGTATCTTAAGGCAACATAATTACCCCGCGCAGGTTGAGGCGCTGGTTGCTGAAATGGCAGTTTTGACGGCACTGATCGGCGAAAGCATGAAACAAAAATGGAAACTGTCGCTACAGGTTCAGTCCAAGGGCCCGGTTCGTATGATTGCGACCGATTATTATGGGCCCAGTGAAAGTGGCGATCCGGCCCGTATTCGGGCCTATGCCAGTTTTGATGAAGAGCGGCTGACAGAGGGCGATCCCTATTCACAGCTTGGTGAGGGATATTTTGCTATCCTGATTGATCAAGGGCAGGGCATGACCCCTTATCAAGGTATTTCGCCGCTGACTGGCGCGTCTATTTCCAGCAGCGCTGAAACCTATTTTGCCCAGTCAGAGCAATTACCAACCCGGTTTCAATTGAACTTGGGGAAATCTACCGAAAGCGGCGGGGCCGAACATTGGCGGGCTGGTGGTATAATGCTTCAGCATTTGCCCAAAGCGTCACCATTTGCCGCTACTGACTCCGAGGGGGGGTCAGGTCAAGGGGGCTTGTTGGAGGCTGCGGATATTGTAAGTGGCGATAGCAGTGAAAACTGGGCTCGGGTTAATATGCTGCTCGACACGGTGGAAGAGATCGAATTGGTGGGCCCCAATCTTGCCCCGACAGATTTGTTATACCGATTGTTTCACGAGGAAAAACCGCGGGTTTTTGATGCTCAACCCGTGCGGTTTGGCTGTAGTTGTTCCGAGGAAAGGGTGCGTCAAAGTCTGTCGATCTATTCGGCCAAGGACATTATAACGATGACCACTGATCAAGGGCGGGTCACCGCAGATTGCCAGTTTTGCGGGGCGAATTACGATCTGGATCCAAAAACGGTTGGATTTGAGGCGACGGATGACGCATGATCCGCTTGCGGTTTTTTATGCGGCTTTACAGGCTTCCTATGCCGGGTCTTCTGATTTTGATCTAAACCCAGATGTGGTTCTGCCACCGGATCGGGTGCTGCGTCCGGCGGCGGTTCTTGTGGCTTATCAGATACTGGCGGGACAGCCGCATCTGGTGTTGACCAAACGGTCTTCGGCATTGAAACATCACCCCGGACAAATAGCTTTTCCCGGGGGCAAATGGGATGATTCAGATGCAGATATTTCCATTACGGCGCTGCGAGAAGCGCATGAAGAGATCGGGCTTGTGCCAAGCGCAGTCGAGGTTTTGGGTCAACTTCCTAGCCATGAGACGGTCACGGGGTTTGCTGTAACCCCGGTTTTGGGGCGTATCACCTGTGATTTTGATCCCAAGGCCGAACAAGGCGAAGTGGCCGAGGTTTTTTCAGTTCCTTTGTGGCATGTCCTGAACAGGCAGAACTTTATGATCCAGTCGCGGCGTTGGCGTGGAAAGAGACGTCATTACTATACCGTGCCTTACGGTCCGTATTATATTTGGGGTGCAACGGCCTGTATTTTGCGACGGATGATCGGCTAATGCGGCTAAGCGGTCCTTGGGTTGAAAACGCGGCGACGCAGGCGATTTTTGCAGCGCTAACAGCTGCGGGCCACAAGGTGTATTTTGTCGGCGGCTGTGTCCGCAATTCAGTGCTTAATTTGCCAGTGACCGATATTGATCTGGCGACCGATGCGGTGCCAAAAACTGTCTTATCGCTGTGTCAAAGCGCTGGGCTGAAAGGTATTCCAACGGGGATTGATCATGGGACAGTGACGGTGGTCTCGCAGGGTCAGGCTCATGAAATCACAACGTTTCGCCGTGATATCGCCACTGATGGACGCCGTGCGGTTGTCGCCTTCTCAAAAGATATCGCCGAGGATGCGCGCCGGCGCGATTTTACGATGAACGCGCTTTACGCCACACCACAGGGGATGGTGATTGACCCTTTGGGTGGCTTACCAGATCTAAAGGCGCGGAAGCTTCGGTTTATTGAAGATGCGTCCCGGCGCATTCAAGAAGATTTCCTGCGCAGTCTGCGGTTTTTTCGGTTTTATGCTATGTATAGCGATCCTGAAGCTGGGTTTGAAACTGAGGCACTGGCGGCGATTGGTGCCAACCTTGAGGGGTTGGCCAGCCTGTCGGGTGAACGGGTCGGCAGCGAAATGAAAAAGTTACTCGCTGCGCCCGATCCAGCCCCGGCAATGGCTGGCATGCGTGCGACCGGGGTTTTGCAACAGCTGCTGCCATCAGCCGATGACCGCGCGCTGGCACCGCTTGTCCATCTTGAGATTGCGCATAACGCGCGGGTTGATCCAATCCGTCGGTTGGCGGCGCTCACCACTGGCCAAGAGGTTATTGCGGCGCTGCGTTTGAGCAAAGCTGAGGCGCGGCAACACGCTCAGATCGGTGCAGCCTTGGGCAATATGCAGGGTCCGGCTGAACTGGCATATCGCGGGGGTGCTGGTTTTGCTTTGGATGTTTCGATGCTGCGTGCGGTGCTGTTTGAAACGCCCTTTGATGTTGCCACCCATTCCCAGATTGCGCGCGGGGCAGCGGCGGTTTGTCCTGTTAAAAGCGCGGATCTTTTACCCATGGTAAAGGGTGCCGCATTGGGGCGGGCCTTAAAAAATTGCGAGACGCGCTGGATTGCATCAGATTTTCAACTGACCCGCGCCGCGCTGTTGACATCAGCTGAGTGATCGCGCCACTTAGTCTTTTTACAAGGCCCATCCATGAATTTTATAATGTCTGTCGACAGTTTTATTGCGCTCATCGGTCTGACCATCGCGACTGCCATCACCCCTGGGCCGAATAATGCTATGGTTGCCGCCTCTGGGGCACATTTCGGGTATCGTCGCACGCTCCCGCATATTTTGGGCATATCGCTGGGCTTTGGGTTTATGATATTTTGCGTCGGTGTTTTTCTGGGCGAGATTTTTCAGCAAAGCTGGTTGCTGCGCGAGGTGCTGCGCTGGGCGGGTGTTGGTCTGCTGATCTATGTGGCATGGCGCACCGCCACCGCACATGGGATCGGAGCGCAAGACACTGGGCATCGGCCGTTTACTTTTTTGCAGGCAGCGGCAATCCAGTGGCTCAACCCAAAGGGTTGGGCGATGTCAATTGCGGTTACGTCACAGTTCATTTTAATCGAATTTCCTGCGCAGAGCGCGGTAATAGTTGGGTTGGTCTTTACCCTTGTGGGGGTTTGCACAGCCTCGGGTTGGACAGTGCTGGGTCAGGCCATTGGCCGCTTGCTGCAAACCCCGGCGCGGCTGATCTGGTTCAACCGGATTATGGGTTTTATGATCTTGAGCTGTGTGGTGTTTTTATTTCAAGACTGACCAAATCTGTGAGCCGCAAGTTTCTGTGTTCAGATGTCTTTGCCTTGCGTCTACTGGAATAAAACGCTCACTGTTATAAAACAAGCTGAGCAGTTTTAATTTATCCGAGTATCTCATGTTTCGTTTCTTTGAAAATCTGGTTGACCCCTATTGTGCGTATCCACAAACCGACACGCCGCCAACCAAACTTTGGCCGTTTATGCGCGCCTATTCCCAGCCCTTTAAACAGGTTTTTGTCTGGACGGCGGTGACGTCTATTGTCGTGGCTTTGGTCGAGATTGGGTTGATTTATTATATGGGGTGGGTGGTCGATGCCCTGTCGGGTGATCCGGCGCAGGTCTGGCAAAACCACGGCGCATTTTTAATTGCTTTGGCGTTGTTTATCCTCGTGCTGCGCCCCGGGTTGCATGTGGTGAATGTGCTGTTGATGAACAATACTATACTGCCCAATTACGGCACATTGTTTCGGTGGCGGGCCCATCGCCATGTGTTGCGCCAGTCAGTGGGTTGGTTCGAGAATGATTTTGCCGGACGGATCGCCAACCGGATTATGCAGACCCCGCCGGCCGCTGGCGAGGCGGTGTTTCAGGTGTTTGACGCTATCACTTTTTCACTGGCCTATCTGTTGGGGGCTTGGGTGTTGCTGGCGCAGGCTGATTTGCGTTTATCGGTGCCATTGCTGGGGTGGTTTTTACTCTACGGGGCGCTGATCCGCTGGACGATCAAACGAGTTGGGCCGGCCTCTAAGGCGTCATCGGATGCGCGTTCGACCGTGACGGGGCGGGTGGTGGATGCCTATACCAACATCCATTCGGTGAAAATGTTTGCCCAAGGTAATGAAGAACTGGGTTATGCCAAAACGGCGATCGAGGCCACGCGCCAGACCTTTCAGGTTGAGATGCGCATTTCAACATTGATGGAAATCGGGCTTGTGGTGCTGAACGGGCTGTTGATCGTAGGCGTGGTTGGCTGGGCACTTGCTCTGTGGATGCAGGGGGAGGCCAGCATCGGGGTGGTGGCGGCGGCAACCGCCTTGACCCTGCGGTTGAACGCGATGACCGGTTGGATCATGTGGGCGCTGTCGTCATTCTTTCGCCAATTGGGTGTGGTTTCCGAAGGTATGGAGACCATTTCACAGCCGATTGAGATGGTTGATACATCAAGGGCGCAACCGCTTACCATCACCGAGGGCAAGGTCGAAGTGCAGGGCCTGTCGCATCATTACGGCCGTCAAAGCGGTGGGCTTAGCGATGTGTCTTTCACCATCCGGCCCGGTGAAAAAATCGGTCTGGTCGGGCGCTCTGGGGCGGGAAAGTCGACATTATTGAAATTGTTACTGCGGTTTTATGACATCGAGACCGGGCAGATCATGATTGACGGGCAAAGCGTGTCTGACGTCACCCAAGACAGCTTGCGGGGTCAGATCGGTATGGTTCAGCAAGAGGGTGCTTTGCTGCACCGGTCGATCCGCGATAATATTTTATACGGCCGTGCAGACGCTGGTGACCAAGCGATGATCCAGGCCGCGCGTCAGGCCAAAGCTCATGAGTTTATTTTGAACCTCCAAGATCTCGAAGGGCGCACGGGCTATGATGCCCATGTGGGCGAGCGCGGGGTGAAACTGTCGGGCGGCGAGCGCCAGCGCATCAGTCTGGCACGGGTGGTTTTGAAAAATGCTCCGATCCTGCTTTTGGACGAGGCGACCAGCGCTCTGGACAGTGAGGTCGAGGCGGCCATTCAACAGACGCTTTACCAGATGATGACCGGAAAAACCGTGATCGCTATTGCCCACCGTCTGTCAACCATCGCGCAAATGGACCGCATATTGGTGATGGAACAGGGCCGCATTGTCGAAGATGGCACCCATGCAGACCTTTTGGCAAAACGGGGTCTTTATGCGGGGTTTTGGAATCGTCAATCTGGCGGGTTTATCGATATAGACTTCGAAAAATAGCCAGATTTTTCTAAATAAATTGGTGGTCTTTTGGTGAATATTTGTGGGAATTTCCCTGCACCAGATTGCCTGCCAAGACATCAGGTTGAAACCTGATCGCAGGCTGTTAGGCGGTAACGCGCTTGAGGTGATGGTAAAATAGGTAATTTTCAAGGTGGTTGCCTCGATCACGCGACAGGATTAAATACAACCTGAAGGCTTTTATTTTTTATAAACTCGTGTATTTAGAAAGGCTTTTAATTTTATATCAGGGGCTGCCCATGTTCCGCTATTTTGAAAATCTCATTGATCCCTATAGTGAGTATACGCAAACCGATACGCCACCAACCACGCTGTGGGCGTTTTTGCGCGGATATTGCCGGCCATTTTATGGTGTTCTGGTGCTGATGACCGTGACTGAGATATCAATTGCGGCGTTGGAACTGGGGGTCATCTTTGGGGTGGGCTGGTTTGTTGATGTGATCCAAACCACGCCCAACCTTATTGTTGACTATGCGGTTCCGGGGCTGATCGCCTTGGCGGTTTTTTATTTGCTGATCCGTCCAGTGCTGTTTGGGCTAAATATTCTTTTGTTTAATCAAACGCTAGACGCGAACTCAACGATGCTGATACGGTGGCGGGCATATCGGCAGGTGCTCCGGCATTCGGTTGGCAGTTTTGAGAATGATTTTGCTGGCCGTATTGCCAATCGCGTCATGGAAACGCCCAATTCGATCTCACACGTATTAGGGCAAGTATTTGGCGGCCTAAGTTATGCGATTGCCTTTGTGTTTGGGGCTTTGCTGATGTTGTTACAGACCGATGCAAGATTGATCCTGCCATTGCTGGTGTGGTTGCTGTTGTATAGCCTGCTGATGCGCTGGACGATCCGGCGGGTTGCAAAGGCGTCTAAAACGGCGTCAGCGGCAAGATCGGCCCTGAATGGCCGGATTATTGACGGCTATACCAACATCCATTCGGTGAAAATGTTTGCCCATGACAAAGCCGAGATTGGGTATGTCAAACAGGGTATGGAAACTGCCAGAGTCGCTTTTTTCCAAGTCAATCGTCTCGTCAGTAAGATGGAGATTACACTATCGCTTCTTAATGGGCTGTTGATGGTCACGGTTGTTGGTGGGGCGGTGATCTTGTGGTTGGACAATCGGGTTCAGGTCGGATCTGTTGTGGCGGCCACAATGTTGGCCTTGCGGATAGATAGCATGAGCGAATGGGTCATTCACCTAATAACGGAGATATTTCGGGCACTTGGTAAGGTGTCTGAGGGCATGGAGACCATCGCCCAGCCGGTGACTTTGGTGGATGTGCCAAAGGCCAAACTGCTGCAGGTGCCACAGGCCAAGATCGAGATTTGTGAACTAAGCCACCACTATGGCCGCGACAGGGGTGGGCTTGACCGCCTTAATCTAACCATCCAACCGGGGGAAAAAATAGGTTTGGTGGGCCGGTCGGGGGCGGGGAAATCGACGCTTTTGAAGCTTCTGTTGCGGTTTTACGATGTCGAGGCCGGCAAAATTCTGATCGATGGTCAGGATATTGCCAAGATCACCCAAGACAGTCTGCGCGCCCAGATCGGCATGGTACAACAAGACAGCAGCCTGCTGCACCGCTCAGTGCGCGACAATATACGTTATGGTCGGCAAAACGCGACACAGGCCGAGATCCTTGCCGCCAGCAAACAGGCTGTGGCGCATGATTTTATCGTCGATTTAAAGGACCTCGACGGTAATTCAGGCTATGAGGCACTGGTTGGCGAGCGTGGGGTCAAACTGTCGGGAGGAGAGCGCCAGCGCATTAGTCTGGCGCGGGTTATTTTGAAAAATGCGCCAATTCTGCTCTTGGATGAAGCCACCAGCGCCCTAGATAGCGAAATAGAGGCCGAAATCCTAAACACTCTTTATGGTATGATGCAGGGCAAGACTGTGATTGCAATCGCGCACCGCTTGTCTACGATTGCCCGTATGGACAGAATTATTGTGATGGATAATGGGTCGATAGTAGAAAATGGCTCGCATCAGGCCTTGTTGGCGCAAAACGGTCAGTACGCGACATTTTGGGCGCGGCAATCGGGTGGGTTTATCGATATTAAGGCGGTGATATGACACCATCAAACTGGATAAATTATCTGGCGCCAGCCAGCGGGCCACCGCCCTCAACGGTTATGGCGTTTTTTCGATGGGCGCTGGCGGGCAGCATGCCTGCTTTGTGGCTTTCCGGTCTTGCCTCTGTTCTGGCCGGTGTGGTCGAGGTTTCTGCGGTCTTGATGCTGGGTGTTTTGGTGGATGCAGCGCTTGCGACATCGCCGCAAAACCCCATGAGCAACCAGGTCTGGCTTTTGGTGGCGGGTGTGGCGTTTTTCCTGTTGGCCCGACCGGTTATTTTTGGCGTGTTTTCGTTTGTCCAATCGGTTGTGGTGACACCGAACGTGTTTAATCTTGTGCTGTCACGCTTGCATCGTTGGACTCTGGGTCAATCAGTCCGGTTTTTTGATAATGATTTTGCCGGACGTATTGCGCAAAAAGAAATGCAAACCGCCCGCGCAGTTACCGATGTGGTGGTTGAAGTGGTGCATACGGTTTTGTTTGCATTGGCGTCCATTGTCGGGGCTGCGTTGATGCTGACGTCCATTGATCTTTTTCTCACAGCCGGCCTGCTTGGCTGGCTGGCGGCCTATCTTCTGATGATCCGGCATTTTATGCCGTTGATCCGGCGGCGGTCTGCAGCGCGCGCAGGAGCCCGCGCTACAGTGACCGGTCAGATTGTTGATACTGTCACCAATATCAAAACCGTCAAGTTGTTCGCCCATGCCGATCATGAAGATCGTGCCGCGCTTCAGGCGATGAGCGGTTTTCGGGACAGCTCGATTGACTATGGTTACATATCGGCTTGGTTTCGATTTTGTCTCAATGCGCTGGCCGGCGTTCTGCCAGTGGTGATGGTGGGCGGTAGCCTGTGGTTTTGGAATACCGGCAGCGTTAGTGCTGGGGATATTGCCGCTGCTGGGGCGATTTCGTTGCGCTTGTCGCAGATGACCGGATGGGTAAGCTATACGTTGATGACGCTTTATGCCAATCTCGGCGAGGTCGAAGATGGTATCCAGACCTTGTCGCCGCCGCATGATTTGACCGACGCGACCGACGCTCGCCCGTTGTATGTGGCGCAGGCAGAGATTGTTTTTGATGGCATACGCTTTGCTTATGGCCGCGATATTGGGGGTGTGGATGATATATCACTTACCATTAAGGCGGGTGAGAAAGTGGGCGTTGTTGGAGCGTCGGGGGCAGGCAAATCAACACTGGTGGCGCTGTTGCTGCGGCTTTACGATACAGAAAAAGGCTCTGTGAGCATAGATGGGCATAACCTGCGCACGGTCACTCAGGAAAGCCTGCGACGCCAAATAGGTATGGTGACGCAGGAAACAGCCCTGTTCAACCGTTCGGCGCGTGATAACATTCGCTATGGGCGCGCTGATGCCAGCGACGCAGACCTGATCGATGCTGCCAAACAGGCCGAGGCCCATGAGTTTATTCTGCAATTGGAGGATTACAAAGGCCGCACCGGCTATGATGCGCATCTTGGTGAGCAGGGTGTTAAATTGTCCGGTGGCCAGCGTCAACGCATTGCCCTGGCGCGGGCCATTCTAAAAGACGCGCCGATTCTGGTTCTTGATGAGGCCACCAGCGCATTGGACAGTGAGGTTGAGGCGGCAATCCAGACCGCATTGGAGCGGGTAATGCAAGGCAAGACCGTTTTGGCCATCGCGCACCGTCTTTCGACACTGAGCAAAATGGACCGGATCATCGTTATGGATCAGGGCCACATCGTTGAAACAGGCAGCCATGCAGACCTGTTGGAAAAAGGTGGGCTGTATTGTCGCTATTGGAAACGTCAATCGGGCGGGTTTATTGAAACCCGTCAGGCCGCCGAATAGGGCTTTGCGTCAAAGGCTATGCACAGTATCTGGGTCGCATGGAAGAGTTTACAATTCTAAGAATGGGCCACCAAGGCGATGGCATCGCCGAGGGACCGGTCTTTGTCCCCGTGACCCTGCCGGGAGAACGGGTAACCGGAAAATTGGATGGGAACGTGTTGCGTGAGGTCCGCATAGTCACGCCATCCGATCATAGGGTTGCCGCGCCTTGTGTGCATTTTAAAACCTGTGGGGGCTGTCAGCTTCAACATGCCTCTGACGGTTTTGTTGCCGATTTTAAAACAGATGTTGTGCGCAATGCACTGTCTGCACACGGGCTTCATACCACGTTCCGGCCTATTCAAACATCGCCATCACGTAGCCGCCGACGGGCGGTTTTTTCAGCACGCCGGACCAAAAAAGGTGCTTTGGCGGGGTTTCATGCCCGTGCGTCAGGTATCGTTGTTGCGGTGCCAAACTGTCAATTGCTGCAACAAGAATTGGTGGCTGCACTGCCGATGGTCGAGGCTTTGACCATCACGGGTGCCAGCCGCAAAGCGGAATTAACAGTGACTGTCATTCATTCTGAGGTTGGGTTAGATGTGTCCGTCAAAGGGGGTAAACCGCTTGATCAAGCGCTACGATCGGTACTGGCTGGACATGCAGAGACCTTTCGATTGGCGCGATTGCATTGGGATGATGAAACGCTCGCGATGCGCCAGCCGCCACTACAACGATTTGGATCTGCGTTAGTTTCGCCACCGCCGGGGTCTTTTTTACAAGCAACCGAACATGGAGAGCACGCCTTGACGGCCGCTGTTATGGAGGCAATCACCGGGGCTCGGCGCGTGGTTGATTTGTTTTGTGGCAGTGGCACGTTTACGTTGCCTATGGCGCAACAGGCCGAAATTCACGCCGTCGATTCAATCGATAGCATGTTGAAGGCGCTGGATCATGGGTGGCGACAGGCTGATGGGTTGAAAAAAGTCAGCCATGAGACGCGGGATTTATTTCGCAGGCCACTTTTAACGGAAGAGCTTCGGCGCTTTGATGGTATCGTACTGGACCCACCCCGTGCTGGGGCCGAGGCACAGATTGCCACGATTGCCGCAGCCCGAGCTGGGGCGTTGCGCCGTGTTGCCTATGTGTCTTGTAATCCGGTGACATTCGCCCGGGACGCCGCAGTTCTGATTGCTGCGGGCTTTACACTTGATTGGGTACAGGTGGTGGATCAGTTTCGCTGGTCTGCCCATGTGGAACTGGCAGCACAATTCAGCACGCCTGCGTAAGTGGTGAAATTGAATAAAATCCCTGTCCAAATGGTTTTTCTATCTGTAAACAATCTTAAAAAAATCGAGTGGGCAAATGTGGGTTATAAAATTTCTCTGGCTTGGCCTTATTGCCTTGAGCGTGTCGGGCTGCGTGCCAAATATGTTTTGGGCCGGCGGAAAAAATATTACAGAGATTATCGTTATGAAAGAACAAAGACGGCTGTACTTAATGCACAAAAAAACCGTTTTAAAGACTTATAAGATTGATTTGGGGTTTAACCCTCGCGGCCATAAAGCGATAGAGGGCGACGGTAAAACGCCAGAGGGTCGCTATGTTATTAATCGGTATAATCCAGACAGTGAGTTTCACCTGTCTTTAGGAATTTCTTACCCCAACAATAAAGACAGGGCGCGGGCACGGGCGTTAGGAAAGTCACCCGGTGGTGATATTTTTATTCACGGTCAGCCTAACAAGCCTCGGCGCTTGACCAAAGATTGGACCCTTGGTTGCATTGCGGTGACCAATGAGCAGGTCGAATATATGTTTGCTCACGTCAAACCTGGAACACCGGTGCGTATTTACCCTTGAACCCAATCTGACGTTTGTTGCGCACCGGTCAGCAAGGTCCACCATATCTTGCCGTTCTGCTCTTGATACCACGCAAAGCCAAGATCGGTAGCACGCGGGTCTAGTATCACTTTCCGAGTGTCGTCTTGGCTCAGCCAAGCACTTAGTGTCTCAAGCTCGGTTTCAAATGTTTCAGAAATGGTTTCGCCTAGAAAGGTGCCTGTATAGCCAGCGCGCTGGGAGCGGACTATTGGAGAGGATCCATCTGAGCCGAAATGCCAAGGACGGTTTTGGGTCGACATGTCGCGAGAATGGGTGGCAGCGGCCGCGTTAAGCGCACTATCAAAGGTAAGCGGGCCATTGGCCGCAGCGGTACGAATGGCATTGATTGCGTCTAACATTTGAAATTGCACTTGGCTTTGGTTTTTTTCGATAATTCGATACACTTTGGGCAAGGGACGGCCGTCCGGACCCAGTTGTGGAGCCATCCCGGTGGTGCAGGCAGAGATCCCCAATGCCACCATAAAAAATATTGAACGAAGAAAATACATACTAATCTCAAACCATTTTTTCTTGGCTTGTTTAACGTGCTTCGCGTGATGATACAAATCTAGTTTGATATCACCTCAATAAATCAAGAAAAGGTGAATTGCGGACAGGCTGCCGGTAAAGTAGACATACCATCGCGAAGGGCCGTTGCTCAGGAGATATAATGATAAATAAATTTGGAAATGGTCTGGGGCGTCGTCAGTTTTTAGCGACGAGTGTGGGTTTTCTGGCGGCGCCAGCGTTGTCACAGACCACACAAACGCTTGACCCTGCAGAAACTGTGGAACTTGAGGGGGAAATTTCAAGCGCAGTCCGGCGCAATATTTCCAGTTTCAGGTCGTATGAATGGCAACCCTATTTCAAGAATTTGAAAAATGGCGCGATTTTGGTCGATATTACTTCGCGGGCTCTACATCACTGGTCTGGTGACGGTATGAGCTATCAGCTTTATCCCACCAGTGTGCCGTTGACGGAAACGCTGACACGGCGCGGACGCACCCGTATCACCCGGCTGGTAGAAGGGCCGAGTTGGCGACCGACGCCGTCAATGAAGCTTCGCAACCCAGAGTGGCCAGATCATGTTCCGCCAGGGCCGGATAATCCGCTTGGGACGCATGCTTTGTATCTCAGTTGGAAATATTACCGGATACATGGCACGCATGATACGCGTAAGATTGGCCGCCGTTCGTCAAATGGTTGTATTGGGTTATATAATCACCACATCGCGGACTTATTTTCCCGGGTCAAAGTGGGTACTCAGGTGCTGCTGATTTGATTAAAAGCCTTGCAATGGTAACATATCACAGATACGCTTGGTCGCATAAAGCTTAAGCTTTTTATTTTAATAGTATAAATTTGGGTGCTTCTCTCGCATTTGTTTGACAATAGAGAGAGCAATTTCAGGAGAAAAAAATGAAGAAAACTGTTCTTGCTGCTGTATTAATCGCTGCGGCTTCAACGGCCTCTGCAGGCGGAATGATGGAGCCTGTTATGGAAGCTCCAGTAATTATGGAAGAAGCTGCGGCAGGATCCTCGTCGGGTATGTTGATGCCGCTGTTGTTGCTTGCCATTGTTGTTGCCGTTGCAGGGTGAGCACCAAGCCGTAGAGGCTTTAGTTTAGAACTTGAGTTCAAGGCGGTCGCTTCATATCAAGCGGCCGTTTTCATTTTGTGTCTGGCATTTGTGAACAGACGGGTGTTTTTCCCACACAGTGGTTGATATAGCGGTCCGACAGAGGCATATCACGGACACAAATGGGACAGCTTATTTCAAATAACGGCCGGGTCTCTATTCAGGGTGTGTCTCTGGTGAAATCCGGGCATGCTATCCTGAATGAGATAACCTTGGATCTGAGCACACCGCGTATCGGTTTTGTCGGCCGTAACGGGTCAGGAAAATCGACGCTCGCGCGTGTCGTATGCGGGTTGATCAAACCAGACCAGGGACGGGTGCTTGTGGATGACATTGATATTTTCAAAAACCGGCGCAAAGCTTTATCTAAAATAGGTATCTTGTTTCAAAACCCTGATCATCAAATCATCTTTCCGACGGTGCTGGAAGAGATGTCGTTTGGGCTTACCCAACAAGGGTATTCCAAAGACGCAGTGCGCCAGATGGTCGCAGAAGCATTGGCCCAGTTTGGAAAAGCGGCCTGGAGCAACCGTTCAATCAGCACCTTGTCGCAGGGCCAGAGGCATTTGGTTTGCCTGATGTCCGTTTTGGCCATGCAACCAGCGGTCATCGTTCTTGATGAGCCTTTCACCGGTCTTGACCGACCGATCACCCGGCAGTTGACACAAATATTGGAAGATATCGACCAAACTATCTTACATATCTCCCATGACTTGGAGGCTCTGTGCACTTATGATCGCGTGATCTGGCTTGAGCGCGGAACAGTCCAGATGGACGGTGCGCCTCAGGCGGTTTTGCCAGCTTATAGCGCCGCAATGGATGCGATCGGAGGGCAGGATGTTTTCGCTGACATCACCGGTTAAATCACCCTATCATAACGTACCACCTGGTCCGAAGTTTTTTCTGTTGATGATTGCCAGTATTACGTTGTTTCTAATTGGAAACATATATTTGCAAGCCGCAGCACTGGCGTTTGTCCTGGGTCTGTATTTATTGCCGGGCGGGACGTTTTTCAAAGAGGGCCTGCGCATGCTTTGGCCGCTGTGGCCTTTTGTTGGGATTGTTTTTTTATGGCATGCTTTCACGCATGACATCCTGCCGGGATTGATTATTATCCTGCGTATGATTAGCGCTGTGGCCCTGGCCAATCTTGTGACAATGACCAGCCAGCTGGACGAGGTCATCGCTTTGGTGACACGCGTGGTAACGCCGTTTCGCCGGTTTGGATTGCGGCCCCAAATCTTGGCCTTGTCGATTGCGATGTTCATTCGGTTTCTTCCGGTCTTGATAGAAAAAGGCGGTCTGTTGGTTCAAAGCTGGCGTAGCCGCAGCACCCGGCCTGCGGGATGGCGGGTGGTTGTGCCCTTGGCGCTTTTGGCTTTAGACGATGCTGATACGGTGGCTGAGGCCCTAAGGGCCCGCGGTGGAATCGAGCCAGACAAGATTTGAAAGGTCTTTCATTATGGAAAAAAATATAGTCATAATTGCGCTTTTTGCAGCCTTGATTGCAGCTCTGGGGCTGGTGCCTAAATTTACGTTGGCTTCGGGCATTCCTATCACCGCACAAAGCATGGGGATTATGCTCTGTGGTACGGTGCTTGGATCCAGACGCGGGGCGAAGGCCGTCTTGCTGTTTCTTTTGCTCGTGGCCATCGGTTTGCCGTTGTTGGCCGGCGGTCGCGGTGGTTTGGGTGTGTTTGGCACACCATGGGCGGGATTTTTGTTCGGTTTCCCATTTGCGGCTTTTGCGGCCGGTCTGATCATGGAGCGCTGGCGCTCGGATAATATTCCTCTGGTGGCAGGATGTGCGGCGGCGGGTGGTGGCATCGGTGCGCTCTATTTGATTGCGGTGCCTTATTATATGATGGCGACCTCGTCCGGTCTTGACCAAGCGCTGTTCACTGCGATGCTGCCGTTCATGCCAGGCGATATCCTAAAGGCAATCTTGGCGGGATATATTACAGCTGGTTTGGCCAAAGCGCGGCCCGACAGCCTGTTGTCTCGGGCTTAACCCATTGAAACTGCGTTTACTCTGCTCGTAATAACAAGGCCGTTCCCAGACCTCCGGCTGCGGCAATTGCAGCTATTCCAATACCGCCGTTGTTGCGTAGGTCATGAAACAGCCGTACCGCAAGGATCGCACCAGAGGCGGCAATGGGATGGCCGCGCGCCAGAGCGCCGCCGTGGCGGTTGACGAGGTCGGGGTCCAGACCAGCGCCTTGGATGCAGGCCAGAGCCTGCACGGCGAATGCTTCCATGATTTCGATATGGGTCAGTTTAGCGGTATTGAGTTGATGACGGTCTAAAACGTTCTCGATTGCCCTTATCGGTGCGAGGCCGGGAAGGTACGGGTCGCCACCGGTGCTGACACCGCCCAAAAGCTGTACGGCATGTTGCGTTTCAGGGTGTCTCGCGGTCAGGACGCAAAACGCTGCAGCGTCAGCAGCCACAGCTGTATTTGCGTGAGTGACGTTGCCATGGATAGCTTTGGCGCGCTTGCAAAGCTGGGTATTCAGTTGGCGGCTATAGGCGTCATGTTTGGCTAAATCTGTGTCAATTTGGCATATTTCAGACGCAAGATATGCGCGGCTGGCTAGGGCTTTGGCGTGGCTGCCGATTGCCCAATTGTCCTGTTGGTGTCGATCTATGGCGCAGTGCTTTGCCAAATCATCCGCAGCTTTGGCCATGTCGGGGTCGCGGTCGGGCCACGGGGTAAAGGGGGCCTGATCATAGGCGGTCTGAGTGCCATCTGGGTTGCGGTGGGCGCGGTAGGGACGACGCGAATAACTCTCTACTCCGCCAGCGATCACCACTTCCGCCTGACCGGCCGAAATTAATGCCTGGCCCAGCAGCAGCGCGTCCAGCCCGCTGCAGCATTGCCGGTCAATGGTCAGGCCCGCGACTTGGTCCGGCAGACCGGCCGCCAATACCAGTACCCGCGCCGGATTACCGCCCGCGCCCAGCGCATTGCCACAGATTACCTCGTCGATCTGATGATTGGTTAGTTTCGCGTCGTTTATCACGGCTTGCAGTACTGGCGACGCCAACTGATGCGGGGCCAGATGCGCCAAGACCCCGCCTCGTGGGGCTACGATGCTGCGGCGCGCGGCGCTTATATAGACTGGGCGGGTCATGTCGTGGTGCTGAGTTGAGCGGACAGCGCTTGCAGATCAGTTTTGCCTGATGCCAGACGCGGCCAGCTGTCGACGGTGATAAAACTTCTTGGTTTGGCGTGCATCGGCAGGTCTCGGCTCAGGGCTTTGAGTTGGTCTGTGCTGTGGTGTTGTCCCGTCGTGACCAGAACCGCCTTATTGCCCAGTTGAGGATCGCGCTGCTGCAATACCGCGACAGGGTCCACTCCGCGGGCCTGAAACCAGCTTTCAATCTGTTCGGGAAAGATGTTTTGATCTGCGACTGTGAACATGCGCGAGCGGCGCCCAGTGAGAAAAAGAAAACCCGCTTGATCAATCTGACCCACTTCTCCCACGCTGATCCACTCGGGCGTGTGGCTTGCTGCAGGCGCGCTGTTGTCACAATATCCCGCGAACAGATAGGGGCTGCGCACCCAAAGTTCGCCCTGCATGTTGCGGGCCAGTGGCGCCCCGTCAAATCCGCGGACTGATATTTCCACATCGGGATAGGCCCGACCGACTGACCCTGCGGGTGTCTGGCTGTCTGACAGACTGATAAAGCTTGTTTCAGCGGCGCCATAAAACTCTAAAATCTCGGCATTCGGGCACAGTCGCTCTGCGAGGTTTCTGGTCGCAGGATCAAGGGACGCGCCGCCAATGAGCACCTTGCGCAGGCTGGGCAACGGGCGTGCAGCATAGGTGTGTAATTGCCGCAATTGTGTCGGGGTGGCATAGAGTATACTCGCATCTTTTTTCTCTATTTGAATGGCTTGACGGTCGGGTCTGAGATCGCTGAGCAGTAGCAGATCGGCACCGAGATACAGTCCCTCAAGGCAGCTATACAAGGCCAACGAATGCGACAAGGCCCCCAGTACCGCATAGCTATCTTGTCGCGTAATGCCCCAAAGTCCAGCATTGATACGAAAACTTTTCGTCCATGAGGCATGGCTGCGGCGCATCCGTTTGGGTCGGCCTGAACTGCCCGAAGATAGACATTGAAAAAAGCCAGCTGATCCGCTCTCGCTTAGGGTCTCTCGGATGAGGTCCTTATGCGGTGTTGGGCCAGAAATGCAAAATTCGCTCTGACCAAGAAAGGCGGCTGCGGCCAGTGTCAGGCAGGCGGTGGCCGTTTGGGCTGGGATGAGCACAACATTCGCCTGCGATATGGGATCGGGGCGCGATACCGGTCCGTTCGGTCCGGTTACGACACTGTGTGAATTCCAGACAAACTGCTCCATATTTGGGGCTATGCCACAGACAGGGCGATCAGTCCAACCAGCCTCGCAGGTTTTCTTCGATAACTGCAGACAGCGCTTTGATATGGGGCGCGTCATCGTTGAGGCAGGGAATATAGGTGAAATGCTCGCCGCCTGCCTCTTCAAAGCTTTCTTTGATTTCCTCGTTAATCTCTTCCAATGTTTCGATACAATCGGCGGAAAAGGCTGGTGCAATCACGGCTATATTGGTTTTTGCCTCTTCTTCGGCCAGCCGAGCCACCTCTTTGACCGTATAGGGTTGTAGCCAATCTTCGGGGCCGAATTTGGATTGGAAGGTGGTGATGATCTGGCTGTCATCCCAGCCCAGACGTTCTTTTAGCAGCCGCGTGGTTTTCTGGCATTGGCAATGATAAGGATCGCCCTCCGTCAGATATCGCTGCGGCACCCCGTGATAAGAGCAAACCAACAGATCGGGGGTCTTTTCAGCTGCGGCATAGGCCCGCTCGACTGATTGGGCCAGGGCATCAATATACAGCGGATGGTCGAAATAAGGCGCCACAGTACGCGCAGCCGGTTGCCATTTTGCCGCCATCAGAATGCGGAAAAACTGATCGTTCGCAGTGGCCACGGTAGGGCCCGCATATTGCGGATACAGCGGGAAAAACAGGATTTTCCGACAGCCTGCCTCAATCATCGCCTCGACCTTGGATTTTGTGGATGGGTTGCCATAGCGCATGCAGAAATCAACCATTACCTGATCGCCATACCGCGCCTGCATAGCGTCTTTGATCTTATGGGTTTGATCTTTAGTGATTGTCATCAGCGGGCTTTCATCGGCCTCTTCGTTCCAGATCGTTCGGTACGCCGCTCCTGAAGAAAACGGCCGCTTGGTCAAAATAATCAGCTGCAGAAGCGGTTGCCACAGCCAGGGTGAGTAATCAATCACCCGCCGGTCGGACAAAAACTCGCCAAGATATCGCCGCATCGACCAATAATCCGTGTTGTCAGGTGTGCCGAGGTTGGTCAGCAAAATACCTACCTTTTCAGGGGGAAAGCCGGGGTGGTCTGCCGGAGCATGCATGGGGCAGGTGGCAGGTGTGCTGGCGTCAAACATGATAAAATCCGATTGCTATGCTGCTTACTACGCACATAAGCGATTCCCGGCCCGGGTCAATCTTTCAGCGGGTTTTCTTGAGTTTTAAGTGCTGCAGACAGCCGGGTGACCGCTGATCCGGGGCGCAGAGGTTTTGGCTGAGAAGGGTCAGGTGCCCACCCCGTTAGGTAAATCATCTCAAACGTCGCCGCGATTGTTCCGTCATCTCTGCGATGGCGGGCATTATAAATTTCCTCTGTGCGTCGCAGAACTGCCGCTTTGGTCGGGTGGCGCAGCCGGTTGGCCAGTGCGTTGTTTTCCCCCATTGCCCGCAGCTCGTGCATCAGGTGGCGTGCAGAGCGATAGGTTACCGTCAACCGCGCGCTGTCGGCCACGGGCAAAGCAAATCCGGCCCGTTGCAGCAGGCCGCCAAGGTCGCGAATTTCCGCCATTGGCGCAATGCGCGGCGACAGCCCGCCTGTGATCTCAATCTCGGCCTCTGCAAGGGCTGCTCTGAGTTCGATGAGTGTTTGACCACCAAAACATGCTGCCAGAAACAAGCCGTCGGGTTGCAGCGCCCTCCGGCACTGAATGAGCTGACCCACCAAATCATTGGCCCAGTGCAGCGCCATTGCATGGATCACCAGATCACAACTTTTTGGTGTGACCTCCAGAGTATCTTGATCAGGAAAAATCTCAGCCTTGGGAAACGCCGTTTTCCATATAACCGGAAATCCGCTCACAATCGCTGGTTGGCGAAAGGTTCTGTTAACCATGCTCAGGCGATCCTGCAGCTCGGCAATTGCTTGCCGGTGCAAAAACAGGGCCTCTGGTTGGTGACGTTGGCGGTTGCGGTTTAACGCGTCGTAATCGGTCAGAGCAGTCATAGGGGGATGTTAGAATGGGCTGGGGGAAACTTCAAACCGTGTTGGATATTATTTATCCGCCGCGCTGTGTTGCCTGCGGCGGCCATGTAGATAGTGACTATGGGCTGTGTGGGACCTGTTGGCGTCAGGTCCACTTTATGCGGGGGACGGGGTGTTGGACATGCGGGCTGTCGCTGCCAGGCTATCTTGATGTTTCTGAGCAGGTGATCTGCGATTCGTGTCTGTCGCTTGGCCCGCCGTGGCGTCGCGGGGTCGCGGCGCTGGCCTATGACGAGACGGGGCGGTCGTTGGTACTGGCACTGAAACACGGCGACCGCCATGATATCGTGCGCCCCGCCGCAGATTGGATGGCGCAGGTGAGCCGGGTCTTAGTACAGCCCAATATGTTGGTGGCGCCGGTGCCCTTACATTGGACACGGCTTTTCCGCCGGCGCTATAATCAGGCGGCTTTGTTGAGTGCGGCTTTGGCCAAGCGGCTGGACCTGTCGCATTGTGCCGATTTGTTGATCCGCAGTTCGCGGACGCAGTCGCTTGAGGGATGTAGCACTGACCAACGTTTTGCCATTGTGGGGTCGGCTATGACGCGCAATCCGCGGTATCAACACCGGTGGCTTGACCGACCAATTTTGTTGGTGGACGATGTAATGACTTCGGGTGCGACACTTACGGCAGCGACTAAAGCCTTGCAAAAAAGCGGAAATTATGACGTTTATACCTCCGTTCTGGCGCGTGTTCAAAAGCAGATTTAGCATTTTGAAAAAATTGTTTATGAAAGGTTCAACTATATGCAGCCGATTGAAATTTATACTTCTTCCACTTGTGGGTATTGTTTTGCTGCCAAGCGGTTACTTAATCAAAAAGGCGTGTCTTATGCAGAGATTAACATCCAGATGGAGCCTGAGCGTCGGGCCGAGATGATCACGCGCGCCGCAGGACAAAGCAGTGTGCCACAAATTTTCATCGGAACGCAGCATATCGGCGGTTGCGACCAGCTTTTCAATTTAGAGCGTTCAGGCAAGCTCGACGCTATACTGGCCGCCTAATGGCGTTGGTGTGATGCGGGCCGCTTTGTTGCAATTGACCTCTGGCGATGAACCCAAAAGCAATCTGGTCTGCACGTTGGATAAGGTCCGTGAGGCTGCTGCTGCGGGTGCTGGCTTTGTACTGACCCCAGAGGTGACCAATTGTGTCTCAACCAGCCGACGCCAACAACAGGCAGTGTTGCAACATGAGGCGCAAGATGCCACGCTTGCGGCCCTTTGTGATCTTGCTGACGAGTTGGGCATCTGGCTGCTGATCGGGTCACTGGCTTTGAAAACCGATGCGGCCGACGGGCGCTTTGCCAACCGGTCATTTCTGGTTGCCCCCGACGGATCTGTCCACGCGCGCTATGATAAAATCCATATGTTTGACGTCGATGTCTCAGCCGAAGAAACCTATCGTGAGTCTGATGGCTATCTGCCGGGCGACCGGGCTGTCACAGCCAAAACACCGTTTGGGACGCTGGGCATGACAATCTGTTACGATCTGCGGTTTCCCTATCTTTATCGATCATTGGCCTTGGCGGGTGCGGATATTTTAACCGTCCCGTCGGCTTTTTCACCGGTAACGGGTGTTGCGCATTGGTCTGCGTTGTTGCAGGCACGGGCAATCGAAACCGGCTGCTATGTCTTGGCGCCTGCCCAATTCGGCACGCATCCTGCCAAGTCTGGAAAGCCGCGCAAAACCTTTGGGCACAGTATGGCGATATCACCATGGGGTGAAATTTTATGTGACGCGGGCCAAGAATACTCTATAGTCTGGGTCGATCTCGATCTTGGTCAGGTCTCCCAGGCGCGGCGCAGAATCCCGTCATTGTGCCACAGCCGTCGATTTGAAGGTCCGTGATGATAGATGAAGCGCAAGTGTTAGCCGTAACGTTATTTAGTGAAATTCTCACAGCCGATCAGCTGTTGCGCAACCGGCTCTCGCGGATTTTGCCCAACGGTATGGAAATCTCGCATTTCTCGGTGTTGAATCATCTTGGTCGCTTTGGGCAGGAACGCACGCCGGCTAATTTGGCAAAAAGCTTTCATGTGACGCGGGGGGCGATGACCAATACCCTCAACAAGTTGGAAATTTCAGGCTATGTCCATGTGCGCCCCGACTGGGATGATGCCCGTAGCAAGCTGGTTGCAATCAGCCCTGCGGGTATTTTAGCCCGTGATCAGGCCCTGGCCGCCATTACGCCGATGATTGATGATCTGGTGCGTGATATGGGCAGTGATAAGGTCCGGGCGGCCCTGCCGATTTTGCGTGAGCTTAGGCTGCGGTTGGAGCACGACAGTTAACCCCTGCGGTTTGCTTTCTCAGGCTTTGACGCTGGCCGTGACATAGTTGACGCTTAGATCACGATCTGACAAGCGCCATTGCCAAGTGATCGGATTGAACACAAATCCCTTGCGATCAACAGCCTCAAGCCCGGCGGTTTCGATCAGCGAGAACAATTCCTCTGGTGTGATGAATTTGTTCCATTCATGTGTGCCTTTGGGTAACCAGCGCATTACATATTCCGCGCCCACGATTGCCATTACAAAACTCTTGGCGTTACGGTTAATCGTGGAACAGATCATTAAACCCCCAGATTTAAGCAGTCGCTGACAAGCTGTCAGATATTCAAGCGGTCCCTCGACATGTTCGACCACCTCCATGTTGAGGACCACGTCGAATTCTGCGCCCTCATCAACCAGAGCCTCGGCGGTGGCGTGGCGGTAGTTTATGGTCAGACCTGATTGCGCAGCGTGGGCGGCGGCCACAGGGATGTTGCGACCGGCAGCATCGACCCCGATTACCGTCGCACCCAGCCGCGCCATCGGCTCGCATAGCAAACCGCCACCGCAGCCGATATCGAGAATCTGCAAGCCTGAAAATGGCAAATCACTGGTCAAGTCCCGGTCAAATTCTGCCGCAATCTGTTGGGTGATATAGTCCAGACGGCAGGGATTCAGCATATGAAGAGGCTTGAATTTGCCGTTTGGATCCCACCATTCATCGGCCATCGCCTGAAATTTAGCGATTTCCGCTGGATCAACGGTGCTTTGAGACGCTTGCATTTTTTTCTCCGTATGGTCTTTTGTGTCTGCTATCACATATAGAGCATTTATGGATAAGTTTTCAGGCCAAAAGAGCGCAGTGCAATATCTCTATCCCCCGCTTGATCCGTTTGACCAGCGGATTATCGAGGTTGGTGATGGGCATAGCCTCTATGTAGAACAATGTGGCAACCCGCAAGGTGTGCCGGTGATCGTCTTGCATGGTGGCCCTGGCGGGGGCTGCAGCCCGGCGATGCGGCGTTATTTTGACCCACAATATTACCGAATTATTTTGTTTGATCAGCGCGGATGTGGCCGGTCGCGGCCGAAATCTTCTGTCGAGCACAATACTACGTGGCATCTGGTGGCGGATATTGAGCGGATCAGGACTGAGTTTGAAATCGACAGCTGGGTGGTTTTTGGTGGCAGCTGGGGGGCAACGCTGGCGTTGATCTATGCCCAGACACATCCGACGTCAGTGACTTTTTTGGCGTTGCGCGGGGTGTTTTTGATGACCCGGGTCGAGCTTGATTGGTTTTATGGCGGTGGCGCTGGGCAATTCTGGCCCGATATCTGGAAGACCTTTGTCGATCTTATTCCGCTGGAAGAGCGTGATGACTTGATTCTTGCCTATCAAAAGCGGCTGTTTTGCGGAGATATGGCGGTTGAACATCGGTATGCGCAGGCTTGGGCCTCTTGGGAAAACTCGCTGGCCTCGGTGCATTATCACGGTGGTGGCAGCGCCCCGGGCGATTATGCACGGGCCTTTGCGCGCATCGAAAACCATTACTTCAGCAATGATGGATTTCTCGAGTTTGATGGACAGATTTTGGCACATATGGACCGCATCGCTCATATCCCGGGCGTCATCGTACAAGGCCGATATGATATGATTTGTCCGCCGCAACGGGCATGGGAGCTGTCACAAAATTGGCCTGCGGGTGAACTGCAGATTATTCGAAATGCCGGTCACGCCCTGTCGGAACCTGGCATTAGCGAAGCTTTGGTGCGCGCGATGGATCGGTTTGCGGCACGTTAAAACGGTGGGCTTGTATTGATCCTAACGCCAAGCTCTGGCCTTATGGTCTGGCATCCGAATCGCGATGCGCTGGGAGAGTGTCTATGAGCCTTTTGGATCGGCGCCGACTTTTGACGTCTGGAGCAGCCGCGGCAGTGTTTGCTGCCAGTGGTGTCCCTGGGCTAGCCTTGCCAAAGCGCGGTGGCTTGTTGCGGGCCGGATTGTCTGGGGGATCGCTCACCGACACTTGGGACGGGCGCACCCATCGCGGCTTGTTTATGATTGCAGCCGCCCAGGGCGCGGTCTTTGACACCCTGACCGAGGTGGCCCCCGATGGCAGTCTGCGCGGTGAATTGGCGACCCGGTGGCAAGCTGGTGCGGACGCGCGGGTCTGGACTTTGGATTTGCGGCGCGATGTGGTGTTTCACAATGGCAAGTTGTTCAGTGCTGAAGATGTGATTGCCTCGCTGCGTTTACACCTTGATCCAAAAGTGGCCTCGCCGGCGCGGGCTTTGGTGGCGATGATTACAGAGATGCGCGCAACCAAGTTGCATCAAGTACGGTTCAAGCTGGCGCGGGGCAATGCGGATTTCCCCTATTTGCTGGCCGATTATCATTTGCTGATGTATCCGGCTGGCCAAATTGCGCAGGCGATGGCCGAGGGTATTGGCACCGGACTTTACAGGGTTGAATGTTTCAAGCCGGGGCAGCGTTTTATCGGCCGGCGGGTGCAAAACCATTACCGTGAGGGTCAGGCAGGGTGGTTTGACGAGGTTGATTTTACCGCCCTTGAGAGCCTTGCCGCGCGACGCACCGCTCTTCAGGAGCGCCGTATTGATGTCGCCGATCATCTCAGTGACGCCGGTCCGGAAAACGACACTATCCAGATAAAGCGTGTCACTGGAAACCAGCATCTGGCGCTGTCGGTTCCGGTGCAACTGGACAGTGCCACCGGCGGGCATCTGGCACGTGCACTGAAACACGGGATTGACCGTCAATTCGTGCTGGATGCAATGTTTGACGGATTTGGGCGCATTGCATCCGACAGCCCGATTGGTCCCGCCAATCGCTATTATCACAGTGCGCTCATGCCCCTGCAGTTTGATACAGATCGGGCCCGGTATCATTTGAAAAAAGCAAAAATGGACCAAGCATCTTTGGCCATTATTCTGTCTGATAAATCGCCTTTATTCACCGCTGCAGCGGGTGATGTTTTCCGGAAACTGGCATCGAACATTGGGTTGGATTTACAACATATGCGGGGTGAAGCGCATAATAAGATGGCTGATTTGAGCCTGTCGCTCTGCTATGGACGCGTGACCGAAGACTGGATGTTCAGCGCCGGTTCACCCGCAGGCCCTGTGGGGGTTTCAGGCGCCTGCCATCAGCGGCGGTTTGTGCAGTTGCAAACGGCTGCCCGCTCGGAAATGGACAGCGCGAAACGGGCGGACTACTATGCCGAAATGCAACTGATTGCCCGCAATGACGGGACTATGATCGCTCCGGTTTTTGTTGATTTCAGCCATGCAGTGCACAGACGTCTTGCAAGCCCCGAGCGCATCGGCAATCTATGGCCATTGGATAACGCCCGTCTGGCCGAGCGCTGGTGGATGGCGTGACTAAAACGTCCTTTAAACACCGTCATAAATTGTCGGCCACAAGCGGGTTCACCTCTATACGGTTGGATAAATTATCGGAAATTCTGGCCCTGTAAACGGCGCTCCATCTTCGTAGTTAAGGTCGGGAAATGCCGGTGAAGGTGTCCCGCGTCTTTGTATAAAAACGGCATCATCGCCGACCCAGCGCAACGAAATCACCCGGCGGCGCGATGTCGAGGTATTTGCCGGTGCGCCGTGCAAAGTGCGAAAGTTAAAGGCAACCGCATCTCCCGGCTCCATTTCCCAACCGAGGATATCAAGATCTTGCCGCCTTGCATCTATGTCTGGTATGGATTCTGAGGTATCCCCCTCAAATAGATCCGATCCATCAAAGCGCTTGGGTTTGAACGACTTACCCCAAAGATGAGAGCCGGAAATATATTCGATCGTGCGGTCGCGGGAAATGGGATCTAGCGGGATCCAGAAGCTGACGTTTTGCGCACCATCTACAAGATAATAGGGTTGATCCTGATGCCATGGGGTGACAATCGAGTTTCCTGGCTCTTTTACCAAAATATGGTCATGGAAAATGCGTGCTGTTTCAGATGACATCAACTGCGCGGCAATCTCGGCTAATGGGGATTTCTTGACAAGATTGCGGTATCCATCGAATTGATTCCAAACAACATAATCTTGGAAAAAAGGGGCAGTGCCATCCTCAGGCCGGTAAGTCCGCTCGCGCCAGCTTGGGGTCGCTATATTTTGCTCAATGGCTTGCCGTGCCTCATCAATATGGTCATTCAACACCCCTTTAAGCAAAACAGCGCCTTGGGCGCGAAAATCTGAAATCTGTGTTTGTGTTACCATTTGCCTGTCCTTTACCCCATCCCATTGCTCTGCGCTGGCGTGCTCATATCCAAATCCGACAGATTGATCCTAGTCCATTGCAGGACTTGCGTCTATTGGCTGTTGGGTTCGCACAGCATTTGGTGTGATTTGATAGCAGCTTCGTCAAAAGTTAGCCCATGCAAAGCGGCCCTAATGCAGAAGTATCACTAGACACTGAGACAGAGCCTCTCGCTTTGGACGATATGCTGCGGTATGAGAAGTGCATGTCAAAGATTGAATCGCTCTTCGCAACCCGCCTTTATCGCGCGCCCTTGGTCGAATTCGGCAAACCGCCTGCCGCATCCGAGCTTGAGTCCGCTTGTCTCTCTATTGCCTATGATGATGAGGCCGGGCAGGAATGGTGCGAGAAAAATGACTATCATGGCTATACCAGTTATGCGTCATTGACAGATCTGGCTTGGCGATTTCCCACCTTCAAGGATCTTGTTAAAGTTTTGGATAAACATGTTGCAGCTTTTGCCAAAGATTTGCAGTTTGATTTGGGTGACAAGAAAATCAAACTGGATTCCCTATGGATTAATATCTTGCCCACCGGGGGGGTGCACACATCGCATCTGCACCCTCATAGTGTGATCAGCGGAACCACATACGTCACAATGCCCGAAGGTGCGAGTGCGATAAAATTCGAGGATCCGCGCCTGGCGATGATGATGGCCGCGCCAACGCGTAAGGCCAATGCCCGCGACGAATTGCGGAATTTCATTTATGTCGCGCCCGAGGTGGGGGATGTCTTGTTGTGGGAAAGCTGGTTGCGCCACGAGGTGCCGATAAATCTGGCGGATGAAGAACGCATCAGTGTCAGTTTTAATTACGGCTGGGGATAAATTGTGCCAAATCTTGGGGCCTTCAAATCCCTCGAGCTCAATCTTCCAGTCAGGTGAGGAATATTTGTGAAATTCTGGCTGGATTGTCGCTTGATATCGCCAGCTTCGATGAGGTGTATGCGCCGCTTGACCTCAAAGGCGATGACGACCTTAACTTTAAATGTTTGGTGAGGAAAAATGACTGCTGACAAAGAAAACTCTTTGCAGCTTGTTGTTCTGGTAACTGCAGGGGCCAGCGGTATCGGACGGGTCATTGCCGAGAGCTTTGCACACACCGGCGCGCGCCTGCATATTTGTAATATTGCCGATGCGGCGCTTGATGAGATTGCACAAACACATCGGACTTGAGGAATAAGCCGCTGTGATGTTTCGCAGGCAGATCAGGTTGCACGGTTGTTTGAAAAGGTTGACGCCAACTTGGGTGGGCTTGATGTGTTGATTAATAGCGCCGGAATCGCAGGCCCGACAGGCAGGGGTCGAGAAAATCGCCGCAGATGACTGGTGCCGCACGGTGGATATTAACCTAAACGGTCATTTTTGCTGCGCCAACCGAGCGGTTCCAATGCTTTAGAAATCCCAAAATGCCTCAATTATGTGCATATCATCCGTGGCTGGTCGCTTGGGATACGCCTACTGGACGCCCTATGCCGCAACTAAATGGGCTATTATCGGTTTGTTAAAAAGCCTTGCTATTGAGTTGGGCCTGAGCGGTATCTGCATCAATGCCTTTCTGCCCGGAATTGTTGAGGGCCCCCGCATTGAAACGGTTATCTGTGGGCGTGCTCGGACGCCGGGCGTTGCCTATGGTGAGATGGAACAGAAATACATCAATAAAGCATCGCTGCGGGGGATGGTGACTGCGCAGGGTGTTGCAAATCAGGCGGTGTTTTTATGTTCGTCAGCCGGAAAGAATATATCGGGTCAATCCCTCAATATTTTTGGCACTATTGAAAAGCAGTAGGTCTGGCGGTTTCTGGGAAAATTACCCTACGGCCAAGGTTATCAATTTTTAAATCAAGCACCAGATATCAGAGGTCGAGAGGTTAGACTAAAGGGTCTCAAGGTAAGATTTAGCCTCGTCACTGATGTGATGAAGGCCGGTGTTAATTTTGTTGCCAGCCACGGATGGAAATCCGATTCTGAATGAATTTTTTGTTACACCACCATTATAGAAAATATGACCAGGCTCGATCAAAACACCGCGCTGCTGCAGCCTTTTCGCAAAAACCTCAGCGTCAAAATTTTCGGGGCCTGTCAGCCAAAACGAGGTGCCCCCCGTCGCGTCGCCGGGTGAAAACATCGGTAAGTGTTTTTTTATGCCTTCCTGCATGATATGCCAGCGTTGGGAGTATATTTCTCTGAGGTTCTTGATATGCGCGTCGTGATACCCGTGAGCAAGAAACATTGCGGTCGTTTCCTGAACAATGCTCGGGGGATGCCGGACAGTGAGACTTCGGACAGTCTTTGCCGATTTGATGATGTCGCGATCCGCAACAATAAACCCCATGCGAATGCTTGGCGACAAGGTTTTTGAGAGGCTTCCCACGTAAATCACAGTGCCGTCCTCGTCGAGAGACTTTAGCGCAGGCTTTAGTTTGACATGACCAACCAGCCCGATTTCATAGTCATCTTCGATGACCAAAGCATTTGCGGCACGCGCTTTTTCGATCACCCGCACCCGCCTGTCATCGGGCATAACCACCATGGTCGGGAACTGACATCCGGGGGTAATATAGGCCAATTTAAACTCTGCTGGCAGGCGGTCTGGGTCAAAGCCGCCTATGTCAACAGGCACAGGGGCGATTTGATTATTGTACAGGTGAAACATGTGCCGGGCTTCTTGATAGCCTGGGTTTTCAAAGGCGATAGGGCGCGGGTCTTCCGCAAACAGGGTGCCGATAATCGACAGTGCGTGTTGGGCCCCGACGGTGACCAATATTTCATCTTCTGCCACGTTGATCCCGCGATAGTGTAGTAGCCTTTGACGCAGCTGAAAAATTAGGTCCGGACAATCCACGTCAACAGCTTCGCTGGTCCATATCGGCAGGGCTTTTCGTCCCAGCGCCAGACGCGAGCATTCGCGCCAGGCTTCAATGGGAAACAGTTCGGTATCGATCTGGTTATAGACAAAGGGAAACTGGTATTGCGTCCAGTTTTGGGGCTGGTTTGCGCGCATGTTTGCTGCTGGTAATCGACAATTAAATTGGCGTGGTTTGGTGCTTTTGGGGGGCGCGTCCTGCAAAGCACTGTCTGGTGGAAGCTGTTTTTTGACCCCGGGTATATCCAACGCAACGGTAAAGCCAGAGCGGTTGCGTGCTTCAAGAATTCCGAGACCTACCAGATCGTAATACGCCTCATAGGCGCTGTTTTTAGACACCAATAATTGTCCTGCAATGTCACGGCAGGAAGGGACATTGTCACCTTTTCGGTAGATACCGGTTATAATTCTTGAGCAGATCGCTCGGCGCACCAGATCCTTTTTACCAATTGGTGACGAACCAATATCTTGTGACGTTGACAACAGAGTGGAAGCATCCATTTGGTGATCCTTTTGGTCAGTCACAGGCCTTGGCTGGTGCGTCTCAAGTGTGGCTGTCGGGTTTGTAACTACTGGCTTTTACCGCCAAGCCTAACACGGTGGAAAATTTTTTGGCAAGGGAGATGCGGCCTTTTGCAAACGGTCCTGCAGTCTTGCAGGTCCCGAGACCTCCAAGCGATAGATCCCAAACCAAGACCCCAAACTATGACCCCGTGGGTTGCGGGACCCTTGAAATGGGTAATTTGAACATCAGGGGTGGCAGCGATGGCAGCCCCTGATGTCTGGTTGAATGTTTGGTACAAAGACGGTGTACGTCACGCGCGATGCGCCTCTCGCCCCTAGCTTTGTGTCGCAATCCAGATGGTCTTGGTCTGTAGGTATTGCTCGAGGGCTTCTGTGCCATTGTCGCGAGCCAGCGAGCCTGATTGCTTGTAGCCCCCAAACGGCGTCTTTATATCGCCTTCGGAGAATCCGTTTACCGACACAGTGCCGCAGGGCAGTTTGCGCGCCATAGAAATGGCCCGATCAATGTCGCGGGTGAACACGGTTGCATGTAGGCCATAATCGGTATCGGTGGCGATTTCCAAAGCATCTTCGGCCGATTTAACCGCCATAACCCCAAGCACGGGACCAAAAATTTCGTCTTTAGCAATTGTCATATCGTTGGTGACGCCATCAAAAACGGTTGGTGCAACAAAATGGCCGGGCCCGTCCACGTCTCCACCTACGACAAGGTTAGCGCCTTCGGTTTTGCCCGACGCAATATAGCCCATGACCCGGTCTTTATGTTCGGCCGTGATCATCGAGCCGATCGTTGTATCGGGATCAAGCGGATCGCCCAGTTTGAAAGTATCAACGCGTTTGAGCATTTTATCCAAAAATTCATCAACCAAAGGCGCGGCTATGATCTGGCGCATGTTGGCCGAACAGTTTTGGCCGCCGTTCCAGAACGCCGCCATTGCGGCATGCTCGATCAGATCATCGCTGATCACAGCGTCATCCAAAACAATAAACGGGCTTTTGCCGCCCATTTCCAGCCCAACGCTTTTGAGATTGCTGTCACCGGAATAACGCATGAACAGACGGCCCACTTCGGTTGAGCCGGTAAATGAGACGGTATCGACATCATTGTGCAGGCCAATCGCCTGACCGGCCGTTTCGCCAAGGCCGGGAATAATATTCAGAACGCCGGAGGGGATACCGGCCTCAATGGCCAACTCACCCAGCTTAAGTGTGCTGAGGGGCGTCTGCTCGGCTGGCTTAACAACAATTGAACACCCCGATGCCAGCGCGGGTGCGATTTTCCAAACCGCCATCAGGAACGGGAAATTCCACGGCAGAATGGCACCAGCCACGCCAGCTGGTTCTTTCACGATCAGTGCCAACGCATCGTCTGCTGTGGGCGCGATTTTGCCAAAAGTCTTATCGGCAAGTTCGGCGTACCAGCGGAAAAATGCAGGGGCCTCAGTACCGACTTCGTGCAAACAGTCGGTGATGGTTTTACCGGCATCGACGCTTTCCAAAACCGCAAGTTCATTTTTGTTTTTCTCGACAAGATCGGCAAGCTTTAACAGGATTTCTTTTCGGTACTCAGGTGCAGCGCGCGACCAGGTCCCCTGATTAAAAACCCGACGGGCCGCTGCCACAGCGCGATCAACATCGGCGGCGCCACAATGGCTAAAAGTACCAATTATTTCACCGGTGGCAGGGTTCAGGTTCTCAAGTTTGGCACCGTCGGCGGCATCACAATACTGGCCGTCGATAAACGCCTGCGTGTTTGGTGTGACGGTATCGCGAATGTTGTGAAAATAGGCTCTGGTCTCTGACATGTCGGTCTCCTTTAATTTGGGGTTGGGCGCTTATTTGATCGAGCGTACGAATTTCCGAATATCTTGAATCAACAGGTCGGGCTGTTCCATGGCCGCAAAATGCCCGCCGCGCGGCATTTCAGTCCATTGCGTGACGTTATAAATGCGTTCGGCATAGCTGCGCGGTGGCCATGCCAGCAATTCCGCTGGAAACAGGGCACAGCCTGTTGGCACCTCTACTCTTTTGCCCTCTGGCGATAGCAGGCGGCCGCCCTCTTCGCGGCGCCCATAATAAATCCAGGATGCGGTGTTGAACGTGCGGGTGACGATATACACCATGATGTTGGTCAGCAACTGATCCTTGGTATAGACGCTCTCGACGTCGTTGCCGACGGTGTCGGACCAAGAATTCATCTTTTCCAAAATCCATGCCGCAACGCCAACTGGGCTGTCCATCATCGCATAGCTGAGGGTTTGGGGTCTTGTGGCCTGTTGTGTGCGGTAACCGTTTTCCATGATTTGGTCGTGTTCAAACTGATCCGCCCAAAGGTGTTCTTCTGGGGTTTGTGGTCCGTCCTTGTGGCGCATTGTCAAAATGTTGATATGGATGGCTTTGCAGGCGGGGGCATGTTCATATCCCAGCCAGCTGGAGATGGCGCCCCCCCAATCACCACCCTGTGCGACATAGCTGTCATATCCCAGCGTTTTGGTCATCAACGTATTGAACACACGGGCCATTTTCCGTGGGCCGTAGGGCCGTGGCGGGCGTCCTGAAAACCCAAATCCCGGCAGGGAGGGGGCCACGACATCAAAGGCGTCATCGATATCACCTCCGTATTTTTCAGGATGTGCCAGCAGATCGATAAAATCCAGAAATTCAACGATTGTACCGGGCCATCCATGGCTGATAATTAAAGGTGTTGCGTTATCACCGCTGCCTTTTTCATGGATAAAGTGCAGATCAATACCATCGACCGGGGCCTTGAAGTGGGAAAAACGGTTGATAGCAGTCTGGTGCTTTTGCCAATCATAGTCCTTGGCCCAATAGGCACAAAACTCTTTAAGATAATTCATATTGACGCCGTAATCCCACCCGCCATCATCGGGCATTTCATGCCAAGGATACTCCGCGACCCGCGACTTGATATGTGCTATCGTTTCATCGGGGATATCTAAATAAAAAGGTTTTATCGGCGTCATACTGGTCTTTCTAAACTTGTACCTGTTCTTTTGTGTATCGGCCGGCTTGTATCTTAACATTCAGACCGCCACCACAGATGAACTATCTAAATAATAATCATCCGTGTAAGGAGCAAAATTAGCAATTTATAGGGACAGATTTTGGTTTTACTGACAAGTGTGACCCTGGGTGTGGGCGAATCTGGCCATTTGAAACCATGAATCCAGTACCATTAGCCATAATCCGGACTGCGATGTGGATATTGTGATGGAACAAATGTGCAGCACATACAATTCTGTCCCTACTATTAGAATGATCTGTACCTTTCTCATAGATCGCTCTGTGTCATCTATGGAGCAGTAGCAGATTTGTAGTGTTGCGCGTTTTCAAAAAGCCAACTCGGAGCTGTGCTGAAAAGGAGCGAGAAATGAAAAATAACTACGTGTGGAAAGCGGCAGCGGCCGCTGTGGCCCTTTTATGTAGCGTTGAGGGCGCCAGCGCTGAGAAGGTGCTGAAACTTGGGACGACTGGCAGATTGGGGATGCCGATTGGGGATGCCATAGATCAGGCGCTGATACCGGCCATGGAAAAAGCGTCCGGTGGAATGATGCGGGTCGAACCGCACTATCAAAGAAGTTTATGCGCCGAACAGAAATGCGGAGAACAAGCCAACCAAGGACTTATAGCGCTGTGGACCAGTTCTACTGCGAATTATGGGAATTTCGGATCAGAGTTAGCAATTTTCGATTTGCCCTTCATCTTTAAATCACTCGAAGACGCTAAGCGAATATCAAATGATTGGCTGGCAGAGAGACAGTGCAAACTTGCCCTCGAGAATGCGGGCCACATTTGCCTTTCTGTGTATTCGAGCGGTGGCTTCAGGCAGCTTGGGAATGCAACCAAATCGATCCACGTTCCTGGGGATATGAAAGGTCTCAAGTGGCGTACTACTAAAAGTCCAGTTGAGTTCATGCTTGTTAAAAATTGGGGCGCTGTTCCCACACCTTACGATTGGAGCCAATTATATCAAGGCCTTCAGTCGGGTGTAGTTGAGGGTCAATATGTTGCCAGTCCTTGGCAGCACGTAGCGAAACTTCATGAAGTGGCAAAGTATTTTACGGAAATAGGTGGTATGTGGTCTGGAAATATTCTTGCCATGGATGCCGGGCAATATAATGCGCTATCTGGGCAAGAAAAGGAGTGGTTGCACGAAGCCGCCGATGCCTATGGAGAAAAAGTAAACCAGTTAGATAACGCCTGGATCAAGAATGGAGAAGATGCCATCAAAGCGTCTGCGATCGAGTGGTACACCCCAACCGAGGCAGAGTTATCGAAGTGGAGAGAAGGCGCGATCGGTGCTTGGTTAGATGCAAAGGGCACGTTTGAACCTGATGTCGCCAGAAGAGTTCTTCTAGAGCAAGGAATGGATGGTTTTGTTGCTCAGCTCGAAAAAGCTGGCGCTCTGTAACTCGTTCACCTACAATATTGTGAAAAGATCATTTAGGCTATCAAGTAGTCCTAGATGGTCTTTTCTTTCACAAAAGAACTATAAGTGAGTAACCATGGAAAGCATCTTCCTACTTGGCATACTGCTGTTTCTAATCCTCTGTGGTGCGCCAATCGGTTTTACTTTAATCTTAATACCTTTCTTTTATATTTTGATCACCGACGCCGTACCTCTTGTCTTAATTCCCAGTCAAATGTTCAACGCAATTGATTCAGTGCCATTAACTGCGATTGCCTTCTTCATGTTGACGGGTGAGTTAATGACAAGTGCAACGATTACCGATCGCCTCGTTTCATTGAGCAGAGCACTGATTGGTCGGTTGCGTGGTGGTTTGGCGCAAGTCAATGTGCTCGTCAGTATGTTTTTTGCGGGAATGAATGGGTCGGTTGTAGCTGATACGGCTACAGTGGGTGCATTGGTGTTGCCTGCTATGAAAAAGGCCGGATATCCCCCTGCGTTTTCTGCTGCTGTTACGGGCGTTAGCTCCACCATTGGAGGCATCATTCCGCCCAGTATTATGATGATTGTCCTTGCGAATGCGACTGAGATTTCGGTCGCAGCGTTGTTTGCGGCTGGGATTATTCCGGGCTTGCTGATTGGTGTGGTTATCATGCTAATTAACCATTACTTCGCTGTAAAATACGATTTTGAGCGGAGCGATGAGCATTTTTCGATACGGCGCGCCGGGAAAGAACTGTATCGTTCCTCGTTTGCCCTGCTGATCCCTGTGGTTCTGGTTGGTTCCGTCATGGGGGGCATCGCATCGGTTGTTGAGGCTGGCGCCATCACCGCAATGGTTGCGTTATTTACGGGTGTATTTGTATACCGAACGATTAAGTGGAAAGAATGCGCCGGCGCTTTCCGTCGGGCATTCCGTAATTCGGCAATGGTTTTCATTATCATAGCAGCGTCAGGACCATTTAGTTGGTTGCTTACCTCATTGGGGGCAATTCGTGATCTTGAGAGTTGGCTACTGGGCCTTGCGGATTCTCCCTTTACTTTTATTCTGGCACTTATTCTTTTCATTTTTCTGCTCGGAATGGTAATGGATTCCGCAGTTAATATTATAATCGTGGGCCCAGTTTTAGTGGACGTTATGGCCAAAGCGGGCTTTCATGAGGTTCAGGCTGCGGTCGTCGTGATCGTTGGCTTCTTGATCGGTTCGGTAACACCACCAGTTGGCGTCGCCTTTTTTACTTCTGCAACCATCGCGCAAGTGCGCTTAGAAGAGGTCGCCGTGGCATTAGTTCCTTACCTAGCAGGGTTGTTTTTACTGTTATTTTTCATTCTCGTCATTCCGGAGTTGACGATGTTTCTTCCCCAGATAATGAGTTAGATGAAAGCTATGTGGCAATTTTTAAATGACTGTGACCGTTTTATCCATCGTGTTCTAGAGGCGGTATGTTCACTGTTTTTGGCTTTGATGGTTGGGTTCACCCTCTATACTGTTCTCATGCGATATGTGTTTGCAAACCCTCCTGTTTGGGGGGATCTGTTAACAGTATTAAGTAATATTTGGTTGATGTTTATAGCGCTTTCGCTCACAGCCAGAGACAACGAACACATCGCTTTGAATCTAATTTATGAAAAGTTACCCCCCAAGCTGGCACTTTATATACGTCAGTTTTGGAAGCTTATGATCATATTGGTTGGAATAATTCTGATCATTTATGGAATTGAGCTGGTGGAGGGTATGCGTGGCAAGTATTGGGAAATGTGGCATTTTGAATTTACTGCGCAAGGCATCGAGTTCAAAGAGAACTATATGCCAAAAAAATACGCAGTTATGATCCTGCCGTTGGCCGGATTTTTGACGGCCATTGGTGCCGCGATCTGTCTTCTGAAAAAGGTTTAGCCTTTTTCAAAAAATCTGTATCGACAGCTTGGTTGGGTGTTTGAAATATGGTTGGGCGCCTTAATGGCGAGGCGTTGTCGGCAAAGTTTGCTCTCACCAGGCCTAAGCGGTTACCGCATATTGACTTTGTAAATCCATAAAAATGCCTTTTTCAGGGCACTGCGCAACAGTGTGATTATGTTGAGTATCCTTTTCATCTTCGGATTGGTCCGCTGGCGCCCATCAGCCTTGGTCTCGCAAAGAAAATAGTCCCAATATGGCAATCGGCGGTGTCACACATGCCCTGAAACTGAATATGACGGTGTGGTTCTGGTGCCAGATCTTATTAAATTGGTGGGATTACCGAATGTGTTCTGACATTTTGGTTGTATGATTCTAAGCCCTTCTAAATAGATTGGACAGGGTATGTTTTGGTCTGTGTGTGCTCAAAGACCAGCATCCAAAATGGCCAGTTTTATCGGTATGACACCTGAATTGTGGTTGAGAAATTACGTCAATCAAAACGTTTTACCAGTGTGGTAGCGATGTTTGTTTTTCACTTTTTTGCAGACAGTGTTCTTTGTTTCCAAGGGCATTTTAGGAATTTTGCAATAGTCATTTTGCCCTGAACCACTTATAGTTTTTCTATGCGTGAGGGAGAGCGACATCTGTTGATTTTAAGCGTTCTGCAGGAAAAACCTGTGGTAACCGTGCACGAACTTGTTGCACTTACCAAATCTTCCGAAGCCACTATTCGCCGTGATATTGCCGCCTTGCATCAGAAAAATAAATTGCACCGCATGCGCGGTGGTGCAGAGGCCAAAAACACCCGCGCCTATCCCGAGGCAACCGGACGATCGTTTGCATCCAATCAAAATATAAATGTCGTTCGAAAACGGGCCATTGCTCGGGCGGCTGTTGCCATGTGCGAAGACAGCGACGCGATCATCATTAACGGTGGGACCACTACGTTTCAGATGGTGCATTATCTCACGCGGCGCCATCTGCAAGTGTTCACCAATTCTCTACCGCTCGCCAATCATTTGCTCGACCATACCCAGAATACGGTGATTGTGCCGGGTGGTCGGATTTACCGCGATCAAAATATTATTCTCAGCCCATTTAAAAACGACGGCTCAAAACATTTTCAGGCACAGAAAATGTTCATGGGCGCCCATGGTATTGGGGCAATGGGGGTGTTGGAGATCGATAATCTAATTGTGCAGGCCGAAGAGAAATTAATCGATCAGGCGGAGGAAATAATCGTTTTGGTCGATAGCTCGAAATTTGATATCCGCACCAGTTTGGTGCTGTGCCCGTTGACCCGCATTTCCACATTGATCACCGATACGGGTCTGAGCAGCCAAGCCCGCGATATGGTACAAGAGGCGGGGGTCAAGCTGGTCACGGTTGAAGCGCCACAAGACCCAAGCTGATCATGGAAAAGATGGATGGATAAGCGAAACCATATTGCCATATTTGATCTGGGAAAAACCAACCAGAAAGTTGTGCTTATTGATGGAAAAGATCTGACCAAAATCGACAGCCGCAAAGCGCCTAATTCCGTTCTTAAGGGTCTGTATCCGCATCTTGATACGGCCTCCCAATGGCGGTTTTTGTGCGATTGTCTATCTGGTTTCGAACAGCAGCACGGGGTGGATGGGGTGGCAATTACCACCCATGGCGCAACCGCTGCCCTGGTGGTGGGTGATACACTGGCTTTGCCGGTCTTGGATTACGAATTCGAACTGCCGCGGTCGGTGGATGAGGCGTATAATACGCTGCGGCCACCATTTGACGAAACATTATCACCAAGATTGCCGGGTGGGCTGAATATTGGGGCGCAACTGTACTTCCTTCAGACGAGGTTTCCCAAAGAATTTTCCCGTACAGAGCATATTCTGACCTATCCGCAGTACTGGAGTTTCCGGTTAACGGGGCTGGCTCACTCTGAGGCCACTTCACTGGGTTGTCACACTGATTTATGGCAACCGGAAATGGGGCGGTTTTCAAACTTGGTGGGCCGAATTCTGCCAGAAAAATTGTTCCCGCCGCTTGCAAAAGCCAGTGATGTATTTCCTTTAACATCCACGGCCGCGCAGGCCACGGGGCTGCGGGCCGGCATTCCGGTAACCTGTGGTATTCACGATTCAAATGCATCGCTTGTGCCGTGGCTTAAAAGTGGTGATCCGCTTTCGATCGTGTCTTCGGGCACATGGACCATTGTTATGTCTTTGGGGGTGCCGCTGGGTGAAATGGACGCCGGGCGGGATATGTTGGCCAATGTTGATGCATTGGGAAGGCCGACACCTACGGCGCGCTTTATGGGTGGGCGTGACCATGAACTGTTGACCAAAGGGTGTGTCGGATCCGCCAGTTTGTCCGATATTGCCGCAGTGATTTCCAAAGGTATTTTTATCATGCCGGGACGGGTCCCGGGGGTCGGTCCATTTCCGCAAGCGCGCGGTGGTTGGCGTGGTGCGCCGCCGGTTGGGATGGCTGAAAAGCTGGCCAGTGCGACCTTGTATTTGGCGTTGATGACCCAGACCTGCCTCGCATTGGCCGGCATGGGTCAACGCATTATCCTCGAGGGCCCATTGGCGCGCAATGAGCCGTTTGCGCGGTGTTTATCGGCGCTGACCGGTGTTGCGGTACATGTGTCAGCCGATGCAACGGGCACAGCAACGGGCGCGGCTTTGTTGTTACTCAAAGCCGATCATGATCCACGGCTTGGCCCTGCGGTACAGCCCGTCGATTTGCCGGGTTTGTCGGCTTATGCTCAGAATTGGCGGGCTTACGCACAACAGGCAAGATAGGTTGGGCCGCGATCAAGCCATATGAAATACGGTCTCTAATGGCTTGGTGACGGGTGCATTATCCGCATGGGTGTGCATAATATCCGCCATAAACGCCCACCATTCTTGCATGATCTCAGTGGTGGCTAATGCATCTAAACCATGATCTGTTCGGCGCCATAGGACTGCAAAAAGAATGTCGGTCTCAGGGTCCAGATGAATTGAGTAATCCCGCACGCCTGCCTCGGTCAGCGCCTGCGATAATGCGGGCCAAATGGCATCATGGCGGCGCTTGTATTCCGCTTGCATTCCGGCGTTCAAACGCATGGTGAAGGCAAATTTTTCTTCTGTCATGAGTGTTTCCTTTGCTGCAGGCGTCTGGCCAGAATCGGCAGGGCAATGACCGCAATCAACAAGCCGCCAATGACAATAGACATCACGATGCCCGGCACATTCAGCAGCCCCAAGCCGAAAGTCACCAACCCCATGATAAAAGCGGCAAGAACCACGCCGATAATACTGCCCGCGCCCCCCAATATACTGACACCGCCCAGAACCACCATGGTGATGACTTCCAATTCCCAGCCCTGGGCAATCGAAGGTCGCGTTGATCCCAGCCGCGAGGTCAGCAAGACCGCCGCGATCCCAGACATAATACCCGTGAGGCAGAATAAAATGAGCTTTATGCGCCGCACCCTTACCCCCGAAAATTCAGCAGCGACCGGGTTGTTGCCGATGACAAACACCCAACGGCCAAAATTAGTGCGGTGCAGCAGGATATAGAACAATACAGCCATGATTAAAAACAACACAAATTCGAACGAGATAACCCACCAGACATAACCTTGACCAAAAAAAGCAAAGCTGCTCGGATAGCCTTTGTATGCTTGATCCCCCAGCACGATAAAAGACAGGCCACGGAAAAAACTCATGGTACCGATAGTCACCACGATAGACGGAAGCCCCAGACCGGTGACCAAAACACCGTTGAACGCACCGCAGATCAGTCCGGTAAGAATGCCAACGGCCACCAAACCGGGTGTTCCGACCCCAAATTGCAGCGCAAGGCCCATCATCGTTGAAGAGAATGCAATGATGGCTGCCACCGACAAATCAATTTCCCCAGAAATAATGACCAGCGCCATAGCCAGTGCAATCAGTGCCTTTTCGGTGAAATTAAATGTCGCATCTGATAGGGACCAAGGTGATAAAAAATAGGGTGTGGCAAAGCAGTTCAGGATGAAAATTGCCACCGCCACGAGAAATAAAAGCGATTGCCATGAAAACAGAGCAGATCGAAACGGATGGGTCAGTCGATCTGGAATTTGGCGGGTGGTGAGCGGGGTGTCGGTCATGGATCAGACCTCGTATTTTTTAGGATAATTCGGCCTTGTCGGCGTTCGCCCCGGGCATTGAAAACCACAGCCAGAATAATTGCCGCCCCCGAAATTGCCATCTGCCAAAAGGGTGAGATATTGATCACTGGCAAAGCGCTGTTAACCAGTCCTAGAAACAGTGCCCCCAAGACTGTTCCGGCCACCGTACCAATGCCTCCGGCGATTGACACACCGCCAATCACACAGGCGGCTATTATAGATAATTCATAGCCTTTGGCCACTTCAACTGATCCGATGACATAGCGCGATACCCATAGATAGCCGCACAGGCCAGAAACCAGACCCGAAATGCAAAACGCGAGAAAAATGGTTTTACCCAAGTTTATGCCAGCATAGACCGATGCGGTTGGATTAACGCCCACGGCGTAGATTGATCGTCCAGGCGCGGTGCGCGTCATCATCACAAAAAACGCCAAAGTGATTGCGATTGCACACCACGAAAGTAATGGCATGCCCAGAATATCCAAGCGGGTGCCTTGGATAAACGCCGGACTCAATTGATCTGCGTTGACCCATTTCCCACCGGCAATTAGAAAAATGACTCCGCGATAAATGGTCAGTGTGCCCAGGGTGACAACGATTGAGGGGATGCCCAATTTCCAGATCAGCAAGCCGTTAAAGGCCCCGAGAATAGTGCCGCAGGCCGTAGCAATAAGTACGAGGACCGGCACTGGGATCTCAGGATAGCCTGCGTTGATCAGCGCCACGCACATCCCGGATAGCGCAAGATTTGCCGCCATAGATAAATCAATGGAGCGGGTGATAATCACCACCATCTGTCCCAAAGCCAGAATAATCAACATCGAGCTGTTGTTAAAAATGCCCAAAAGGTTGTCGAAAGAACCAAATGCCGGGGAGCGTAATGTGGTGCCAATAACCACAGCGACCAATGCCAAAAACAGCCAGATTTCGCGCGACTTCAATAGATGTTTCATGACAGGGCACCGTCATTGATACCCGCTGCGGCCATCACCAATCTCTCTGAAGTTAAGGCATCATCATTTGTATAGATGTCAACTATCAGGCCCTCGCGCATCACTACGACCCGGTCGCTCATACCCAGAATTTCAGGCAGTTCCGAGGACACCATGATAACGCTGAGCCCCTGGCTGGCGAGGTCGCCCATGAATTCGTGCACGGCGGCCTTGCTGCCAATATCGATGCCTTTGGTTGGTTCATCAAGAATAATGACTTTGGGTTGGGTGGCGAGCCATTTGGCCACCACGACCTTTTGTTGATTGCCGCCCGATAGGGTGCCTGCGTGCTGGCTGAGCGAGGCGGCGCGCAAATCAAGACGGGTGGCATAGTCCCGCACCAATGTAAATTCTTCGGCCAATTGTAAAAAGCCGTTGCGTGATGTCTTGCCAAGCGATGGCAGTGATACATTTTGAAAAATTGGCAGATCAACCACGACACCCTGTTTGCCGCGCTCTTCTGGCACATAGACGATGCCGGCGTCGATCGCGTCTGCCGGGCTATTAAAATCGACGTTAGTGTCCTGTAATGTTACCGTGCCAGCGCTTGGCGTTGTGATGCCGAACAGCGCTTGCATCACCTCACTCCGTCCAGACCCAACCAGACCGTAAAATCCCAGAATTTCGCCTTTGTTTAGCGCAAATGAGATGTCGTTAAACTCGGTTGGGTGGCTCAGATGAGCGACGCTTAGAACCGGTGACCCAATTGTGGCTTTTTTCTGTGGGTAAATCTGGTCAACCGACCGCCCAACCATCATTTGCACTATCTGTGATTGGTCAGTGTCGTCAATCAGCCCTTTTCCGATAAATTGACCGTCGCGAAATACCGTGAACCGCTCGGCAATGCGGTAAATCTCGTCAAATTTATGCGAGATGAACAAAATCGCCTTACCAGAATTTTTTAGATGCTCAATCAAATCGAACAGGTCTTTGATTTCTTTATGTGACAGCGCGGCGGTGGGCTCATCCATAATCACGATGTCGGCCTTGATCGACATGGCCCGCGCAACGGCCACAAGATGTTTGTTGGCAATGCCCAATTCTTTGAGAATGCTGCTGGGATTGATATGGGCTGCGCCCATTTCGCTTAAAACGTCACGGGATTTCTGCCGTAGGCGGCTCCAGTCTATCGTCCCAAAACCTGTTTTTGGCGCATGACCCAAAAAGATGTTTTCGCCGACGGTCAACTCGTCAAACAGGACGGTTTCTTGGTGGATCGCGGTGATGCCAAGTCCGAAGGCGGCATGGGGGCTGGGCAGCGACACAGGTTTACCGCGGATTTTTATCACGCCTTCATCTGGTTGATAAATTCCGGTCATCGATTTGACCAGTGTCGATTTGCCTGCGCCATTCTCACCGATAAGAGCTGTCACCTGCCCGGGATAAAGCTCGAGGCTGACACTATCCAAGGCTTTGACACCGGGAAAGGACTTGGACAATCCAGTGAGGGTGAGGAGAGGCTCTGACATCGTCTGACGTTACTGTCTTATATGAAAAGGCCAAGCGCTTTCGGCTTAGATTTTTGCGTTTTACCCCTGCTCAATCAAGACAAGAGCCTGGTGAAAGCGTAAAAACCCGGCAGGCTTCGCGTGCCGGGTTCGTATTTGTCAGCGGTCTCAGTAGATTTTTGAGAAAGCTTCGATATTGGAGGCGTCAAAAGTGAACGGAGCAGCCATCGCCGCTGAGTTTGATTCGTCCAATGTGATCTCGCCCACATGACCGATTGAGATCGTTGCACCGGGTGCTGCCGTGACACTGCCAGAGGCCAATGCATTGGCGATGTAGACTGCAGAATATCCCAAATCAATTGGGTTCCAGAGGGCGACTGCCTTTGATGAGCCGTTGTCGATGAACTGCTTGAACTCGGAGGGCAGCGCCAACCCGGTCACATTAATTTTGCCAATCAACCCTTCATCGGTCACAACCTGCGCCGCTGCAACAACGCCAACGGTGGTCGGGGCAATAATGGCTTTCAGATTTGGGTATGAGGCGATTAACCCTTTGGCTTCATCTGTGCTTTTGACTGAATCATCATCGCCGTAGACCGTCGCAACGAGGTTAATATTTGCAAATTTTGTCGGCATGGCCGCTTTTGCGGCATCGATCCAAGAGTTTTGGTTTGCTGCTGTCGAAGAGGCCGACAAGATTGCCACGTCGCCGCCATCCGGCAAATAATCTGCTGCCAGTTTGATGATTGTTTCACCAATCAAGGCCGTATCAGACGGGTTTAAATGCATTTGGCGACCTTCCGCGGCAACACCAGAGTCCCAGGAAATCACCGAGATGCCGCGATCCATGGCTTTTTTGAGAACTGGCACCAAAGCGTCAGGATCATTGGCCGAAATGGCAATGGCGTCGACACGTTGTGCAATCAATGCGTTTACGATCTCAATTTGACCTTCAGCAGTGGCTGCGGTTGGACCAGTGTATATGACTTCGATCCCACCAATTTCAGCAGCGGCCTCATCTGCACCCTTTGCGGCGGCATCAAAGAACCCGTTGCCGAGTGATTTTACAACAAGCGCGATTCGTGTGTCAGCGCTTGCTGGAATCGCCAGCAAAGCCAGGGCCGAGGCCGCAGCTGCGACGGTTAGCTTCTTGAATATATTCATTTCTATTCCTCCCGATGCTTTATTATCAATCCGATCATCAGTGTGTCAGATTTTGTATGACCTAGGGCCATGCTTAAGTCTTGTTCGGAAACACTCTCACTGGCGCTAGATTCTGTCAATCACTTTCAACCTGTTTTGAATCGACTCGATCATGAAATGATTGAAAATGACGGAAAATGATTGACAAAATAGATGTCCAACGGGGAGACTGCTGGTAACAACTTGGAGCAATCATGACTGATTCAGTGGGTTCATCCCTATTAGCGTATTTATGGCAGGATGCCGTTGCAGACGATATGTCCGAGGCCGAGCGTTTGGTGTACCGATCAAATCTATTGGGGTCGGACATGCGCGTGACCAATTACGGAGGTGGCAACACGTCCTCAAAAATCGTTCAGATCGATCCGCTGACCGGAAAAGAGGTCGAGGTGCTTTGGGTAAAAGGATCTGGTGGTGATTTAGGAACAATCAAAGCGGATGGGTTCTCCACTTTATATATGGATAAGCTTACCGCGCTTCAGGGCCTCTACCGCGGACTGTCGTATGAAGATGAAATGGTTGGGTATCTGCCGCATTGTACGTTTAACCTCAATCCGCGTGCGGCCTCGATTGATACGCCCTTGCACGCCTATGTTCCCCGCCCCTTTGTCGACCACATGCATCCCGATGCGATTATTGCAATTGCCGCCTCGAGCGACAGCCAAGCATTGACTGCCGAGATATTTGGGGACACGATTGGCTGGCTGCCATGGAAGCGCCCGGGCTTTGAATTGGGGCTCTGGTTGGAGACATTCTGCCGCGACAATCCCCAAGCCAAGGGGGTCATTCTGGCAAGCCACGGGTTGTTCACTTGGGGAGACACGCCCAAAGAGTGCTATCAAACAACGATTGATACGATCAATACCGCGATCAGCTGGCTGGAGACACGCACTGCAGGCCAACAGCCGTTTGGCGGACCGGCCTTTGACGTGCTCGCGCCTGCCGAACGCACTGAAATTGCTAGCGCCTTGATGGTGCGTATCCGCGGTATGATTTCTGCTGATAATCACAAGATCGGTCACTTCGATGACAGTGATGTGGTTTTGGAATTTGTCTGTTCAAAGGACCTTGCGCCGTTGGCTGCGCTTGGAACCAGTTGCCCAGACCATTTTCTGCGTACCAAAATTTGCCCTTTGCTGGTTGAGCTGACACCCGGTGAAACAGATATCGCCACTATCGTTGACGGGTTGACGTCCACAATTGCCGCCTACCGCGAGAATTATGCTAATTATTACAACAGTTGCCGGCATGCGAACAGTCCGGCGATGCGCGATCCCAACCCGGTGATATTTCTGGTACCCGGGGTCGGTATGATTTCATTTGCCAAAGACAAAGCCACGGCACGGATCTCTAGCGAGTTTTATATTAATGCGATCAATGTGATGCGCGGGGCCGCTATGGTTTCCACCTATCAGGGTTTACCAACGCAAGAGGCGTTTGATATTGAATATTGGCTGTTGGAAGAGGCAAAATTACAGCGGCAACCCAAAGCCAAATCTTTGGCTGGCAAGGTGGCATTTGTTACCGGTGGGGCTGGTGGTATTGGCCGTGCGACAGCCATTCGGATGCTGCGTGAAGGCGCATGTGTTGTGCTGGCGGATATCGACGTGGCGGCACTTGAGCAGGCTGAACAAGAAATGAGTGCTGAGTTCGGTAGCGACGCGGTGCGTTCGGTGGTGATGAATGTGGTGGATGAGGCACAGGTGGATGCAGCTTATCAAGCCGTGACGCTGTTTTATGGTGGTATTGATATTTTGGTTTCAAACGCGGGTCTTGCCTCATCGGCGCCGATCGAAGAGACATCTCTTGCCTTGTGGGACAAAAACATCAGTACGTTGACAACCGGGTATTTCCTGGTCTCGCGCGCCGCGTTTAAATTGTTTAGGGCGCAGGGAATTGGTGGTAGCGTGGTGTTTGTCGCGTCTAAAAACGGTCTTGCGGCTTCGCCAAACGCGGCGGCGTATTGTACCGCTAAGGCGGCCGAAATTCATCTTGCGCGCTGTTTGGCCCTTGAGGGTGCCGAGGCTCAAATCCGGGTGAATGTGGTCAATCCCGATGCCGTTCTGCGTGGGTCGAAGATATGGACGGGATCATGGAAGCAAGCGCGCGCAGAGGCTTATAATATGAAAACCGACGAGCTTGAGGAACATTATCGCAAGCGCTCACTGTTGAAACGGTCGGTGTTTCCCGAGGATATCGCCGAGGCAATTTACTTTCTCGCTTCCGAGAAGTCGGCAAAATCAACGGGTAATATTCTGAATGTTGATGCGGGCAATGCGCAGTCATTCACGCGATAGACAGACTATGGGGGCACAGCATGACTGAAAAAATGATCAATCAGGACCAGTTGGCGATGGAAAACCAGAGCCTAAAACAGCTATTACAGTCTGATTATGATGCGCTGGGCAGCAATTTGGCTCGTCGTGGGATCGACATTGATGCGGTGCGCAACAAAGTCCAAAGCTATGGAGTGGCGGTTCCCTCTTGGGGGGTGGGCACCGGGGGCACCCGGTTTGCCCGGTTCCCAGGCCCGGGTGAACCGCGTCATGTTTTCGACAAAATGGAAGACTGCGCTGTAATCCATCAGCTTAGTAATGCTACCCCAAGAGTGTCTTTGCATATCCCGTGGGATAAAGTCGATGATCCGGTCGAATTAAAGCAGCGCGGTGATGCGCTGGGGCTGGGCTTTGATGCCATGAATTCAAACACATTTCAGGATCATGCTGGAGATGCCTATTCGTATAAATACGGTTCGCTGAGCCATGTGTCGGCCGAAACCCGCCAGCAGGCGATAGACCATAACATTGGTTGCATAGAATTTGGTAAAAAGCTGGGCTCAAAGGCTCTGACGGTTTGGATTGGCGACGGCTCAAACTTTCCTGGACAGGTGAACTTTGCAGACCAGTTCCAGCGCTATCTAGACGCCATGTCGGTTGTCTATAAAGCTTTGCCTACGGATTGGAAGATTTTCTCCGAGCATAAAATTTATGAGCCGGCCTTCTATTCGACCGTTGTTCAGGACTGGGGCACAAATTATCTGATCGCTAAAGAACTTGGGGACAAGGCCTTTTGTCTGGTGGATTTGGGCCATCACGCCCCAACAGTGAATATTGAAATGATCGTGTCGCGCCTGATTCAGTTTGGGAAATTGGGAGGCTTTCATTTTAACGACAGCAAATATGGGGATGATGATCTCGATACGGCCGCGATCGACCCTTATCGGCTTTTCTTGGTTTTTAACGAGCTTGTCGAAGCCGCTGATCGCAAAACCCCCGGCTTTGATCCCGCGCATATGCTGGATCAGTCTCACAACGTCACTGATCCCATCGAAAGCTTGATGCAAAGTGCAATGGAAGTACAGCGCGCCTATACACAAGCTTTGATTGTCGACCGTACGGCCCTTCGTGAATACCAGCACTGCAATGACCCGCTGATGGCGAGCAATACCCTCAAGAGTGCCTTTAGAACCGATGTAGAGCCTATTTTAGCAATGGCGCGCTTCGAAGCAGGTGCAGCCATTGATCCGATCTCGGTGTTTCGAGCCGCAGGCTATCGCGCGCAGGTGGCTAAAAACCGACCAGCTGCTGTCGGAAGTGGCGGGGGTATCGTATGATGGACGCGGGATCTAAAATCGCAGTGCATGGCAAGGTGGATGTTTTGGGTACCGTTACAAAGACCGGTGGGTTTGAACAGTCTTGGTGGCGCCCGTATTAACCAACCCGCCGATCGGGAGTTCGCGTCTTTGCACGCCAACCTGCGGTATCTATATGCAAACCGTCCTTTCCGACTCGTAGTGCGCCTGTGTAGCAACTTTATTTTCCACCTAATGGATTGAAACCACCGGCTTCGAGCTGGTCTGCTTCAGCGAAGCTGGCCCTGTCCACCGTCCTGCAGCGCATCAAAGGCCGCTTATCGCGACAGATCCAGACGGCGTTCCATGAGTTGCGCAAGCGTTACCGGGGAAGACGCTTTTGGGCCAGAGGTTATGTCTCAACCACCTCTGTAAATGTCACTGACAATAT
>ERZ802830.107-NODE-107-length-78601-cov-21.9488_pt1 | contig 78601 bp, 71 predicted proteins | sample MGYA00345654_ERZ802830 | MGnify/ENA primary metagenome ERZ802830 (study PRJEB30503, sample SAMEA104212375) | marine metagenome | biome: Westerlies Biome; feature: [SRF] surface water layer (ENVO:00010504) within the epipelagic zone...; material: water...
CTAAAATCATGTTGAGAGGTTTTTTTTCTTCTCCAAAAAATAAAGTTTGCTCAATACACCAATTAAATTCTTCTTCATTCATTCCTTTCCACGCATAAACAGGAATTCCATTAGCTGCTATTGCAGCAGCAGCATGATCTTGAGTTGAAAAAATATTACATGAACTCCAAGTAACATCCGCACCCAAATCAACAAGAGTTTCAATTAAAACAGCTGTTTGTATTGTCATGTGAAGACAGCCAGCAATCCTTGCGTCTTTAAGAGGTTTTTCATCCTTATATCTTTCTCTTAGCGCCATTAACCCTGGCATTTCAGCCTCTGCTAACATAATTTCTTTTCTTCCCCAATCTGCAAGCGAAATATCTTTTACTTTATAGGTAGTGAATTTATTATCTGTCTTGTTTTTCATGTGTATATTTATAATGCAAAAATAGTTCTAATAATTAATTTAATCAAATGCCATTTCTTAAAGAATTCATAATCAATGGGTCTTCAAAAATTAGTCTATGGAAAGTAAATTTGGGGGAATTAAAAACATTGAAATTAAATAATAAGGACAGTAAATTATTAAAAATGAAGAAGCACAGGCTCTTAAAAGAACAATTTCTAGCTACCAGAAAGATTATAGAACTTGAAAATCCAAAAAATAAAATTAATTACAATGATAATCGCAAGCCATCATTAAATTCATCTGTAAATATTTCTATATCTCATTCAAATGACCTAGCTGCGATAGCATTTTCAGAAAATAAATGTATGGGTATTGATGTTCAATTAATTAAAAAAAAGATATTAAAAATTCAAAATAAGTTTCTAAGTAAATCTGAAAAAATAAGTCTTGGAAAAAATCCAAGTGCTGATATTTTGACAAATATCTGGACTTCTAAGGAATCGATTTATAAGGCACTAGGCATAAAGGGCCTTTCTTTCTCAAATAATATAATGATTGAAGAGGTCAAGAAAAATAAAACATTTGCAAAAGGATATTACATTAATGGTGAAGATAGAATTCAATTTGATTTAAACTTTTTTTACATTGATAAATATATACTTTGTTATGCGCAGCAAAATGAAAAATTATGAGTGAAATAATGGATTTTCTATTTTCTCAGTATTCAACATATTCCAATACGTTTATTTTCCTTGAAATTACTGCTGTATCAATGAATATAATAAGTGTTGTTTATGCAAAGCAAAATAGTATTTTGGTTTATCCAACTGGGATTATTGGAACAGGAATATCTGTCTACATACTATATAATTTTTCTCTTTTAGGTGACATGATAATTAATGGATATTTTGTTATTATGTCAATTTACGGTTGGTATTATTGGTCAAGAAAAAGGGATGAAGTATTTATAAACAATATTTCTATACTTAAAAAAAAGGAATATATACAAATGGTTTTATTAGTCATAGGAAGTGTTATTTTCATTTATTTAGTATACGTTCAGTTTGATAAATGGAATAGTTGGACAGCATATGTTGATAATACAACTACTGCTATTTTCTTCGTAGCGATGTGGCTTATGGCTAAGAGAAAGATTGAGAGTTGGATATTTTGGATTATTGGAGATTTAATTACAGTACCTTTATATTTCTACAAAGGATTAACCATTTCTTCAATACAGTATCTTATTTTTACAGTAATAGCTATATTAGGTTACTTATCATGGAAGAAAAAGTTGCACAAGACCAGTCTTTAATTAAAAGAGTTGTAATATGTGGACCTGAGTCAACAGGAAAATCAACAATGATTAGAAATCTTGCAGCTCATTTTAAAACTAATTTTGTTGACGAGTTTGCAAGAGATTTTCTTCAAAATAAATGGAATAATAAACAAGAAGTTTGTTCAAAAGAAGATCTACTAGAGATAGCTAAAGGACAGATTGAATTAGAAAACTTAAAGATTAAAAAATCAAGTAAACTAATTTTTTGTGATACTAATATTTTGACAACAATTGCTTGGTCCAAAACCCATTTTAATGGATTCTGCGATCCATGGATTCAAAGACAAGCCAAAACCTTAAAATATAATTATTATTTAATTTTAAATACCGATATACCTTGGATAAAGGACGATTTAAGAGATAGGCCAAAAGATCGTAAAAAAATGTTTTTAGCTCATAAAAAAGAGCTTGATAAACTTAATGTTGATTATGATATAATTGATGATTCAGATTTTGAAAAAAGATTTAATCAAGCTGTAGAATATATTAAAAATAAATATTAATTTTAATTCATATTGGGGTGCTTAAAATAAGCTGAGATTAAACCCATTGAACTTAGACAGGTAATACTGTGAAAGGAAATTTTATGAAAAAATACATTTTTTTTGTACTTATTAGTACAATAGTTTACTCCCAAGACATTCAAAAAAATCAAAAGTTAGATTCACTTGCTAATATCTTTAGCCTTGAAGAAGTTACTGTAAACGCACTTCGAGCAAAGGATAATACTCCTGTGCCATTTGTTAATGTTACAAAGAAGGATTTAGAAAAAATAAATTTAGCACAAGACATACCAACACTATTAAAAAACTTACCATCGGTGGTTACCACCTCTGACTCAGGTTCAGGTATTGGATACTCCTCTATCATGATTAGGGGCTCTGATCAAACTAGGGTTAACGTTACAATAAATGGTGTTCCTTACAATGATTCCGAATCAATGATGAGTTATTGGGTAAATTTACCCGATTTATCATCTTCAATTGAAAGTATTCAAGTCCAACGAGGTGTAGGAACCTCAACGAATGGTCCTGCTGCTTTTGGTGGAAGCATTAATATTTTAACAAATGCAGCATCTGATAAACCTTTATTTGAGATCAACAACACATTAGGTAGCTTTAATACAGTTAAAAACTCAATTGGATTTTCAACAGGATTTATCAATGACAAATTTGAATTTTCAGGAAGACTATCCAGAATTAAATCAGGCGGATACATTGATCGATCTGGATCAAAACTACGTTCATATTTTTTACAAGGAATATATAAAGATGAAAATACTTTATTGAAGATATTAACCTTTGCAGGTCATGAAATTACTGATCAAGCATGGTTTGGAATTGATTCATCTACTCTTGAAACAAATCGAAAATATAATCCAGCAGGTGAATATTATGATAAAATGGGCAATACCCTATATTATAATGATCAAGATGATAATTATAAACAAGATCATTATCAGTTCCATTGGAATCAATCTTATGAAAATGGATGGATATCAAATCTTGGCTTACACTACACATATGGAAGAGGATACTGGGAAAACTATAATGTAGGATATGACGATGGTGTATCTGTACCTGAAGATTATATTGATAGAAGGTGGTTAGATAATGATTTCTATGGACTTCTTTTTAGTTTAAATCAAAAGACAGATCTATATAACGCAATAATTGGAGGCTCATTTAATATATATGATGGTCAACATTATGGTGAGTATATGTGGAGCTCTATGAGTAAAATATCATCTAATTTTAAAGAAAAATTTTATGATGATATTGGAGACAAACGTGAATTTAATGTATATGCAAAACTTGATTATTATTTATCTGAGAAATTATCAGTTTATGGTGACTTGCAGTTTAGAAATATCAATTATAATGCAAGTATTACTCCTTACTCTGTAGTTTCTGGTTATGTTGAACAGGGATATGAAAAAATAGATAAAAATTTTAACTTTTTTAATCCTAAAATAGGAGTGTTTTACAATCAGAATGAGGATAATAAGTACTATCTATCATATGCAAGAGCTCAACGAGAGCCAACAAGGGCTGACTATGCTAATGGAAGTCCAGATCCTGAAAAACTTGATGATTTTGAACTTGGTTGGCAAGGACAATTTAACAACTTCTCATTAAATTTAAACGCCTTTTATATGCTTTACGATAATCAATTAGTGTTAACTGGGGAAAGAGACAATAATGGCTATGAAATTAGGACAAATATTGGTGAATCATATAGGCTTGGTTTAGAGATTGAGTCAAAACTATTTATAAATTCCAATATTAATATAGAGTCAAATATATCATTAAGTGAAAATAAGAATAAGAATCTTTTTTATAGTTTTGATGGAGAACTTCAAAGTTTTAGGAATACAGATTTAGCATATTCTCCAAACTTTATTGCTAACAACATTATAAATTTTTCTCCAAATGATAAAATATTGCTCTCATTAAGATCTAATTACGTTAGTGAACAATTTTTTGCTCAGACTAATAGGCCAATTTCTAAGTTGAAATCTTTCTTTATCAATGATTTAAACTTTGTTCATGAAATATCCATACCAAATTATGCAAAGGAGGCAAAATTAAAAGTATTAATCAATAATATATTCGATGTTAAATACACTAGTTATGGTGGTTATTACACTTATGATTTACCCGAAGGTCAGGGACTTAAAACATATGAAGGAACATATTATTATCCTCAATCTGGAATAAATCTTCTAGTGGGTATAGATATTAAGTTTTAATCAAAAATTTTGTAAATTTGTATTAGATATCCCCTCTAATAGGGGATTTTTGCATTGAATATGGGAAAAGTTTCATATTATACTGATAAAGGGTTGAAAGACCTTAGAAAAAAATTAGATCATCTAAAGGATGTTGAAAGACCTCGTGCGTCTAAAGCAATAGGCGAAGCTAGAGACAAAGGTGATCTTAGTGAAAATGCAGAATACGATGCTGCTAAAGAAGCACAAGGAATGCTTGAACTAGAAATTTCAAAATTAGAAGAAACACTTTCTAATGCTCGAATTATAGATGAATCTAAACTAGATTCTTCAAAAGTACTCGTTCACTCAACTGTAAAAATTAAAAATCTTTTAAATTCTGCTACAATGCAATATAAACTTGTAGCTCAAAGTGAAGCTAATTTAGCCCAAGGAAAAATATCAGTTGATTCACCAATAGGAAAAGGTCTGCTGGGAAAACAAACAGGAGATATAGCAGAGATCTCTATTCCAAGTGGAAATGTAAAATTTGAAATCTTAGATATTTCAAGATAATGGCTTCAATTTTTTCAAATATTATATCTGGAGAAATACCATCATATAAAATTTATGAGGATAAGGATTATTTTGCTTTTCTAGATATTAATCCAAATGCTTTAGGGCATACATTATGTGTTCCAAAAAAAGAGGTTGATCAGGTATTTGACTTAGATGATGATAATCTTTCGGGGTTGATGATTTTCTCAAAAAAAGTTGCCCGTGCAATAAAAAAAGCAGTAGTTTGTAAAAGGGTTGGGATTAGTGTAATTGGCCTTGAGGTTCCACATGTTCATATTCACCTAATTCCAATTAATACTATGGATGATATGTCATTTGATTCAAAAATTCAATTGACACAGGATCAATTTACTGAAATTATGAACAAAATTAAATCTTATATATAATGGAAATTTTAGGAAAAATCAAACTTATTGGAGATGTAAAAACTTTTGGAGATAATGGTTTTCGAAAAAGAGAATTAGTTGTAACGACAGATGAACAATATCCTCAACATATACTTATTGAGTTTGTTCAAAATAATTGTGAATTATTAGACAATTACAGCCTTGGCCAAACAGTAAGGGTTGGAATAAATATTAGAGGAAGGGAGTGGGAGAGTCCAGATCAAGGAATTAAATATTTTAATTCTATTCAAGGATGGAGAATTGAATCTCTTGATGATCAGGTTATGGACTCAGCACCGGGTGATTTACCAATAGAACCAGACCAGTCTTCATCTGCAGAGGATCTTACAGAGGATGATTTACCTTTCTAGTGTAAATTAGAAAACTGTAATTATACAAGACCCACTCTAAAAAAACTAGTCACTTTAACAGATTCTGAATGAGACTTTAAGTACTGTAAAATACTCACCTTGCTGTCTTTGATAAATTGTTGGTTTATTAAAGTATTTTCTTTGAAAAACTTTTTAAGTTTACCTTTAGCAATATTTTCAAGCATCTCTTCTGGCTTACCTTCTTGTCTTAATTGATCTTTAGCAATCTCAATTTCTTTTTCAACAACATTTTGACTTACACCAGTCTCATCAATAGCTACAGGATTCATAGCAGCTATTTGCATTGACAAGTCTTTACCTACTTCTTTTGCACTTTCAAAGCTTTCAGATAACCCAACTATTGATGCAATTTTATTTCCAGCATGAATATAAGATCCCACAAAATTAGCAGAGATATATTCAAATGATCCAATTTCAATTTTCTCTCCAATAACACCTGTCTGTTCTAATAACTTTTCAGAAACTTTCATTCCATCAAAATCTGAATCTAAAAATGATTCTTTGTCAGAGAACTTTAATGCGTGGTCTACCATTTTTTGTGCTAACTGAATATAATCATCATTTTTAGCTACAAAATCTGTCTCACAATTAAGTGAAATAATAACCCCAGATGTATTTTCAGTATTTACTTTTGCAAGAACAACACCTTCAGAAGAGTCTCTATCTGCTCTATTAGCAGCAACCTTTTGACCTTTTTTTCTTAGAACCTCAATTGCTTTATCAAAATCGCCATTAGATTCTTCGAGTGCTTTTTTACAATCCATCATTCCAGCTCCTGTGGACTTTCTTAACTTATTAACGTCAGATGCAGTTATTTTCAATTTGGTAAAATTTAAAGGTTATTTATTATTCTTCAGAATTATCAGATTCTCCTGAATCTTTTGATGCTATAGCTTCTTCAAGCTTTTTTTGTTCAGCAATTTCTTTTTCTTTTTTTCTTTCTTCAAGAGATTCTTGAATTCCGTCACAAACAATACCTAAGATTTTTTCAATCGATTTAGAAGCATCGTCATTTGATGGAATTAAGAAATCAACTTCATTAGGATCACAGTTTGTATCAACCATTGCAAATATTGGAATATTTAATTTTTTTGCTTCTTGAACTGAGATTTTTTCATTCATAGTATCAACTACAAAAATTGCTCCAGGTAATCTTGTCATCTCAGAGATAGACCCAAGGTTCTTTTCAAGTTTAGCTCTTTGTCTACTAACCTGAAGTTTTTCTTTCTTAGAAAGAGTTTCAAATGTACCATCTGTCTTCATTCTGTCAATAGCATTCATTTTTTTAACTGCTTTTCTAATTGTTACAAAGTTTGTTAACATTCCGCCTGGCCATCTTTCAGTAATGTATGGCATATTTACAGAATCAGCTTTTTGAGCAACTATATCTTTGGCTTGTTTTTTTGTAGCTACAAAAAGAATTTTTCTACCTGATAATACAATTTTTTTAATTGCATTAACAGTTTCCTCAAGTTTAGCTGCAGTCTTATACAGATTAATTATATGGATTCCATTTCTTTCCATATAAATATATGGCGCCATGTTAGGATTCCACTTTCTTGTTAAGTGTCCAAAGTGAACACCAGCATCCAATAATTCTTTAACGTCAGTCTTTGCCATATTTTATCTTTTTGAGAATTGGAATTTCTTTCTAGCTTTCTTTTGACCAAATTTCTTTCTTTCAACCATTCTGGGATCTCTTGTCATTAAGCCTTCTGATTTAAGAACAGATTTAAATTCTTCATTAAATTCAACTAATGCTCTAGAGATAGCTAACCTTATAGCTTCTGCTTGGCCATTAACCCCACCACCCTTAACAGAAACTGATAAGTCAAATTTATCTTTTGTCTCAGTTAGGTTGAAAGGCTGTAATATTTTGTACTGTAAAGTTGCAGTACTAAAAAAGTCTGAATAAGACTTTTTGTTTACTGTAATATTTCCTTTTCCATTTGACATATAGACTCTAGCAACAGATGTCTTCCTTCTCCCTATTTTATGAATTACTTCCATTATATTTTACTATTTACATCAATTAATTTAGGTTTTTGTGCTTCATGATTATGAGTAGATCCAGGAAATACTTTTAAGTTCCTGTATAAGTCAGCACCCAACTTATTTTTTGGAAGCATACCTTTAACAGCTTTCTCAACAAGTTTAATATTGTTTTTTTTGTGAAGTTTGTCAGCAGTAATAATTCTTTGACCTCCAGGGTATCCAGTATGACTTATATACTGCTTTTGATTCCACTTATCACCAGATAGTTCAATCTTTTCAGCATTGATCACTACAACATTATCTCCACAATCAACATGAGGTGTGAAGTTAGTTTTGTGTTTTCCTCTTAAAAGAGTAGCTACAATTGACGCAGTTCGACCTAATGGTAGCTCAGCAGCATCAACAAGAACCCATTCCTTGTTCACTGTTTTACTATTTGCTGATATAGTTTTATAACTTGTTTTAGTCATTATAGATTGAATCTAGGCGTGCAAATGTACAATTATATAAATTTTTAAAAAAACTTTTTTTTAATTAATGTGCCTCAAGCCAGTTTTTGCCAAATTCTAGATCAATTTTTAAAGGAACATTAAGCTCAACAGCAGACTCCATAGTATTTTTAACTATATCCTTAACTATTTTTTTTTCTGTTTTATGGACATCAAAAACAAGTTCATCATGAACCTGAAGAAGCATTTTTGATTTGAGGGACTGTTTTTTGAACTTATTGTGTATTCTTATCATAGCTATTTTAATGATATCAGCGGCACTTCCTTGTATAGGAGCATTAATCGCATTCCTCTCAGCACCACTCCTTAGCATATTATTTTGTGAATTGATATTCTGTAAATACCTTCTTCTTCCCATTATTGTCTCAACATAGCCTTTATTTCTCGCAAAATCAATTTGACTAGACATATAATTTTTGAGTCCAGGGTAACTTTCAAAATAATTATCAATCATAATTTTAGATTCTGATCTAGATAATTTTGTTTGTTGACTCAGTCCAAAAGCTGAGACACCATATATTATTCCAAAATTAACTGTTTTAGCATTTCCCCTTTGATCTCTAGTTACTTCGTTTGGATTAATATTAAATATTTTTGCTGCCGTAATTGTATGAATATCTTGATCATTTACAAACGCATCAATCATTTTTTCGTCTTTACTGATTGAAGCTATAACTCTTAACTCAATCTGCGAGTAATCAGCTGCTAAAAGCTCATATTCGTCACTTCTGGGTATAAAGGCTTTTCTTATTTTTTGACCATTCTCTGTTCTGATTGGAATATTCTGCAAATTAGGTGTATTACTGCTTAAACGGCCTGTTGTTGTAACAGTCTGATTGAACCTTGTATGAATCCTTCCTGTCCTATTACTTACTTCATTTGGTAGAGATCTTACATATGTACTCTGAAGTTTATCAAGTGACCGCCATTCTAATATATTTCTAATAATCTCGTGTTCACTTGCTAAAGCAGATAATACTTCTTCAGAGGTTGAGTATTGACCAGTTTTAGTTTTTTTTGGTTTTGAGACTAATTTTAGCTTTTCAAAAAGTATATCTCCAAGTTGTTTAGGAGAATTAAGGTTAAACTCTGCGCCAGACTTTTCAAAAATGCCGCTTTTTAATTTATTAAGGTCTATTTCAAATTCTTCATCCAACTTACTTAGATATGAACTATTTATGCTAATCCCCTCTTTTTCCATATCTGCAAGGACCTCTATAATAGGAATTTCTATGTCATTGAAAATATTTTTAACTCCGTTTTCGTTTAACTCTTTATCAAAAATTTTCTTTAATTGAAGAGCAAGATCTGCATCTTCTGATGCATAATCTGTGACTTCTTCAACTGGTAAATCTCTCATTGATCTTTGATTTTTTCCTTTTTTACCTATTAGAGTTTCAATAGATATTGGTATATAATTTAAATAAGATTCTGATAATGTATCTAGATTATGCCTCATATCTGGATTGATAAGATAGTGCGCTACCATGGTATCGTATAATGGCCCAGAGACTGTTATATCATATTTAAATAACACTTTAATGTCAAACTTAAGATTATGTCCAACTTTAATTATTTGATCGTTCTCAAAAAAAGGTCTTAAAATATCAAAGTATTCTTTTTGAATAGATTTATTATTATCAATAGGTAAATAAAAACCTTTTTTTTCCATCCATGAAAATGAAATACCCACTATTTCTGTATCAAGAGAGTTTAAACTTTCTGTCTCTGTGTCGAATGCAACCACTTTTTGGATTAGAAGTTTAGTCATTAAATATTCTAATTCTTTATTTGAATCAATTCTTTGATAGTAGGAATCACATTTACTAAGGATTGATTTATCGTTAATTAAATCATTCTCACTAAATAAGTCACCTTGAACAAGCTCTTGATCTTTTCCTTTGGTTTCATTAAATCCAAAAATTTTAAAAAAAGTTTCTTTTACCCTTTTAAATTCAAGTTCATCAAAAATTTTCATCACACTTTCATTATCAGGATCTGAAAGTTTAAAGTCATTTAATTTATATTCAACAGGTACATCAAGAATTATTTTTGCTAATTTTTTTGATAAAATACCTAGCTCTTTATTATTCGTTATTTTTTCTCCAAGCTTTCCTGTTATTTCATATGATTTCTCGAGAAGTGTCTCTAAATTTCCATATTGCTTTATAAATTTTTTTGCAGTTTTATCTCCAACACCAGGAAGTCCAGGTATGTTATCAACTGAATCACCCATCATACCTAAATAATCAATTACTTGTTCAGGTGAATTTACTTCAAACTTATCCTTAACTTCATCAACTCCCCATATTTCCATACTATTTCCCATTCTAGCTGGCTTACATAGAAATATATTATCAGATACAAGTTGAGCAAAATCCTTATCTGGGGTTACCATATATACCTTAAAATTATTTTTTTCAGCATCTTTGGCAACAGTTCCAATTACATCGTCAGCTTCGTAACCTTCTTTTTCAAGAACCGAAATATTCATTGACTTCAGAATTTCTTTAATGTAAGGGATTGCAACAAGAATTGGCTCTGGTGTTTTATCTCTATTACTTTTGTACTCTGTAAACATCTCAGATCTAGTTACTGAACCTCCTTTATCAAAAGCAACTGCAATGTAATCAGGATTTTGAGTCCTTATAATTTCTAAAAGAGAATTCATGAATCCTAGTATTGCAGAAGTATCAGTCCCTTTTGAATTGATCCTAGGGTTTTTTATAAAAGCATAATAACCTCTGTATATTAATGCATAAGCATCAAGCAAAAAAAGTTTCTTCGAACTTTCCATTAAAACTTTGAAAATAATTTTATATCAATATACGAAGATATATATTCGAAAATCAATACACCTATTTTGTAAATTAGTAAGATGAAAAAAGATCATAATTATTTTATGAAAAAAGCATTTGAAGAGGCTGATTATGCATTTTATAAGGATGAAGTTCCAGTTGGATGTGTTATAGTTTATGAAAATGAAATAATTTCCAAATCATCAAACATGGTTGAGTTACTTAATGACTCAACTGCACATGCTGAGCTTATCGCAATTACATCTGCGCAAAGCTTTTTAAACTCCAAGAATCTCAGTAAATGTATTCTTTACTGCACTCTAGAACCATGTCTAATGTGTTATGGTGCAATATATTGGTCTAAAATTGATACTATAGTTTATGCAGCTTCAGATAAAAAAAGAGGCTTTTCAAGTTATAATTTAGAAATGGACAGAAATATTAAAACAATTTCAGGTATTATGGAGAGTGAGTCAAAAGATTTATTGAATAGATTTTTTAAAAAGATTAGAGATTAAAATTCATCAGCTTTTTCTCTCATCTTTCTAATATTTTCTTCACTTAGAGTATAATCTTTTAGTTTTTTCCCCTTCCACCTATGAGCTAGAAATAAGGGCATAAATACTAAGGTTCCTAAAATTACTGAGATACCTAATACTATATCTCCGAGTTGGTCACCAACAATTTCTTTAATAAAGATTCCGATAAAGACTCCAATAAAAACTAGGTAAGACAATATTTTAACTAAAATTTTCAAATATTTTAATTTGTTAGATCCTTTAATTGTTCTTTAGTTAATTTCGATGGTGCGTCAATCATAAGATCTTTACCGGAGTTATTTTTTGGGAAAGCAATAAAGTCTCTAATTATATCTTTTCCCTTAAGAACTGCAGCAAGTCTATCAAGTCCAAGGGCAATACCACCATGAGGTGGAGCACCATATTTTAAAGCATCAATTAAAAAACCAAATTGACTAATGTATTCTTCCTTACTCATCCCTAAAAGCTCAAATATTTTCATTTGAGTATCAAAATCATGAATTCTTATTGAACCACCACCTATTTCATTCCCATTAAGAACTAAATCATATGCATTTGCAATCACTTTTTCTGGTTCTGTATCTAATAATTCTAAGTGTTCAGGTTTAGCTGATGTGAAAGGATGATGCATTGAAAAAAATCTTTTTTCATCTTCATCCCATTCAAAAAGAGGAAAATCAGTTACCCATATTGGACATATTTTTTCATAATTTATTAACTCAAATCTTTTTGCAAGCTCTATTCTTAAGGAGCCCATTTGCGTCAAAGATTCTTTTTTATTACCAGATATAATAAATATTATATCTCCTGGTTTCGATGATGTTCTATCCAAAATTGATTTTAAATCTTCGTTTGAAAAAAACTTATCAAATGAGGATTTAATTGTAGAATCTGAATTATGTTTAATCCACAAAAGTCCAGTTGCTCCAATTTGTGGTCGTTTAATCCAATCGGTTAAATTATCAATTTCCTTTCTTGTAAGTTCAGATTTATTTTCCACCTTAACACAACATGAAAAATCATTACTATCAAAAACTTGAAAACCTTTCCCTTTTACTTCATTTGTTATATCATTAATTCTTACATCATATCTAAGATCAGGTTTGTCAATTCCATAGTTTTCAATAGCATCACTGTAAGTAATTCTTTCAAACTTAACACTATCTTGATTTAAAAACCTAGAGAACAACCTTGACATTAGTGCCTCGAACTGCTTAAATATATCTTCTTGATTAACAAAAGACATTTCACAGTCAATTTGTGTAAATTCTGGTTGTCTATCGGCTCTTAAATCTTCATCTCTAAAACATTTTACAATTTGATAGTACTTATCAATTCCACCTATCATCAATAATTGCTTAAATATTTGTGGTGATTGAGGTAAAGCATAATAATGTTCAGGGTTAAGTCTACTAGGTACAATAAAATCTCTTGCACCTTCTGGAGTTGACTTTATTAAACAAGGTGTCTCAATATCAATAAATCCATTTTCAGAAAGAAAATTTCTTACTTCGAGTGATAAGTCGTGTCTAAAAATTAAATTTTCTTTTACTGGTTGTCTTCTAATATCAAGATACCTGTACTTCATTCTTAACTCTTCACCACCATCAGATTCATTTTCAAGAGTGAACGGTGGAACCAGAGACTTATTTAAAATTTTTAGACTAAATACAAGAATCTCTATTTCACCTGTACTTATTTTTTCATTAATACTTTTTCTTTCTATTACAGTTCCTTCAATCTCGATTACAAACTCTCTTCCAAGTTCAGCAGCAGAAGAGAATAATTCCTCGCTAGATCTTTCTTTATCAAACACCAACTGTGTAATGCCATATCTATCTCTTAAGTCAATCCAAATAATAAACCCTTTCTCTCTAACCTTATTTACCCAGCCAGAAAGTTTGACATCTTGATTTAAATTGGTTTTTGATAATTCCCCGCAATTGTTAGTTCGATTCATATAATTATATGTAAATATAACTAGATATTTTTTAGTTTGATTCTACCTAAATGAATCAGGTAATACATTGAAGGAACTATTATTAATGTCAAAAAAGTAGCAAATGTAATTCCAAATATAACTGTCCATGCCAATGGGCCCCAAAAGATTACATTATCTCCACCCAGGTATATATTGGGATTAAAATTAGATAATAAAGAGAAGAAGTCAATGTTTAATCCAACTGCTAAAGGAATTAGTCCAAAGATTGTAGTAATTGCAGTAAGAAGAACAGGTTTTAGTCTTGCCTTACCAGCTTTTTTTACTAAGTCAAGAGCTGAATTTTTATCGATTAATTGATCTTTTGAAAGATTTAAATCAATTTTTTTTCTTTTAAATAATAGATCGGTATAATCAATTAGAACAACGGCGTTGTTCACGACTATGCCAGCTAATGAAATTATACCTAACATAGTCATTAAAATGCTAAAGGTTAGATTAAAAATTACTATTCCTAGGAATACACCTGTAAAGCTCAATACTATTGATAGTAGGACAATTAAAGGTTTAGAGATTGAGTTAAACTGAAAAACTAATAATAAAACAATTAAAGATATAGCAGTTAATAAAGCAGATGAAAGAAACTCTTGGTTTTCATCTTGTTCTTTTATCTCTCCAGTAAATTTAAAAGAAATACCCTCATTAGTTTCAAATCCACTTAAGGCAATTTCTGCTGTGTTAACTATTTGATTTGCATTTGAACCTGCCAAAATTGATGAATACAGAGTAACAACTCTTTGTAAGTCTATATGCTTTATAGCATTAAATGATGCTATATTTTTTTCATCAACTATTGATGCAACTGGTATATCTTTTATTTTACCTGAAGATTGGTCTCTAAAAGCTATATTCTGATTTAGTATTGAACTAAAGTCATTTTTAAATTCATTATCAAAACGAACATTAATCTCATAGTCTTCTCCGTCTTGTTTATATACTCCGGCTTTTGTTCCAATTATTGAGTTTCTAATTGTTTGACCAACTAGGCCAGCGGGAATCCCTAGTTCTCCAGCCTTCATCTTGTCAACAGTAAATTCAAGTCCTGGCTTGCTTTTAGTTACATCAATTTTTAACTGCTCTATCCCTTCTATATTTTCTTGATCTAAGAAATTTTTCATAGAGATTGCAGTTTCAATTAATTCTTCATAATTCTCTCCATATATCTCTATATTAACTGGGTAACTTGAAGGTGGGCCTTGTGAATCTTTTTCTACAAGTATAGCTATGCCTGGAAATTTATCAATTAAATTAAGTTGAATTTCTTTTCTTAAATTTTCACTTGACATCCCTCTTCTATATTTGAACTCTCTCATCGTCATAGTTATTAAAGATTTATGAGGAGTCCCCGATCCTGAAGAAGAAACTGATGCTCCTTCCCCAACATTTGTAATTGATGATTCAACAATAAAATTATAACCATTATCATTGTACTTAGGTCTATTTATAACATTATAGATTTCCTTTTCAACAAGTTTTGAAGTTTCATTAGTTTTTAAAATATCCGTTCCTTCAGGATACTCAATTGATACTAATATTTGTTGAGGCTCATTGTCAGGGAAAAACTCAATTTTAGGTGGAAATACACCCATTAATACAATAGAAAGTATAAAGAGTAAAAAAGTTCCAGACAAAAACATATATGGTCTAATACCTGATAAGGCATAAGCTAAAAATTTAGAATAATTATTTTCTAAAACTGGGAGTACCTTTTCTTTGAAAATAAATAATTGATTTTTTAAAAAATATTTATAAAGCCATAAGAATAAACATATCAATAGAAAGATTGATCCGAAGACTCTAGTACTGCTAAAAATTATAAAAATGATACCCAGTGAGCCTAAAAAATATGTTGATCTAAGTAAAAATTTATTTGATAAATTGTCTTCATCAGTACTCATAAAGCTTGATACTAACATAGAGTTGAAAAAGATTGCCACTATTAATGATGAACCTAATATTGCAGATAGTGTTATTGGAAAATAAATCATAAACTCACCAATAATTCCTGGCCAAGTTCCAAGTGGAATAAACGCAGCAATTGTTGTAGCAGTTGAAACAATAATTGGTAGCGCTACTTCACCGATTCCCAATTTTGCAGCCTTAATCCTTGATAGCCCCTCTTCTTTCATCAGCCTGTAAATATTATCGACAACAACGATTCCATTATCTACAAGGAGTCCAAGCCCCATCACTAATCCAAATAAAACCATTCTATTTAATGTAAAACCAAATAATGATAGAAAGAAGAGAGATAAAAACATTGACATTGGAATAGCAAATCCAACAAAAAGAGCATTTTTTATCCCTAGAAAAAAAGTAATAACAGTTACTACTAGTATTATACCAAAAATTAGATTATTCATTAAGTCATTGACTGAGTTAATTGTATAATCTGATGAATCATTTATTATATTAACATCAAGATTATTTGGAAGGAAATCTATCTTAGCCTTATCTATAATTTCTCTAATGGAGTTAGATGCAAAAATTGCATTTTCCCCACCTCTTTTAATTACTTCAAGTCCTACGGTCTTACTATTAAAATATCTTACATAAGATGTTGCTTCTTTTTCTTTAAAAGAAACAGAAGCAATATCTTTTAAATAAACAGGCCCATTGAAATTATTAACTATTATGTTTTCTAATTCTGAAGGTCTAGAGATCTCACCAACAATTTTTACATTTCGTCTTTGACCATCCGAGACTATATTTCCAGCAGAGATCGTAACATTTTCTTGAGAAATTGCTGATATTATATTACTAAAACTTGTATTGGTTGAGTTCATTCTGTATGGATCTACTGCTACTTCAACTTCAAAATCTTGTAATCCCCTGATCTCCACAGATTTAATCTCAGATAATCTTTCTATTCGGAGTTCAAGGTACTCAGCATACCCTTTTAACTCCTCCACAGTATAATCACCGATTAATGTTATATTAAGTACAGGATATCTTTCAGCAAAATCAAATTCTGTAACACTGGGGTCAATTTTTGAATTGTTAAAAGTTGGCCAATCATCTCTTACTGTAACATTATCCACTAAATCTTTTACTCTTTGTCTTGCAACTTCAATTGGCACTTCATCGTCAAATTCAACGTTAATTACAGATACACCCTCATAAGAGCTTGACTCAACTTCCTCAAGACCCTTTACACCCTTAATCTCTTCCTCTAATGGATTTGTAACTAATTTTTCTATTTCTTCTGCACTATTGCCTGGAAAGACTGTTGATACAAATACATTTGTAGTATTTATCTCCGGGAATGGCTCTCTAGGCATGGTATTGTATGCATTAATTCCAGAAACTAAAAATATTACCATCAATATGTAAATGATGGTCTTATTTTCAATTGCCCAAGACGATAAGAAAAACTCTCTATTTTTTTTATTCATTTTAATTAATTAGTTTAACCCTTTGAAGATCCTCCACTAAATTTGCACCCTCTAGCACAATTGTTTCTCCAAAATTTAAGCCCTCAAGTACTTCAGCATCCGTATTACTTTTATTACCAATCTTTATTACGGCTTTTCTAGTTATAAATACACCATCTTTTTTATCTTCGTCCATTATGTATATGTAGTTTTTCCCTTCAGCATCTTCTCTAATTATTCTAAGTGGAATAACTATAGCATTATCCTTCTTATATGTGTTTATCTTAATCTTAGCATCTAAATTTTGTTTAATTCTTTTATCACTATTATCAACTGGGATTTCTATTCTAAATGTTCTATTATTTGGATCAATAAAGTTTCCTGTCTGTGTAACTTCAGATTTTATTTCTTTATCTAAAAGAGGAATTTTTACTATTGCTTCTGTTCCGTTACTAATAGTTGAAATATACTTTTCAGAAACAAATGCCTCTGCATACACATCCTCAAGGTTCACTATTCTAAGTACATTAGTTACACCGGGAATTAGATTTGATCCTGGGTTAGCTATTATTTCATCGACTACTCCTGCAAAAGGAGCATAAATTTTTGTCTTGGATAGCATATCTCTCATCTGATCAACACCTTTTTGAATTGATTCAAAGTCTGACTTACTTTTTAGAAATTGAATTTCTGAACCAATATTATTTTTCCATAATCTCTGGATTCTTTCATAATTTTCTTTTGCAAAATCTCTTTGAATTATTAGTTGATCTAACTGTTCCTTTAGACCTGAATCATTTATTTGAGCTAGAAGTTTACCTTTTGAGACATTCTGTCCTTCATCTACAAATATTTTTTCTAAGGTTCCTTGAAATTCTGGAAGAACCAAAATATTTTTTCTTGTTTTTAAATTTGCTTGCACCTCTACATAACTATTGAATATTTGTTCTTTTATTTCATACTTGGATACTAGAGTTAGCCTTTCATTTTCATCTAAAAAAGCAATTCCAGAATTAATTTCATTAAGCTCAAGCTTCATGGCATTCATAGCATTTACATATTCATCCTTCCTCTTTTTTAGTTCATCTAAATCTTTATTTTCTATGAGAGATTCAACTGATATATTTCCAGAGGAATTACAGCCAATAATTACTGTGATTAATAAAATTGTATAAAATTTATTCATGATTAATTGTTATAAAGTGTTTCTAATTCTGTTTTTATTGAAATCAATTCTAGAACAGAGTTCAAATACTTTTGCTGAGAATCAAGTAATTGAATTTGTGCCTGTCTAAGTTCAAAAGATGTTACCAAGCCTTCAAAAAACTTCATTGAGTTTTTTTCTTCAATGGAGATTGAAAGATTCATAGTCTGCTCATTTACATCCAAAGACTTAAGAGCTAACTGGTATTCACTTAATTTTTGTAATACTTTAGCCTGTGTTCTCTCTTGTTGTTCCTCTAAGCTTGTTCTAGCTTTTTCCATTGCAATTTTTGCTTTTTGGGATGATACATTCATCCTATTCGCATTAAATAATGGTATTTCAAGATTAACACCAACAACAGATGAGCCAAACCAATTCTGAGATTTATTTGTAAAATCAAACTCATTATTATAACCAGTATATGTTCCGCTTATAAAACCAGATACTTTTGGCAACTGTTTAGATTTTTCTAGTTTGTATTCAATTCTTTTTGTGTCAAACATATTCTGTGAAATTTTTATATCAACATTTCTGTCAGTATTAAAATCTTCAAAAGAATTAGCAAAGATTACATTATCCCCAATAAAGTCTTCAACAGAAGTAACAAGTTCAAGTTTATCTTTCATGTTGATCCCCAAAACCAACTTTAGTAGATTTAATTGATTGTCACGAGTTTTACGTGCCTGCAGTAGTGAGAGTTCTGCTTGAGCCAATGTTATTTTTATTTGCTCAACATTTTCTTCTTCCTGAAACCCATTTTTATATAACTCTGTTACTTCATATAAATCTTTTTTGAAGTTATCAAGAGTATTATCTAAAATTGAGATTCCCTCATTGAGAGTAACCACAAGACTATATAATTTAATAATAGCTTCCCTAACCTCAAGTAAAGTTTTTTCATAAAAATTTTGAGATGTAGCAAGATAAATTCTACTATACTCTAAACCCACTAACCAGGAACCATCAAATAATAATTGTTCCATTCTTACAGATCCAATTGCAGATTGTTCAGTACCAAACTGAATTTCAGAAAAATCTCCTTTATTACCACCAAAAAACTCAGCAGGAATTAGTGATGTAGGAAGTTCTATATTGTTTAGATAGTTTAAATCTAATGACACATTTGGTAATCCAATCGCAATTGTTTTCCACCTTTCTTGATATGCCATTTGAATTTCTCTCTCAGCATTTCTTAAATTTCTATTATTCTCAATCCCATATTTTACAGCGTCCTCTATATTTAAGCTAACTATATCTGATTGAGAATAGCATAAGTTTGATATAAATAGTGCTAACAAAAGTTTCTTCATTTTTTAATCATTTGTAATATCCATTCAGGAATTAATTTTTTACGCTCATACATCATTTCATTGAATTCTTTTCTACTAAATTTTTTCATCTTAATTATTATGGGGCTGCTTATAAATGGAAATACAATTAAGCTTAAAATATTTGTCACAAAATGAATGGGATCTATTCTTTTATAAATTCCTTTTTTAACACCATCATTATATTGATCAACTAGTTTAGATTCCATTATCTGCCCTTTCAAAATCTTCAATATAGAAGACGGATTATTTTTTAATTCATTTACAACAAATGTAGGCAGGTGAGGCTCTACAATTATCATATCAATGTATTTTGAACTTGTTAATCTAAGTTTCTCCTCAAGAGTGCTTTTTTCATCATTATACACCTCAACCATTTTACTAATAAAATCGTAAAATGTTTCAAGCATAATAATTTCAAAGAGTTTCTTTTTACTAGTGAAGTAATAGTTTAACAGAGCAAGATTAATATCAGACTCTTTGGAGATATCTCTAGTAGTCGTAGCACTATACCCTTTTTCCAAAAAAAGAGATTTTGCAGCAGTCTTAATTTTTATTTCAGTGTCAGAATATTCTTTCTTCATCACAATTAAATGACTGCAAATTAAATTTAAACAATTGAATTAAACAAATGATTAATAAAAAATTAACAATAAATTAAATAGTATATTTATTTTTAAATCAGTTAATGATAATGACGGAATACATTAAATTTTTTGAGGATTACCTAAAAAAAGAATTAAAATATAATAAACCAGAAAACCTATACAATCCTGTAAAATATATTTTAGAGTCTGGAGGAAAAAGATTAAGACCCCTAATTACACTGTATATTTCAGATTTATTTAATGCTAAGAAAACAGAAGCACTTCCAGCAGCAGCTGCACTCGAAATATTTCACAACTTTACTTTGGCACATGATGATATAATGGATAATTCTTCAATGAGAAGGGGAAAGAAAACAATAAATTCTAAGTGGGATATCAATACTGGAATTTTATCTGGTGATGTAATGCTTATTATCTCGTATGAGATTCTTAACCAATACGAAGATTCAAAATATGTGCTATTTTCAAAAAAACTAACTGAAATATCAAGACTCGTTTGTGAAGGTCAACAAGCTGATATGGATTTTGCATCTAAAAATGACATTACGGAAAATGAATATTTTGAAATGATTAAAAATAAAACAGCAGTTCTAATAGGCTGTTCATATATGTTTGGTGGCATTGTCGCAGAAACAAATACTTCAAATACTGATTTATTATATAAAATTGGATTGAATTTAGGAATAGCTTTTCAACTAGAAGATGATTTACTAGACTGCTTTGGAGATCAAGAAAAGTTTGGAAAAAAAACAGGAGGGGATATAATTGAGAAGAAAAAAACTTTATTGTTCATATATACACATTCACAATTAGAATTAGATAAAAAATCAGAATTTGAAAATATTTTTTATTCTAGCGATCTACAAGAATCTGAAAAAATTACTTCAATCATATCCTTTTATGAAAATTCAGGTGCAGTTAATTATCTTAAAAATAAAGTTAAAAAACATTTTAATAAAGCAGAATCATTAATTAATGATTTGCAAATAGATAATGATATTAAGATAAAATTAAATCAATTCTCTAAGACTCTTCTAAATCGAGAAATTTGAAATTCTTTTAAATAGTGACCTTACAAAGGTCATTATATTAACCGAAATAAATATTCTAATCTCTTCAAAAATATTAGTTTTTTCACCAAGAAACTTAAATAGTAAAAGTGGATCATTGTTTCTAAATAAATCCGAGAAAACCTTACTTCCCTTGCCTCTTGAATCAACAAGTACATCAAGAAATAAAACATCATAAAACCAAAACCTATTTTTAAATTTTATTTTTGAGAGTGGTTTATCCTGCTTTAGATGCTTAATAATTAGATCAATTTTTTCTATTGAATTTTTCACTGTATAGCCAGTACTAGGCTTTGTCCAGCCTCCAGAAGTACCAATTTTTATAAAATGATCAGTATTTTCATTAAAAAAAGGGTAGCATGTCATTGGAATCACTCCTTTTTCCCTTTCCACAATCTTGAAATTCTCTATACCTTCATTTTTTAGGTACTTCTTAATCTCCTTTTCATATTCCGAATTTTTCATTATGTCCCCACCAAAAAATGTATACTCAAATAGAGCAGAATTTTTTGAAAAAGGGAGCACATACATAAACCTGGTTTCCTTATGCTGTTCAATGCTAAAATCCATGAATCTAATTTTATTTTCATCAAAAAAATCATTTTCAGTCTCAATTGTCCATCCTAAAAAGTGTTGATTCAAAAGAGGATATTTATTGAAATCATATTTTTTAGGTTCATATAAACTCGAAAAAACAATAGTACATAGGAAATCTCCATGATCTGTTTTTACTTTGTTATTTACCTTATCAATATCTATAACAGTTGCATTTAAATAATTAAAGTTTGATGCTCTATCAATTTTTTTCCTCATGTAAGAGTAGAATCTATCAGATCTAACCATCTTATATTTATATGGGCTAAGATTAAAAGAACTACTAAATTCAGAATCTTTAAACTCTGCTTTTTCCCATGATTTGAAGACTATTCTATCAAGAACATTACTTTGATTATCCCAGAAACTGAAAGTTTTATCATTATCAACCTTTGCTTCCTTTTCAATTATTAGAACTTTTTTATCATCAAAGAATCTATCTGAAATCAAAGCATTTGAAAGTAATAATCCAGATGCACCACCACCGCAAATAATGTAATCATAATCTTTCTCCATACAATAATTTTGTTGTTATTTTGCAATTGATGATTTCTAATATACAAAGATGGACCAAATAATTGAATATTTTTCAGGATTAAACCCTGTTGTTGGAGCTTTATATGCGACTCTTTTTACATGGGGTGTAACTGCTTTGGGTGCTTCAACAGTTTTTCTATTTAAATCAATGAGTAGAATGGCTCTAGATGGTATGTTAGGATTTACAGGAGGAGTAATGGTAGCTGCAAGCTTTTGGAGTCTATTATCCCCAGCGATAGAAATGAGTCCTGGTGATGGGTTTACTAAAGTTATGCCTGCAGCTATTGGTTTTGGTCTAGGGGCATTATTTATTTTTGCAATTGATAAAGTCTTACCTCACGTTCATATAAATTTCAAAGAGGCTGAAGGTATAAAAACCCCATGGAGAAGAACAACTCTTTTAACTTTAGCTATCACCTTACATAATATTCCTGAAGGCCTAGCTGTCGGAGTTTTATTTGGTGGTGTTGCAGCAGGTATTCCTGAGGCATCAATTGCAGGTGCTGTTGTATTAGCGTTTGGAATAGGATTACAAAATTTTCCTGAAGGTATTGCAGTTGCAATGCCATTAAGGAGATCAGGAATAAGTAAAGGCAAAAGTTTCTGGTATGGTCAACTATCTGCGATTGTTGAGCCAATCGCTGGTGTCATAGGTGCATTAGCAGTAACTTTTTTTACTCCATTACTTCCATATGCTCTTGCCTTTGCAGCTGGTGCAATGATCTTTGTTGTTGTTGAAGAAGTAATTCCAGAGACTCAATTGGATAAATATACAGATATAGCAACATTAGGATTCATTGGAGGATTTATTATTATGATGATGCTAGATGTTGCTCTAGGTTAATTTTCGTCATTAAAAGAATCCCATCCAGTGCTGTTAATGTTAATTTTTTGACCAAGGTTTGTAATCATACAGTTGTCTTCTTTCTTTTTTATACTTGAACCTATAATAGTGAGATATTCAGAACTTACTATTTTCTTTTCATGTCTTTTAGAAACCGTAAATAACAATTCATAGTCTTCACCTCCATTAAGAAAAGCAATAGAATGATTTATTTTAAATTCATCGCAAACATTTTTTGTTTCTTCTAATATTGGAATTTTATCTTCGTAAATATGAAAGGATAAACCTGATGAGTTGGATAGATGATTAATTTCAGTTGATAAACCATCACTTATATCTATCATTGCAGTTGGATTAATTTTCATCTCTTCAAGGAGTTTAATAATATCTATTCTTGCTTCAGGCTTTAATTGTCTTTGAATACAATATGTATAGTTGCTAAGATCTGGTTGAGATTTAGGATTTACTTCAAAAACTTTTTTCTCTCTCTCAAGAACTTGAAGCCCCATGTATGCTGCACCAAGATCACCAGATACAACTAGTAAGTCATCCTCATTAACTCCGCTTCTTTTTGTAATATTCTTTTTATTAGTATTTCCAATACAAGTAACGGATATCATTAAACCCTTATTTGAGGAAGTTGTGTCTCCACCAATTAAATCAATATTGTAATTAGAACATGCTAAATTAATGCCTGCATAGAGTTCTTCTATAGCTTCAATTTTAAATCTATTTGAAACTGCAATCGAGACTAGCACATGAGATGGCTTCATGTTCATTGATAGAATATCAGATATATTAACTACAACACTTTTATATCCTAGATGCTTTAAGGGAACATATGATAAATCAAAATGAACACCTTCAACTAATATATCTTGTGACATTGCTATATTTGATTCATCGAATTTTAAAACTGCAGCATCATCTCCTATATCAATAATTGTTGAGTCATTTTTCTTCTTAAATGATTTTGTAATTTTACGAATTAGTGCTTCTTCGCTAATGTTTTTTAGGTCGTTTTCGTTTTTCGGCTTATCCATTATCCAAAATTAACTTAATTGAGCTATTAATTTATCCAATATTCTATAACATAATTATAGATTTATTAACAGGTATTTATTCTTTAAAAAGCTTGATTTATGCGTATATTTGCAAAAAGTTTAAAAGGAGTTGTCAATATGGCATATACAGAAGAAGAGTTAAAAAAACAGCTGGAAACCAAAGAATATGAATACGGTTTTTATACAGATATTGATTCTGAAACATTTCCTGTTGGTTTAAACGAAGATATAGTTAAAGCAATTTCAAAAAAGAAGGGTGAGCCAAAATGGATGACAGAATGGAGGCTTGATGCATATAATATCTGGAAAGAAATGGATGAACCGTTATGGTCAAATCTTAAATACAAAAAACCTGATTATCAAGGAATATCATATTATTCTGCACCTAAGAATAAGCCAGATTTAAATTCTTTAGATGATGTAGATCCCGAACTTTTAGAGACGTTCAACAAATTAGGAATCTCAATGGACGAACAAAAAAGACTAAGTGGAGTTGCAATGGATGTTGTTGTTGATTCAGTTTCTGTAGCTACAACTTTTAAAGATACTTTGGAAGAAAAGGGAATTATTTTTTGCTCTATATCAGAGGCAATTAAAAATCATCCGAAACTAGTTAAAAAATATATTGGCAGTGTTATTCCTAAAAGAGATAATTATTTTGCAGCATTAAATTCAGCAGTATTTTCTGATGGATCTTTCTGTTATATCCCTAAAGGAGTTAAATGTCCAATGGAGTTATCTACCTATTTCAGAATAAATCAAGCTGGAACAGGACAGTTTGAAAGAACTCTAGTTATTGCAGATCAATCTAGTTATGTTAGTTATCTCGAAGGATGTACTGCTCCCTCAAGAGACGAAAATCAGCTTCATGCTGCTGTAGTTGAACTTGTTGCTATGGATGATGCTGAAATAAAATATTCAACTGTTCAGAATTGGTTTCCAGGTGATAAAAATGGTAAAGGAGGTGTTTATAATTTTGTTACTAAAAGAGGAATTTGTCACAATAGATCTAAAATTTCATGGACTCAAGTTGAAACAGGTTCTGCAGTAACTTGGAAATATCCCTCTTGTGTATTAAAAGGTGACAACTCAATAGGCGAATTTTATTCCATTGCTGTAACTAACAACTTTCAACAAGCTGATACGGGAACCAAAATGATACATATTGGAAAGAATACAAAAAGTACAATTATTTCAAAAGGTGTTTCAGCTGGAAAATCACAAAACAGTTATAGAGGACTAGTAAAAATATCACCTATGGCTGAGAATGCTAGAAATTTTTCTCAATGTGATTCACTTTTAATGGGAAATAATTGTGGTGCACACACCTTTCCTTACATTGAGGCTCAGAATAAATCTGCTCAAATTGAGCACGAAGCTTCTACAAGTAAAATTGGCGAGGATCAAATTTTTTATTGTAATCAAAGAGGTATAGATACGGAGAAAGCAATAGCACTAATTGTTAATGGTTTTAGTAAAGAGGTGCTAAACAAATTGCCAATGGAATTTGCTGTTGAGGCTCAGAAGTTACTTGAAATATCTCTAGAAGGATCGGTTGGTTAAAAAATATATATGTTAGAAATAGATAATTTACATTGCAAGATAGACGATAAGTCAATTTTAAAGGGAATTAATTTAAAAATTAAAAAGGGTGAGATTCATGCCATAATGGGACCTAACGGCTCTGGAAAAAGTACTCTTGCAAACGTTATTTCTGGTCATGAAGATTATCAGGTTACAAAAGGATCAATTTATTTTGATGATAAAGAAATAAATGATTTAAGTGCAGATGAAAGAGCTCATGAAGGTGTTTTTATGTCATTTCAATATCCTGTCGAAATTCCTGGCGTAACAGTAACTAATTTTATTAAGACAGCAATAAATGAAACAAGAAAGTCCAAGGGACTTGATGACATGTCATCAAGTGAGATGTTAAAAAAAATTAGAGAGAAAGCAAATTTGCTTGATATGGACTCAAATTTTTTATCAAGATCATTAAATGAAGGGTTCTCAGGTGGTGAAAAAAAAAGAAATGAAATTTTTCAAATGGCTATGATGGAACCAAAATTGGCAGTTCTTGATGAAACAGACTCAGGTCTAGACATAGATGCTTTGAAGATAGTCGCAAATGGTGTCATGAAATGTAGTAACGATGAAAACGCAGTACTTGTCATTACACATTATCAAAGATTATTAGATTACATAGTTCCAGATAAAGTTCATGTTATAATGGATGGAAAAGTAGTTAAATCAGGAAATAAAGATCTTGCAAAGAAAATTGAAGTAGTCGGATATGATTGGTTGAAAAAAAGTAAATAATAATTATGAGTTTTCAAGATAAATTATTGGATTCTTTTATTGCTTTTGAGCAGGAGATAGACCTTCAGAGTCCTATTCATGTATATAGAAAAAATGCCTTAAAGAGATTTGAAAATAAAGGCTTCCCCACAAAAAAAGATGAACAATGGAAGTATACATCTCTTAAATCTATAATACAAAGAGACTATAATTTATCAGTAAATAGAAATCCAAATATTGAGCTTAAGGACATAAAAAAATATTCAATTAATGATATTGATTCTTTCAAAATAGTTTTTGTTGACGGAGTTTTTAATCCATTCTTGTCAAACACAACGCATGACGGTATGGATATATGTGTATTATCTGCAGCATTATCAAAAAGTAAGTATAAGAAAACAATTTCTAAATACTTTAACAAAATAGTCCCTGATGATGAAAGCTTAGCATCATTAAACACTTCATATACTCAGGAAGGAGCATATATTTATATTCCAAAATCTGTTTTACCAGAGGATCCAGTTCAGATATTGCATTTTTCAACAGGCAAAAACAAACCATTATGGCTTCAGCCAAGAAACATCATTATTGTTGAGGAAAATGCTAGAGTTGAAATAATAGAAAGACACCAAAGTTTAAAATCTCATACTGGACTTACAAATTCACTTACAGAGATATATGCTGAAAAGAATTCATTTATTGATTATTACAAAATTCAAAATGATCTTGAATCATCCAATCTAATAGACAATACATTTATTGATCAAAAAAGAGATAGTAATGTTAGGGTTCATACTTTTTCTTTTGGAGGAAAATTAACTAGAAATAACCTAAACTTTTATCATAAAGGTGAAAATATTCAATCAACACTCAAAGGTTTAACAATACTTGAAGGAGATCAGCATGTAGATCATAATACGCTTGTAAACCATGCTCAACCGAATTGTGAGAGCCATCAGGATTATAAAGGAATTTTTTCTGAAAGATCAGTTGGTGTTTTTAATGGTAAAATACTAGTTGATCAAATTGCACAAAAGACAAATGCATTTCAACAAAATAATAATATTTTAATTGATAACAAGGCTAAAGTTAATTCAAAACCTCAACTTGAAATATTTGCAGATGATGTCAAATGTTCTCATGGTTGCACAATTGGACAACTTAATAAAGAAGCACTTTTTTACTTAAAATCTAGAGGAATTCCAGAAAAAGAAGCAATAGCTCTTCTTACTTATGGTTTTGCCAATAATGTTCTTAAAAGTGTTAATATTCCGAGTTTAAAGAAAAGAATTAACTCATTAATTTCTAAAAAGCTAGGAGTAAGCTTAGGATTCGATTTATAAATGTTAGACGTATATAAAATAAGAGAGGATTTTCCAATACTCAGTAAAAAAATAAATAATACTGATCTTATTTACTTTGATAATGCTGCTACATCTCAGACTCCTAATCAAGTAATTGATGTTATTTCAGATTATTATAAAAACTCTAATTCAAATATTCATAGAGGATTACATTCATTGAGTGCAGATGCTACTGATAAATATGAAAATGCAAGGGCTATTGTTAAAAATCATTTTGGAATATCTAATAGTTTTGAAGTAATATTCACTTCAGGAACAACTCATGGAATAAATATAATTTCTTCAGGATTAGAAAAAGAATTATCATCGAAAGATGAATTAATTATTTCAGAAATGGAGCACCATTCAAACATTGTACCTTGGCAGATGTTATGTGATAAAACAGGTTCTAAACTTAAAATAATTCCAATGAATAGTGACGGAACTTTAAATATTGACAAATATAAATTACTGCTCACACCAAATGTGAAGTTTGTATTTGTAAATCATGTTTCTAATACTCTAGGAACAATAAACCCTATAAAAGAAATAATTGATTTAGCTCATTTGAATAATAGTAAGGTTTTAATTGACGGAGCTCAGAGTGCTGCTCATTTTAAGATTAATTTATCTGAATTAGATGTCGATTTCTATGTTGCATCTGCTCATAAATTATGTGGTCCAACAGGCGTTGGATTTTTATATGGAAAATCTGAATTACTAGACTCACTTCCACCATACCAAGGAGGTGGCGAAATGATATCAAATGTCACATTTAAGCAAACTGAATACGCTGAATTACCTCATAAATTTGAAGCTGGCACCCCAAATATTGCTGGAGTAATTGGGTTTGGAGCAGCTTTAGAATACATGAATTCAATCGGTTTTGATAATATTGAAGCTTATGAAAAAAGTTTACTAGATTATGCAACTGAAAAATTAAAAAAAATAGATGGAATAAAAATATATGGAGACATAAACGAAAAAATATCAGTTATATCATTCAACATTAAAGATTATCATCCATCTGATATTGGATCAATATTGGACCAATTTGGAATAGCTGTTAGAACAGGGCAACATTGTACTCAGCCAATTATGGATCACTTTAATATACCAGGGACCGTTAGAGCATCTTTTTCATTTTATAACACCAAAAGTGAAATAGATTTATTTACAGATGCGGTTGAAAAGGCGACTAGCATGTTGGGGTAATTGATTATTTTTAATTATGAAAAGTATTCAACAAATTCAGAATGAGATCATTGATGAATTCAATTTTTTTCAAGATTGGTCAGAGAAATACCAATATTTAATTGATTTAGGGAAAACCCTTCCCGCATTTGATTCTGATAATAGAATTGATTCAAACCTCATTAAAGGATGTCAAAGTAAAGTATGGCTTAATTCTAGTTTTAATAATAACATCATTATATTTGAAGCAGACAGTGATGCAATAATTTCAAAAGGGATTATTTCTCTTTTGATAAGAGTTTTTTCAGGACATAAACCTGAAGACATTATTGAATCCAATATTGATTTTATTGAAAAAATAGGGCTTAATAGCCATCTATCGCAGACAAGAGCAAACGGCTTACTATCAATGGTAAAACAGATAAAAATATATGCTTTGGCATATCAATCAAAAAAGTAAAAATGACGAATAATAATACAAATGATTTAGGCGAGAAAATTGTTAAAGAATTGAAATCAATCTTTGATCCTGAAATTCCTGTCGACATATATGAATTAGGACTTATTTACGATGTTTTTGTGAATGAAGATAATGAAGTGAAAATTATGATGACTCTTACATCACCAAATTGTCCTGTAGCAGAGAGTCTTCCGGTCGAGGTTGAAGAAAAAATTAAATCGATAGACGAGGTTAAAACAGCAGAAGTTGAAATCACGTTTGATCCTCCTTGGACAAAAGATCTAATGAGTGAGGAAGCAAAACTTGAACTGGGATTTATGTAATTATTTCATGAGGAATTATTTTCTTTTATTCAGTGTATTTTTTATTTTAGAATCCTATTCTCAAGAAGTTGTTGATAAAGACTCACTTTGGGTTACAAGAGGAAACATAGCAGTCTTACTTAATCAAACTGGTTTTAGTGATTGGGTTGGTGGTGGTACAAATAATTTTTCAGGTACTATAAAATTTGATTATGAATGGGAATTGAAGAATAATGGATGGAACTGGTTAACAAATGTTGAATCAGCTTTTGGTCTTGCAAAATATAAAAACGCTCCATTTGCCAGAAAAATTGATGATCGAATTTTAATTCAATCAATTTTAGGAAGAGAGTTTACCAAAAATCTATCTTTTTCTGCATTTTTTAATTTTACATCACAAATTGGTAATGGTTTTAAATATAAAAAAGATGATGAAAATAATGAAATTAGAGAATTAACTACTAAAATTTTTTCTCCCTCATATTTTCAACTTGGATCAGGCTTTTTATGGAAAAAAGACGAAAAATTATGGATTAATTATTCACCACTTGCATCAAGATTAATTATTGTAAGTAAAAGGTTTACCGAGAATCTTTTAGAAAATGAGACATATTTTGGAGTTGCAAAAGACAAATCATCAAGATATGAGTTAGGTGCTAACTTAACTTTCCACTCAGAAGGTGTTTTACTTGAAAATGTAAACTACAGGCAAGATTTAAAATTATTCTCTAACTACCTTGAGAATGCATCTAACATAGACTTAGATTATCTTGCACAAATTGAAATCGATGTTAACCCTCTTCTTTCGACTCAATTAATATTTCAATTGATCTATGATGATAATGCTATATCAAGGTTACAAGTCAGAGAAGTATTTGGTGTTGGAGTTCAACTAAAATTAAATTAGTTTTGAGCAACTTAAACATACTTATTATTTCGTATTATTGGCCACCATCTGGTGGTTCTGGAGTTCAAAGATGGATGTACTTTGCAAAGTATTTGAAGAAACTTGGTAATAATCCAATAGTTATTACTGTCAATCCCAAAAATGCTTCATATAATTTAATTGATAATTCACTTTTAAGTCAAGTTAAAGATGTTAAAACTCATAAGACATTTAGTTTTGAAATTTTAAAATTATACTCTTTATTAAAAACCGGAACTAGTTCTAAAGGTATACCCCAATCTTATATTCCTCTTAACTCAATTTTTGATAAAATAACATCCTTTATAAGGGTTAACTTTTTTATACCTGATTCAAGAGTAGGATGGAATTATTTTGCATATAAAAAATCAAGAGAAATCATTAATAATAATAAAATTGACTGTGTAATTACTACAGGCCCACCTCATTCATCTCACTTAATAGGTCAAAAAATTTTTAATAAGTTTCATTTAAAGTGGATTGTTGATTTAAGAGATCCTTGGTCTGAAATTTTTTATTTAAAAAAAAGATTTAGGTTCAACTTTTCTAGAAAAATTAATGAAAGATTAGAATCAAAAGTTCTTGATAATGCTAATGCAATCATAACTACAGTTGGGGATAGATATCATTCTATTATTAGAAGTAAAATTTCTGACACTTCGAAAATTCATCAGATTTATAATGGATATGATAAATTAATTTATGACAAGATCGAAGAACAAAAGCCGAATAAATTTAATATTGTTTTTACGGGGGTGCTTACAAAAAATCATAATTATAAAGTTTTTGATGAAGTTTTAAGAAGGTTAAATCCAAGAAATCTTAAATTAAAAATTATTTTAACTTTTGCTGGTAACATCGATAAAAAAATTAAAAAATTATATTCTAAAAAAATTGATTTTGTCGATAAAGGATATGTTAGCCATGATGAATCAATAAGGTTAGTTAAATCTTCTCATTTATTAATTAACATTAATTATATGGATACAGAAGATACTGATATGATTTCTGGAAAGCTTATAGAGTACCTTGCATCAGGGTCTCCAATTATAAATTTTTCTAACGCTGCTTATGAAACAGAACTTTTATTTAAGTTTTCATTAAAATCATTTAACGCAAATAATAATGACATTAATAAGGTCGTAAGTTTTATAGAAAAAGAATACAATGAGTGGTCTAAGGGAGAATTTAAAAAACAAATTCCAGATAATATAGATTCCCTTTCAAGAGAAAATTTAACAAAATCTTTAATAGATATAATTAATTCTATTAAGTAATAGAATTTAAAAAGTTTAATACTTCTATAGGTACTAGTGAGTCAATTTTTTTATTTGATTTAATTAACTCTCTAATATGAGAACTTGAAATTTTAATTTTAGGAGCATCAACAAGTTTAATATTATTATTTGATAAAATTTCTTCAGGTATTTTATGATCAGTATCTCTGGGGTAAACATAAACCTCCGCAATCTCAATAATCTTTTTATAATCTTTCCATTTATTGAATCCTATTAAATTATCTTCACCAATTAATAATATTAGCTTATTGTATTTGTGTCTCTTTTTAAATTCTTTAAGTGTATCTATTGTAAAATTAGGCTTGGACATTTTAAATTCAATATCTGAAACACGAACATTATCATACTTTTTAAATACTATCTCAGCCATCTCAAGTCTTTGTTTATCATTTATCAAATTTTCCTGATTTTTAAAAGGACTTTGAGGACTAATGACAACCAATACTTCATCTAGCTCTATTAATTTAGAAAAATATTCGGTCAAAGTAACATGACCATTATGAATAGGATTAAAGGTTCCCAGATATAAACCTACATTACTCATTTTCTATAAAGTCTTTTATAATTGAGAAAGTATTTTTTTTTGATTCTTTAATATCAGTATTAATGATAATATTATCAAATTTTGAAGCATAATCTAATTCTTTTTTTGCTTTTTCTATTCTTGTTTCAATTTCATCCCTAGACACGTCACCTCTTTCAATTAATCTTTGTCGAAGTATTTCTACACTAGGAGGCATAACAAAAACTGAAAGAGTTTCTTTTGGGAACATTTCTTTAATATTAATCCCCCCAACTACATCAATATCAAAGATTACAATTTTATTTATGCCCCATATTCTATTTAACTCTGACTTAAGTGTACCATAAAAAAAGCCGCCATAAACTTCTTCATATTCAACAAATTCTTGATTCTTAACCTTCTTTTTAAACTCTTCATTATTTAAAAAATAATAATCTTCAGAATCTTTTTCTTGTCCTCTTGGTTGTCTTGAAGTAGCAGAAATTGAAAATTGAATCTTACTGAATTTATTCAAAACATATTTGACTAAAGTAGTCTTACCTGTTCCTGAAGGTCCAGAAAAAACAATAAGTTTATTGCTTTTCATTTAAATAATATTTAAAAGATTTTCTTTGATTTTTTCAAGCTCCTCTTTCATGTTTATTACCATATTTTGTATTTTGAAATTATTAGCCTTAGAACCAATTGTATTAATTTCTCTTCCTATTTCTTGAGCAATAAAAGAGAGTTTTTTCCCTCTTACATCTTTTATATTTATTTCTGAACTAAAAAATTTTAAATGCTGTTGAAGTCTTATTATTTCCTCGTTAATATCTAATTTTTCTAAATAATAAATAATCTCCTGTTCTAATCTTGATTTATCAAATTTATCTTCAAGTTCTTTAAAATATGATTTAAACTTTTCTTTTTTATCCTTTATTCTTGATGATTCAATTGAGATAATTTTTTTTATGTAAGTATCTATTTTAGAAACACTTTTTTTTAAATCTATACCAATTGCTTTACCTTCAATTTTTCTAAATAAAATTTGCTCATCTATAGCAGTGTCAATAAGAATTTTAATTTCTTTTTCTTCACTTTTTGAAAAAATTACTTTAGAATTTAAATATCCTTTATTAATTAATAAGTTAGAAATTATTAGAGATTCGTCAATTTGAAAATCTTTTTTAAGTTCTTTTAAAAATGCTTTTATTTTTGTTTTTTTAAAAGAAGTAAATTGATCTTCTTCAGAATCATCAATATTAAGAGATACATTTACCTTTCCCCTTTTAATTTTTTCCTTTATCGATCTTCTTAAATATTCATGCAAAAAAGATATCGAGTCATCAATTTTTAAATTTAAATCGAGTGACTTTGAGTTAAGAGAGCTAATTTCAATGACTATATTTTTTTTATTTATTAGCTTTTCCTTCCTACCAAAGCCAGTCATTGAATGAATCATATTTTATAGTTCTCTAATTTTAATATTTCTATATCTGACAGCAAAACCATGATCTTGTAGAGCAATTTTGCCAGTTTTAAATTTTCCAAAAAGCGGCGCAATTACATATTGTGGATGAGAAGGGTTGTTAAATTTAGATTTAGAAATCATTTTATCCCATTCTGGACCAGACAAGGCAAATGAATAAACAAAGTTTCCATTAAAGGTTATTGAACCTAAATTATTATCATGATCAATTTTAAGAAGTAGGTGATTCCATTTTCCATAGGAATTATATTCAATTTGATCAACAGGTTTTAAATCATATAACGCAGGAGCTAAATGTATAGCTAGAGAATTACCATCTGCAAAATTATCATTATCTAAAACTTGAATTTCTGGACCTGTTTGCCAAGGCTCTCCCATTCCTTTTATTTCCTCAACTCCAAACATTACTCCACTATTACCTCCAAAAGGAATATTCCATTCAATTGATAATTCAAAATTTGTATACTTTTTATTTGTCACAATATCATTGCCACGACTAATATTATCATTATTAGAATCCAAAATTAATTCGCCATTTTCAACATACCATTTTTTAATTTTTTTCTTAACATTCTTGTTGTAAGTATGCCAACCATCAAGATTTTCTCCATTAAAAAGATCAGTCCAATTACTTTCTTGAGAAAAAAGTGAAAAATTAGTTGATAAAATTAGTGTCAAAATATATATAGTTTTTTTCATAGTTTAAATATTTAAAATTGTTTTTAAGTCATCATCATTAGCTTTTCCTCCAGCAAAATCATCAAATTTTTTCGTTGTACAATTTATGATTAAATCTTGAATAAATTTTGCTCCCTCAGTTGCTCCTTGTTCAGGACTTTTAATACAGCATTCCCATTCCATTACTGCCCATAAATCACAGCCATATTGGGTCAGCTTTGAGAATATTGTTTTGAAATCAATTTGACCATCTCCCAGTGACCTGTATCTTCCAGCTCTATCAGCCCAATCAAGATAACCTCCAAACATTCCTTTTTTGCCGGTAGGGTTGAACTCAGCATCTTTAACATGAAAAGATTTTATAAATTCATGATAATGGTCTATATATTCAATATAGTCGAGTTGTTGAAGTATAAAATGACTAGGATCATAAAGAATATTGACCCTTTTATGATTATTAGTCGCTTTTAAGAATTTTTCAAAAGTGACTCCATCATGAAGATCCTCACCAGGATGAATTTCGTAACAAATATCAATGCCATTTTCATCAAACACATTTAAAATTGGAAGCCATCTTTTAGCTAATTCCTCAAACCCCATTTTAACAAGGCCTTTTGGAGCTTGTGGCCAAGGATGCCATGTATGCCATAAAAGTGCACCTGAAAAAGTTGCATGTGATTTTAATCCAAGACGTCTACTTGCAATAGCCGCCTTTTTAACTGTTTCAATTGCCCAATCTGTCCTTTCCTTTGGTTTTTTCTTTAGATTATTCGGTGCAAAATTATCAAACATTAGGTCATATGCAGGATGAACCGCAACTAATTGTCCCTGAAGATGAGTTGATAGCTCGGTAATTTCTAGCCCATAAGATTTAATTTTTCCCAACAATTCATCACAATAATCTTGACTATCAGATGCTTTATCTAAATCAATTAGTGAGCTTTCCCAAGTAGGAATTTGAATTCCTTTATAGCCAAGTTTAGAAGCCCACTTACAAATCCCATCTAACGAATCAAATGGTGGAGATTTGTCTACAAATTGAGCTAAAAAAACTGCAGGTCCTTTTATTGTTTTCATTTTTAGTTTCTATTAAGTTTGACCCAAGTATTTCCATTTTTGTGAGATTCAACTGCCTTCTCAATGAAAAGCATTCCCCTTAAACCATCATTTAAAGTTGGATATTCACCTTCAAATTCTTTTTTACCTTTAATTTCTCTTGCAACCCCATTATATATATTAGCCATTGAATCAAACATTCCCTCAGGATGACCAGGAGGTAATTTAGAAGAAATTCTTGAAAAATCAGAATTATAATCGTGTCCTGGTTTTAAAATTTTAAGTGGTTCAGATTCACTTAAATGATAAAGATAATTGGGATTTTCTTGCTCCCATTTAAGACCTCCTTTTCTTCCGTATATTGAAACTTTTAGAGAATTTTCTTCTCCAGTTGCAATTTGACTTGTCCTAATGACTCCTTTAATCTTATCAGAAAATCTTACCAGAATTGTGCCATCCACATCCATTGAGTTGTCATCATATAAATAATTTAAATCAGATAGTAGTTCTTTTACTTCCATACCTGTTACGTATTCTAACATATCAAAAGCATGAGTTCCAATATCTCCAATACAACAACTAATTCCAGATTTATCAGGTTGAAGTCTCCAGGTTTGAGATCTTTTATTCTCATTATGAATTACAGGGTTAATCCATCCTTGATAGTATTGAAGATCAACTCTTTGTACTTCGCCTATAACACCCTCTTTAATCATCTCTTTCATCTGTCTAATCATTGGATAGCCAGTATAGGTGTATGTAACTGCAAAGGTTAATTTTTTAGATTTGTAAATTTGGTCTAATTCAAGCGCCTCTTCGAAGGTAGTTGTCATTGGTTTTTCACAGATGACATTAAAATTATTCTCGAGAAGTTTTTTTGCCATTGGGTAGTGGAGAAAATTAGGAGTTAATATAGATACAACTTCCATCCTTTCACTCTTATCCAATTTTAACTCTTCTTCAATCATCTTTTCGTAGTCCTGGTAAATTCTATTTTCATTAAGGCCTATTTCTTTTCCAAACTTAACATTTTCTGAAAAGTTTGGATTAAAAACACCACCAATTATTTCATAATTATCATGCATATTAGAAGCTATCCTATGGACAATTCCAATTAATGAGTCTCCACCGCCACCTAAAATTCCTAGTCTAATTTTATTTTTCAATTTCTATTTTTTCGTTTTTAAATGTTAGAATAAAAATCACGAGTACAATTGCAGCAAAAATTGCGGGATAAGTCCATATTTGAGTCCAATCGTGCCCTGAATCAGTGACAAACATATCAGTAATCCTTCCCGCTAATCTAAAACCGATTAACATTCCAACTCCATATGTAGCAAGTGCTATTAGTCCTTGAGCAGCACTTTTATATTTTTCACCTGCTTTGTAATCAGTATAAATTTGACCAGAAACAAAGAAAAAGTCATAACATATGCCGTGTAGCACAATTCCAAAAATTAACATCCAAATATTTGATCCAGTATCTCCAAATGCAAATAAAACATATCTCAAACTCCACGCTAACATTCCAACAATTAAAGTTTTCTTTATCCCATATTTATTTAAAAAAAGAGGAAGTAACAGAATGAATAATGCCTCAGAAATTTGACCAAGTGTCATAACTCCAGCTGCGTTTTCCATACCTAACTCATTTAAAAATAGATTTGCATCTTGATAGTAAAATGCAAGAGGAATACATATAAGTATAGATGAAATAAAAAAAACTAGATATCGAGAATCTTTTAAAAGCATTAAAGCATCTAGTCCAAGAATCTCTCTAAGACTTGGGCTTTCATTTGTTGCCTTTGGTGGAGTTTTTGGCAAAGTAAAGCTAAATAGACCAAGAGAAACTGACACTATTGCTGAAAGATAAAAAGTATATTCTAATGTTTGACTAGTTTCCCAGCCAACTCCATAACTTATTACAAGACCAGCTACAATCCACCCAACCGTTCCCCATACTCTAATTTTTGGAAACTCTTTTGAAGGATCTTTCATTTGTCTAAATGCAATAGAGTTGACAAGCGCGAGTGTAGGCATATATAAAATCATATAAATCAATATATATGGATAAAACTTATCAAAACCAAGAGCAATAGAACACATAAATAAAAGCCCTCCTCCCAAAATATGGATTAAAGCAAGAATTTTTTCAGCATCAAAATAACGATCTGCTATCAAACCTATAATAAACGGAGCAATTATAGCACCCCATGATTGAGTCTCATATGCTAAGCCAATTTCTCCACCTGAAGCATTAAAAGCTTGAGAAAGAAATGTTCCCATTGTAACAAACCAACATCCCCAGATAAAAAACTCTAGAAACATCATTACACTTAATTTTAAGTTTATTGTTTTATTCATTTTATATTATATTGTTTGTCCAATTTTAATTAATAAGTCTCTAGTTGCTTTAATTCCTTGTAATTCAGTAAGTCTGTTACCTTCATATTCAACTCCAATGAAACCAGTATAATCATATTCTTTGACAATTTTTAACATTTTAGTATAATCAATTGTTGTTTCATAGCCATTTAAATCAAAATCATTTGATTTTGCACTAACTGCAAATGCTTTTGGCATCATTTCTCCCACTCCTTTATAAAAATCATAAGCTTCCTCGCATGCTCCATCAAAAACAGATCCATATCCTTCATCTGCCATACAGAAATTACCAAAATCAGGAAGAGTTCCAACATTATCCATATTTACACCATTTATAACTTTCATAAGTTCTGGAATGTTTGAAGTTATTCTTCCATGATTTTCAACCATTACATTTATACCGATCTTTTTTGCATACTCCCCTAAATTTGATAAACTTTCCATGGAAAGTTCTTTCCATATTTTAACATTGCTTGACCCGTACAAGTTAAGTCTTACAGATTCACAATTCATAATAGCAGCAGCATCAATCCACATTTTATGGTTTTCAATAGCCTTATTTCTGTTTGATTGATTTGGATCTGCTAAAGCTTCTAGTTCATCAATCATTATTAAAACATTTTTAATATTATTTTGATCTGCTAACTCTTTATTTTTTCTTGCCCAGAATGTAATAGCCCTAACCATATCAGCATTTCTGACCTCCATGACGTCATCATATAATGCAGTAACGTATTCAATTCCACTAAAGTTATTATTACTAGCAAACTCAGCAAATTTATAGGGATTCATATTCCCATATTTAATATTCCTATGAAGAGACCACTGAGCTAATGATAACTTAAAAAATAAATCTTTAGGTTTAGAAAATGACATATACCCCAAAGATGAAATACCAATCGCTCCTGTTGAAGAAAGTTTTATAAATTTTTTCCTTTTCATATAAAATATTTTAAGACTTCTATAAATATAAATTTAAATAATTAATTATTATTTAATTATTTAATGTTTAAATTAGAATTGATTTCTAAATAATTATGGAAAATAAATTTGATGCAATTGTAGTTGGAACTGGAATTAGTGGCGGATGGGCTGCAAAAGAGCTAACAGAGAAGGGTCTTAAGACTCTTGTTCTTGAAAGAGGAAGAATGGTCAAGCATGTTGATGATTATCATACTGCAAATATGAATCCATGGGACTTTAAAGGAGGAAACACTATCACTCAAGATGCTCGCAAAAGATCACCTAAACAAAGCAGGACAGGATACGTAAATTCTGAAGCCTCAAGACATTTTTTTGTTGACGATGTTGATCATCCCTATAATGATGACAAAAGTAAATTTAACTGGATTAGAGGGTATCATGTTGGAGGAAGGTCAATAACTTGGGGAAGACATACATATAGATTAAGTGAATTTGATTTTGAAGGAAATTTAAAGGATGGTATTGCCATTGACTGGCCTATTAGATATAAAGATATTTCACCCTGGTATGACTATGTTGAAGAATACATTGGAGTTCAAGGTAGGTATGAGGGGTTGCCTCAATTTCCTGATGGTAAGTTTCTAAAGCCTATTGATTTAAATATACTTGAACAACATATGAGGGAAAGTATTTCAAATAATTTTAATGATGGGAGAATTTTATCAAATGCAAGAACAGCCCATATAACTGAGGGAACTAAACCTGGACTGGGGAGGGTAACATGCCAGTATAGAAATAGATGTATAAGAGGGTGTCCATATGGTGCTTATTTTAGTAGTAATTCCTCAACACTCCCTGCTGCTGAAGCAACAGGGAATATGACATTGATGCCTAATTCAATCGTTCATGAAATTATATATGATGAGGATAAAAAAAGAGCTACAGGAGTAAGAGTTATAGATTCAGTAAATAATAAATCTTATGAATATTATGCTAAAGTAATTTTCCTATGTTCATCAACAGTTGGCTCAACTTCAATTTTAATGCAATCAAAATCAAACAGATTTCCTAATGGAATGGGAAATGACTCTGGTGAATTAGGACATAATATAATGGATCATCATTTTCAGGTTGGTGCATCAGGAACCTACAAAGGTTTTAAAAATAAAACAACATATGGAAGAAAACCTGCAGGGTTCTATATACCGAGATTTAGGAATATAGGTGGAATTACTGATCAAAAAGACTACATAAGAGGATACCAATATCAAGGTGGTGCGAATAGGGGATTTATGTCTGTCTCAGATAGTGCAGAAGAATTAATTTCATATGGTCCAAGGTTCAAAGAAAATATTGTCAAAAGGGATGAGTGGACTGCAAGCATGAATGGATTTGGAGAGATCCTTCCATATCATGATAATAAAATGAGTCTTAATTATGAGATAAAGGACAAGTGGGGATTACCTACAGTAACATTTAACGCTAAGATTAGAGAGAATGAAATAACCATGAGAAAAGACATGAAGATTCAAGCTGAAGAAATGCTTGAAAGAGCAGGTTTTGAGGACGTAAGCGGATGGGAAAGTAAATATATCTTTGGTAACGGAATTCATGAGATGGGGACAGCAAGAATGGGAAGAGATCCTAAAACTTCTGTTCTAAATGGTAATAATCAAATTCATGAGGTAAAAAATGTATATGTTACAGATGGTTCATGTATGACTTCTGCAGGAAATCAAAATCCATCTATAACTTATATGGCCTTAACTGCAAGAGCAGTAAGCCATGCTGTTGAAGAATTAAAAAAACTAAATATCTGATATGAAAAGAAGAGGTGCTATTAAAAGAATAAGTTTAGCTTTTGGTTCGTTATCATTGTCATCCGGATTAATTACTACTATTCAATCATGTCAAACTAATGAATTTAATCAACAGTTTTCATTTTTCAATAACACTCATTTAGGATTTTTGGAAAGAGTTATGGAAATAATTATTCCTGAGACTGAAACTCCAGGTTCAAAAACATTAAACATAATTAATTTTGTTGATGCACATGTAGCAAAAAATATAAGAACTGAGGATCAAAAATATCTTGTTGCTATGATAGATGGTTTTATTGAAATGATTCTTGAATCAGAGAGTAGAAAGTCAATTAATGAAATTGATGATTCAATTATAGAAAAACATTTTTCTAACCACATTGATAATTATAGTATGATTTCAAATAATGGTCAAAATTACTCTGAAATATGTGGATTAATTAGAGAAATGGCTGTTAAATCTTACAAGATGACAGAGTATGTAATGACTAATAAATTAGGTTTTGTACCTGTTCCTGGATATTATGATGGTAATGTAGATGTTTAATTAGCATTAAATTAGACAACTATAAACTCACCCATCATTAACTGATAGTGCCCTGGAAAAGAACATATAAAAGTATAAGTTCCAGGTTCTGGTGCGTCAAAGGTAATAGTATCAGACTCTCCTCCCCCAAGCATTTTGGTGTAAGCTATTTCATTTTCTCCTTCTGGAATATATTCAGAATTTCTAGCTCCAGCAGCTCTAAGTGCGTATTCATTTATATCCACATCATTTTTAACTAAAACGAAATTGTGACCCATTGAGGCAGCAGGAAATCTGCCTGTATGATTCAATGTAATGGTAACCTTTTGATTTGAATTCACTTTAATTATTTTTTTATCAAATTTCATCTGATCATTTGAGTTAAGAGTTACATTATTGTTGATCATATTATTTTGGACAATAACTGGCTCTTCTTTAGTTCTTTCATAAGTAAACTTTTCCTTTGAACTATTCGTATTGTTGCAGGATAAAACTAATAATGATAATATTACTAAGACTCTAATTTTCATAATCTAATATTTAGATTCAAATTTATTACAGAAAATTTAAAATCACTACAATAATTAATTATAATTTATTGTTAAAAGATCAGTTATTCTTATTCTTTACAGAAACCAAATAAACCCCAATGAATACTAATAAACAGGATAATAATTTAGTTGAATCCAAAGTGTCATTTGATGTAATTAACGCAAATATTATAGTAATAATAGGCTGAAGATATATAAATGAACCAACTGTAGTTGGTGAAAGAGTCTTCAGTGCATATATATTAAATAGATATGTCAGAAATGTTGTTCCAATAACTACATATCCCATTCTCCAAATAGCAAACCAAGGAAGTTCGGACCAATTTACTTTTATGAATTGATCATAGGTTAAGGGTGCAGATAAAATTAAACCAATTAAGAATAACCATTTCATTAATGTGAAAAGACTATATTTTTGAGTGAGAGGTTTAACTATAATTAGATATCCTGCATATGCAGAAGCATTGAGTAGAAAAAATGAATTTCCGAGTGGAATATTAGGAGCATTAATTCCAGTTTTACTTGTATTTAGTATTAAAAAAACTGCACCAGAAAAGCCAATTAAAATTCCAAGAATTTTTTTTATTGTTATTTTCTCTTTTAAAAAAAAGTATGAAAGTATTAATACTAAAACAGGTGATAAGGTAATTATAACTCCACTATTTATAGGTGTAGATAACTCTAGACCTCTAAAGAATGCAAGCATATTTATACACATTCCAAGTATTGATGCAAAAATTATTCGAAAAAAATCTTTTTTTTGAATTTTTTCTTTTGGTGTAAAAAGACTAATTATCCAAAAAATTGATGTTGCACCTAATAACCTTAACATAATGAATCCAGATGAACCAATATATATTGGCATAATTTCTTTAGCTACAGTATGATTAATCCCATATATACTAGTAGCTAAAAAGGCAGCAATTAATGCAAGGCTTCTTTTACTCATCTCAAAAATTATCCAACAAAGAAACTCATTTTAATATAATCCTATATCTATTTTCGAATATCTTTATCTTTGCAACTATGAAGAAAAAAATAAAGTTCAATACTAAGACAATCCATGGAGGTCAAATTCTTGATCCTGCATACGGATCTGTTATGACTCCAATTTATCAAACATCAACATATGCTCAAACTTCACCTGGAAAACATAAAGGCTATGAGTATAGTAGAACTCATAATCCAACTAGAACAAATTTTGAAAGATCTATTGCATCATTAGAAAATGGAAATCATGGACTCGCATTTTCCTCTGGGCTTGCAGCAATTGACGCAATAATAAAAACTTTAAATCCAGGAGATGAAATAATATCAACTAATGATTTATATGGAGGAAGTTATAGACTATTCAAGCAGATATTTGAAAAATATGATTTGAAATTTCATTTTGTCAATATGGAGGATATAATTTCTGTCAAACAAAAAATAACTTCAAAAACTAAATTAATTTGGGCTGAGACACCTACTAACCCTATGATGAATGTTGTTGACATTAAATCCATGTCAGATCTAGCTAAAAAAAACAACATATTACTCTGCGTGGATAATACATTCGCAACACCATATATACAGAGGCCACTTGAATTAGGTGCAGACATTGTTATGCATTCTGCAACTAAATATATTGCTGGACATAGTGATGTTGTAATTGGTGCACTTGTGGTCAATAATTTGGCTCTATTTAAAAAACTATCTTTTATCCAAAATGCATCTGGAGCTACTCCAGGTCCTATGGACTGTTTCCTAACTTTGAGAGGAATAAAAACACTTCATCTAAGAATGCAAAGACATTCTGAAAATGCTGAAAAAATAGCAAAATTTTTAAAAAATCATAATAAAATAACTAATGTTTATTGGGCTGGATTTAAAGATCATAAAAATTATAAAATTGCCAAAAATCAGATGCACGCTTTTGGAGGTATGGTTTCTTTTATTCCAGCTGATCAAACTTTTGAAACTGCAAAAAAAATAGCAGAAAAGCTTAAATTATTTACTTTAGCTGAATCACTAGGTGGAGTAGAAAGCTTATGTTGTCATCCAGCCAGTATGACTCACGCGTCTATCTCCCCTGAAGAGAGGGAAAAATCAGGTTTGGTTGAATCACTCTTAAGGCTTAGTGTAGGTATTGAGGATGTTGAAGATTTGATAGATGATTTAAACTATGCTATAGGTTAATAATTATGGAAATTCCCAAAGACAAAAAAATATACTTTAGCTCAGATAATCATCTAGGTATTCCATCATTGCAAGAAAGTCATGAAAGAGAAAGAATATTTGTTAAATGGTTAAACTCAGTTAAAGATGATGCTGAAATTATATTTATTCTAGGAGATTTATTTGACTTTTGGTTTGAATATAAAGAAGCAGTTCCAAGAGGATTTACTAGATCTTTAGGTAAGCTTGCTGAATTATCAGACTTAGGAATTAAAATTTATTTTTTTGTTGGAAATCATGATTACTGGATGACAGATTATTTTGAGAAGGAACTAAATATAAAAATATTTAGATCTACAGAACTTTTTATTTTTAATTCTAAATCTTTTTTGATAGGTCATGGGGATGGGCTAGGTCCCGGTGATTATGGATATAAACGAATGAAGTTTATTCTTTCAAATCCATTTTTTACATATTTATATAGATTGATACACCCAGACTTAGGCTTGGCAATTGGGAAATATCTATCACAAAAAAATAAACTTATATCAGGGACAGAAGATCTCAAATTTAAAGGTGAGCATAATGAGTGGTTAATTCAATATTCTTTAAAAAGATTGTCTAAAGAGCATATTGATTATTTTGTTTTTGGTCACAGACATTTGCCAATAGTTCATCAGCTAAAATCAAAATCTAAATATATAAATTTGGGGGATTGGATTACTCACTATACATATGGAGTGTTTGATGGGAAAACATTTACCTTAAGAAATTTTTTAAAAAAAAATGATTGAATCAAAAAAGTCAAATTTTGAAAGAACTGTTTTAGTAGGGGTGATTAATGAATCACAAGACGAAGAAAAATTAAAAGAGTTTCTTGAAGAATTAGAATTTCTTTCTGTAACAGCAGGAGGTAAAGTAGTTAAAAAATATACTCAGAGGATAAATACTCCGAATCCAAAGACGTTTATTGGAAAAGGAAAGATTGATGAAATCCAAAAATATATCAAAAGTAACGATGTTTCGATTGTAGTTTTTGATGATGAACTTTCGCCAACTCAACAATCAAATATAGAAAGACTGTTGAAATGTAAAATACTTGACAGAACAGCACTAATACTTGATATCTTTGCTCAAAGAGCTAAGACAAGCTATGCCAAAACACAAGTTGAATTAGCACAGTATGAGTATTTATTGCCAAGATTAAAAGGACTTTGGACACACCTTGAAAGGCAAAAGGGGGGGATTGGTATGAGAGGTCCAGGAGAGACTGAGATTGAGACTGATAGAAGGATTGTAAGAGATAAGATATCTTTGTTAAAAAAAAAGATATATACAATTGATAAACAAATGAAAGTTCAAAGAGGTAATAGGGGTTCATTGGTAAGAGTTGCTTTAGTTGGATATACAAATGTTGGGAAATCAACAATTATGAATATGCTTTCAAAGAGTAAAGTTTTCGCCGAAGATAAATTATTTGCCACTCTTGATACTACTGTTAGAAAAGTTGTAATTAACACTTTACCTTTTCTTTTAACTGACACCGTTGGGTTTATAAGAAAATTACCCACTCAGTTAATTGAATCTTTTAAAAGTACACTTGAGGAGGTAAAAGACGCAGATATTCTTTTGCATATTGTAGATATATCTCATCCAAGTTTTGAAGACCACATTATATCAGTAAATAAAATTTTGAGTGAAATAAACTGTCATAACAAGTATAGTTTAATGATTTTTAATAAAATTGATAATTATAAACAGATTGATTTTAATGATTCTTCTACAAAAATTAATGGTCATTTTTCTTTAATGCAATGGAGAAATACCTGGATGAATAAAACAAATGGTAAAGCATTATTTATTTCTGCAAAAAATAAAATTAACTTTGATAATCTTAGAAAAGAGATTTACGAGATAGTGAAAAATGTTGATATGAGTCATTATCCTAAAAACGATTATTTATACCCCGAATATTTTTCTAAGTAAATAATTGGTTCTAATTCAATTTAACCAATTATTAACAAGGATTTTACTAATAAATTTTGAAATTTGAATAATTAAATTCATTAAATATGAGCGATAAAATAACAAATGTTGATTTAAATCAAAAAGATGAGCTAATAAAAAAAGAGAGTGCTTTTGTTGATCTTCTTTCAATGGAAATAAACAAAAAAATAATTGGCCAAAAGAAAATGATTGAAAGGTTACTAATAGGTCTACTTGGTAAAGGACATATTTTACTGGAGGGAGTTCCTGGACTGGCTAAGACATTAGCAATAAATAGTTTAAGTAGTGCAGTAAAGGGATCATTTAGTAGAATCCAATTTACTCCTGATCTGCTCCCAGCAGATGTTGTAGGGACTATGATATATAATATGAAAGAAGGAAACTTTTCTATTAAACAAGGACCAGTATTTGCAAATTTTGTTTTAGCTGATGAGATAAATAGAGCTCCTGCTAAAGTTCAATCTGCTTTACTGGAAGCAATGCAAGAAAAGCAAGTTACTATTGGGGATAAAACCTTCAAATTAGCTGATCCATTTTTGGTTATGGCAACCCAAAACCCAGTTGAACAAGAAGGGACATATCCTCTTCCAGAAGCTCAGATTGATAGATTTATGCTTAAAGTTGTTGTTGATTATCCAAAACTTGAGGAGGAACAGAAAATTATTAACATGAATCTTTCTTCTTCAACTCAAAAAATTAATTCAGTAGTTACAACAAAACAAATTACATCTGCTCAGAGAGTTATTAATGATGTTTACATGGATGAAAAAATAGAAAAGTATATTCTTGATTTGATATTTTGTACTCGATACCCTGAAAAATATAATCTAAATAACCTAACACCCCTTATATCATTTGGAGCATCTCCAAGGGGAAGTATAAATCTTGCATTAGCTTCTAAATGTTTCGCCTTTATAAAGCATAGAGGTTTTGTAATACCTGAGGATGTCAGAGAGGTAGTAACTGATGTTTTGAGGCATAGAATAGGGTTAACATATGAAGCTGAAGCTGAAAACATAACATCTGAAGATGTAATTAAACAAATCGTTAATACTGTAGAAGTACCATAATTAATGAATTCTAAAGAATTACTTAAGAAAGTAAGACAAATTGAAATAAAAAGTAGAAGACTAAGTGATAACATATTTGGAGGAGAATATCTTAGCACCTTTAAAGGTAGGGGTATGACCTTTAGTGAAGTTAGAAAATATGAATTTGGTGATGATATTAGGTCAATTGACTGGAATGTTACTGCTAGATATAATGAGCCATTTATCAAAATTTTTGAAGAAGAAAGAGAATTAACCTTAATGTTGCTTATCGATGTTAGTGGTTCAAAAAACTTTGCAACTAGAAATAAATTAAAAAAAGAAATTGTAACTGAAATTGCAGCAACATTAGCATTTTCAGCCCTTAAGAATAATGATAAGGTTGGGGCAATTCTTTTTACTGATTCAATAGAACTATTTATACCCCCTAACAAAGGAAAGAAGCACATATTAAGAATCATAAGAGAGCTACTTGAATTTAAACCTAAAAGTTCTAGAACTAGCATTGATAAATCTCTTAAGTTTTTATTAAGTGTTATTCAAAAAAAAGCAATTGTATTTGTATTATCAGATTTTATTGATAGTGATTATAATAAGTCCCTAAAATTATCAGCAAAAAAATTTGATTTAACAGGTATTAGAATTTTTGATCAAATGGAAACCGAAATACCCAAACTAGGTTTTGTTCCAATGATTGATGCAGAGTCAGATGAATTAGTCTGGGTAGATACATCATCAAAAAAAATTCGAAATAGTTACTCCTTAAATTATAACTTATCAATTAAAAACTTTGAGAGTCTATTTACTAAAAATGGAGCAGGAGTTATTAACTGTATGGTCGACCAAAGTTATGTTAAAAAACTTCTAGGATATTTTAAACATAGATAAAGATGAAGAAAACAGTATTGTTTTTTTGTTCAGTATTTTCTACTTTTTTAGTTGCTCAATCAGCATCTTTTGATCCAAATATTGAAATAAAAACTGTTACAGACAGTACGCAATTTAAAATTGGTCAGGAGATTAAATTTCAGATTGAGATTGTTTCTAAAAATCAATATAATATAGGTTTTGACGAGAATCCAAACTTCATGCCCTTTGAGTTACTAAATGTCTATTCAACCGATACAATAAATGAATCATCCACAATTTTAAAAAAATATTCATTAATTAATTTTGAGCCAGGAGAATATTGGATCCCTCCTCAAAAAATATTCTTTGACCAAACTATTAAATTTAGTGATTCACTGTTGGTAATTATTAATGATGTTGAAGTAGATACTCTTAAGCAAAATCTATATGATATAAAGCCTTTAATTCCTGTTAAAAGAAATTATCAAAATTTATTATTTAATATTATAATAGTTTTCTTTCTTATAGTTACAGCCTATTCGTTCTACAGATATAATCTAATAAACAAGAACAATAATTCTAAGGAAAACATAAAGTCATTACATGAAATTGCAATTGAAAAATTAAGTCACCTTGATACTTATGATCCTAACTCTCAAATTGAGTTTAAAGAGTACTACACAATTTTAATTGACATTTTTAGAGAATATTTAGAATCTCAAGTTAATATTCCAGCCATGGAAAGCACATCTCAAGAGCTTATTTTGCGAATAAATATGCTAAAGGATAGTGGAAATTATAATTTTGAAAAAAAAGAAATCAGTAAACTCGAAAATCTTTTTACAAAATCAGATTTAATCAAGTTTGCAAAGTCTCTACCCACAAAGAATGATGTTAATAATGATCTATCGACCATAAAGAACTTTATTGATGCCACTGAAAGAATTTACAAAGAAAAATATAGTTTAGTTGAAGAACCGGAGACTAAAGATAAAAATCTCAATTTAACAGAAAATATTTTAAATTTTTTAAAATATGCATTTGTCTTAATATCGTCATTAATTATTATATCTACTCTAATATTTGGATATTACCCTGTAAGAGACACCTTATTATTGAATCCCACAAAGAAGTTGCTGGGAAAGGATTGGTACATAAGTCAATACGGTTCTCCCCCTGTTCAATTGAATACCCCGAATATTCTAGAGAGAATTAACGACAGTATTGAAGACAAGAAATTTGTATTAGGAGACTTTGATGACTCTTTTTATCTATCACTTGATTTTAAGAATGTTGTTAAGGATGAAACACCTTTAAACTTAGATATTTTAAAAAATGAACTTATAACTCAATTTCAAAATTTAGGATCTAAAAATATTCTAGTGAAAGATGATCAGTTTACAATAAAATCTGGAGATAAAGGTTTAAGACTTTTTGGTAGTTTAGATATTGAAATAAACAATGATTTGCATAGGTCAATTTTTACATCAATTATTCTCCCCTATGAAAAAAAGACAATTAAACTTATAATAGTATATCGAGATGATGATAGATATGCAGGAGAAATAGAAACAAGAATTTTAGAAAGTTTTGATATCATAAAGGAATTATAATGTTTAAAGATTTATATTTAGCGGACCCTGGGTATCTTATAATTTTTATTATAATCCCATTTACTATTTTATTTTGGTATAAATATGGAAAATTAACCCAAGCCACTTTAAGATATTCATCATTATCCTTACTTAAATTTAATAGATCATTAATTTCAAGGTTAAGACCTATTCTTTATATATTAAGAATTCTGGCAATAATATTTATAGTGATAGCTCTTTCAAGGCCTCAATCAGAGTCAACCTCAAAAAGGATAAAATCATCTAGAGGTATAGATATTGTTATGGTTATAGATATTTCATCAAGTATGCTTTCCAAAGATCTTAAGCCAGACAGACTATCTGCATTAAAGAGTGTTGCATCTAATTTTATAGATGATAGACCTAACGATAGAATAGGGCTTGTTGTATATGCGGCAGAAAGTTATACAAAGACTCCAGTTACAACAGATAAGTTAATTTTAAAGCAATCTTTATCAGATATAAATTACGAGTCACTCCTAGAGGATGGAACTGCAATAGGGATGGGTTTAACTACAGCAGTTAATAGGTTGAAGGAAAGTACTGCTAAAAGTAAAGTTATAATACTTCTGACAGATGGTGTAAATAATTCTGGATTTATTGATCCAAGAATTGCAGCTGAATTAGCTGCTGAATATGAAATTAAAACATATACAATTGGTCTTGGAACAAATGGTAGAGCTTTAGCTCCAGTATCTATTCTCCCTAACGGGGATTTTCAATTTGCATTAACGAAAGTAGAAATTGATGAGGATCTTCTTAATTATATTTCTGAAAAAACTTCAGGAAGGTATTTTAGAGCTACAGATAATCTTGAGTTGCAAAATATTTATGATGAAATTAATAAATTAGAAAAGACTGAGATAACAGAAACTATATTTACAAATATTTCTGAAAAATATAGATCCTTTGTTTTAATTGGGTTTATTCTATTTCTATTAGAAATAATTACTAGAAAATTAATATTTAGAAGTTTTATATAATGTATTTATTTGACAGTCCTAACTTCCTTTATTTAGCAATATTAATTCCAATATTGATTATCATTAATTTACTATATATGTCGTGGAGAAAAAAAGTACAGAAATCCTATTCAGATACAGAATTACTAAATCATATTAGCCCTAACAGATCAAATTTTAAACTTAATTTAAAATTAGTATTGGAATCGTTTGCAATTTTATTTCTTATTGTTGCATTAGCAAATCCAAAGATAGGTACAGAATTAAAATCCATTAATAGAGAAGGAGTTGATATTGTATTTGCAATAGATGTTTCAAAGAGTATGTTAGCTGAAGATGTAGCTCCAAATAGACTTTTGAGATCAAAAAGAATTATCTCAGAAATAATTAACTCATTAAGTAGTGACAGGGTAGGTATTGTTGCATATGCTGCTCAGGCTATTCCACAGGTTCCTCTTACTACCGATTTTGCTTCAGTAAAAAATTTTTTACAAATAATAGATACTAATATGTTATCTTCTCAAGGAACCTCAATAGATGCAGCATTAAATTTATCAGTAAATTTCTTTGATAAAAATTCTGAAACAAATAGAGTTTTAATTCTTATTTCTGATGGGGAAGATCATGATGATATTCCTGATGCTCTTTTAAACTTAATCTCTGAAAATAATATTAATCTTATTACAGTAGGAGTTGGACAAGATTCAGGCACAACAATTCCAATAAAAATTGATGGAAGAGTTGATTCTTACAAAAAAGATAGTAATGGTGAGGTAGTCATTACTAAAAGGAACAGTACTATTTTAAATAAAATAGCTAATTCGTCTAAAGGTGAGTATGTCGATGGAAATAGCACAGAAGAAGCTTTAAATATTGTAAAAACAACACTAGAAAAAATAGATAAATCAGAATTTGAAACTTCACAATTTGTTGAGTATAAACAACAATTTCAAGTATTTTTAGTTTTATCATTGTTGTGTATAATCTCTGATATTTTTATATTTCAAACAAAAACAAGCTGGATACAGAATTTAAACCTCTTTAATGAAAATGAAAAATAGAAAATTAATACAATTCATTTTTTTAATATTAACTATATCAACTTACAGTCAAAGTGATCCAAACAATTTTGTTAATTCTGGAAATAAAAACTCTAATAGTGAAAATTATACTCAAGCAGAAGTTGAATATAGGAAAGCTATTTCAAAGGGTAAAACACAGTCTGAAGCATCTCATAATTTAGGAAATCTGTTATTCAAAAATAAAAACTATGACGAAGCAATTCAAGAGTATTTCAAAACACAAAAAATTTCCGAAATTGATCATGAAAAACATTCTGCTTTTCATAATTTAGGAAACACGTATATGAAGAAAAAGGACTATGCTCAAGCAGTTGATGCATACAAAAATGCACTTAGAAATAACTCTGAGGATGAAGAAACTAGATATAATTATGCATTAGCCAAAAAGTTTCTTGAAGGTGACAAAAGACAAAATTCCAAAGACAAGGATGATTCAGAGGAGGAAAAGAAAGATAAATCAGACGATCAAAAAGAAAATGAAGATCAAGATCAAGCTAGTGATAAAAACTCTGAATCAGAAAAGGAAAAACCCAAAGAAAAGGATGACAAAAAAGAAGATGATCAAGGAGGAGGACTTTCAAAACAACAAATGGAAAATCTTCTTGAAGCTGTAAATAATATAGAAAAAGATTTAAATGAAAAACTTAAATCTGGAAAGAAAAAAGTTCAAACAACAAAAAAAGCTGAAAAAGATTGGTAAAAAAATTTTACATATTATTTCTTTTACTTAATTCATTAATTCTGTCTTCGCAGGTTAAATTTGACGCATCAGTAAGTAAATCTAAACTGGGTCTCAATGAAAGATTAAGAGTAGACTTTGTTATGAATCAAAATGGAGATAACTTTTCACCACCAAATTTTGAAAACTTTCAGGTTATAGGAGGTCCAAATCAGTCAATAAAAACTTCATATGTAAATGGAGAAAGAAGCTTTTCAAAAACATATTCCTATTTTTTAAAACCTCTTAAAAAGGGAAATTTAAAGATTACTCAAGCGTCTATAGAGATTGAAGGGGAAATATATAAGTCTCTTCCATTGGAGGTTTTTATAACAGATTCAGTTAATCAGCCATCAGATTCAGTCACACAATATTACAATGATGATGATATTGAGCTTCGTGCGCTAGTTTCAAAAGGCTCACCATATTTAAATGAGCCAATCACAGTTATATATAAACTATATTACAAAGCTCCAATTAATATTTCTGACGCAAGAGAAAATGAGACTCCTAATTATAAAGACTTTTGGAGTCAAACAATAAAGATACCCCAGCTAAAAGTTCAAAGAGAAATTTACAGAGGTCAAGATTATAATGTCGTTGAGTGGAGGAAAGTGGTACTTTATCCTCAAAAATCAGGAGAGCTTGAAATATCTCCCTTATCATTAAACTTAGTTTTAGATGTTCCAACTGATAAACGAGACTTTTTTGGAAATGTTATTTATGATCAAACTTCTCAATTTATTTCAACTGGAATGAGAAAAATTAATGTTAAGGATTTGCCCAGAGCAGGCAAACCCGACAGCTTTACTGGAGCAGTTGGTCAATTTGACTTTGATGTAATTTTAAACAAAAGTTCATTGCGAGCTACTGAATCATTTACGGCTGAACTTAAAGTTAATGGTAATGGTAATCTAAAATTATTTGATTTACCGAACATCTTAGTCCCGAATTCTATGGAACTTTTTGACCCGGAAAGAGAAGAACTTATTAATACAAATTTATCAGGTATGAATGGGACTGTTTCTAAGTCTTTTACTATAATTCCAAAGTTTCAGGGAAATTTTCCAATTGAAGAAGTTGAGTTTTCATACTTTGATCCTAATACGGAACAATATAAAGTATTAAAGTCTCCCAGATTAACAGTAGATGTTTATGATGGCCCAACTATAGGTAATTCTATTTCAAATGATAATTCAAATGTTATAACTTCTGATGATTCATTTAGGTTTATTAAGTTGAAAGGGAACCTCAAGCCAGCTAATAGAGATATATTTTTTGAATCTCAATTTTTCTATATCCTTGCTTCATCTCCATTTGTTTTATCTCTAGCTATAATTGCTTTAAGCGCTTATAGAAAAAAAAGAAAACAGTCTTATTCTGAATCAATTAAAGCTGAAGAAAGGAAAATAAAAAAAATGCTAGAAACTGCTCTATCATCTCTTGGAGACAAGGATTTATTTTATGATATAATTGAAAAATGTATTATTAGTAGTTTAATGCTTAAGTTTTCAGTTAGAATGGAAAGTCTTAACAAGGAAAAAATTAAAGAAATTACTCAGGAAAAAGGATTTTCTAAAGAAACTATATCATTAATAATCAGTCTAATTGAAAATTGTGAAAAAGCTAAATTTTCTAAATCATCAGATACCGTTATGAATAACGATTTAGAAAGTGCAAAAGAAGTAATTAATACAATTTTAAAAAGCTAAATTATGAAGCTATTTGTTTTAATATTAGTGACAATTTTATCAGACAGCCAAGATATTAATACCATCTTTCAGGAATCAAATGAATATTACACTAATGGAAAGTATCAAAACGCAGTTAATGGTTATCAAAATATTATAGACTTAGGGTTTGAAAGTGCTGAATTATATTTTAACCTAGGAAATACATACTATAAACTAAATAACATTCCTGAAAGCAATTATTATTATGAAAAAGCTAAAGCTTTATCCCCAAATGATAAAGATATTTCAACAAATCTTATATTTGCCCAAAACCTCAGAATAGATAAAATTGAAAGATTACCAGTTACTCAAATACAAAATTTTAAATTAATTTTCTTAGATGTTTTTACAGAGAGAGGATGGTCTATTTTATTTATCATCATAATCTGGTCTTTGTGTTCAGCATTCGTTTTATATCTCCTGTTAAAAGATCCCAAATTTAAAAGATTGTTTTTTAGCTTATCAATAGTTTTTTTAATCTTTTCTTCTTTACTACTATATTTAAATTTTGAAAAAAAAGAACTAAATAATACTAAATATGCAATTATTTATGATAAAGAGATTGAAGTTTGGTCTGAGCCTAATAAAATATCTGAATTAAAATTTCTTCTTCATGAAGGAACAAAAGTTAAGCAAATAGATATGATTGAAGATTGGGTAAGTATTCAACTTGAAAATGGCACACTTGGGTGGATTAAGTTTTCAGGCATTAAAGTGTTAGATTAAGTTATCTTGATAGATTTCTCCAGTAATTTCAAAAGACTCAAAAAGTATTTCAGAAAGTATATGTAATTGGATAATTAATGATGATTCACTGATTAAATCAACTGATAGAAGATTAAGCGAAAAAACAATTTTTACAATTATTAGTAAAATTAATAGAAACTTTAATCCTCCAAAAAGACCACCCATTAGACTATTTAAAAGACCTAGATATACAATCTTAGCTAATTTTGTGAATCCTCTAGCAATAAAAATAATAATTAAATAACAAGAAACAAAGATTATAATAAATGAGATTGTGTTTATTAAATCAAGATTTAAGTCGATATATTTAATTATCTGTTGAGAAATAAAAGTATCAATATTACCAGCAATAAAAAAGGATACAAAAATTCCAAAGAAGCCTGATATTTCTATTATTAAACCTTTTAGATAACCTCTAATAATTCCGAAGCCTAATATTGCAATTATTGATAAATCAATTAAATTCATAAAACTTAATTTATATTTGCAATATACTGAAGGATAATTACAGACTTTTAATTTTATTAAAAAATTTAAGATGATAGAGAAACTAAAAGAGCATATTACAGACTTAAGTAAATTTAATTCTCAAGACATTAAAGAGATTGACTTAATGAAAATTAAATATCTTGGAAGAAAAGGTATAGTAAATGATCTTTTCTCAGATTTTAAAAATGTTCCATCAGATCAGAAAAAAGAATTTGGAAAAAAAATCAATGAATTAAAGATTCTAGCACAAAAGAAATATGATGAATTAAAGTTAGGAATTAAGAAATCAAATAAAGTTTTATTAGAAGATTATACAAAACCTGGATTTCCAATTTCTTCTGGCTCACTTCACCCTATAACTTTAATTAAAAATAAAATTATAGATATATTCTCAAAAGTTGGCTTTGAACTTTCAGATGGTCCCGAGATTGAGGATGATTGGCATAATTTCACTGCTCTTAATCTTCCTAAGGATCACCCTGCAAGAGACATGCAAGATACTTTTTTCATTCAGCAAGACCCTGATATACTTCTAAGAACTCATACTTCATCAGTTCAAGTAAGGTATCTTGAAGATAATCCACCTCCTCTAAAAATAATTTCACCTGGAAGAGTTTATCGTAATGAAGCAATATCCTCGAGATCTCACTGTATTTTTCATCAAATAGAAGGAATTTATGTCGATGAAAATGTTTCATTTGCAGACTTAAAACAAATGATACTGTATTTCACAAAAGCTATGTTTGGAAAATCAAAGCTTAGATTTAGACCATCTTTTTTCCCATTTACTGAACCTAGTGCAGAAGTAGATATTTATTGGGGATTAGAGACAGAAACTGACTATAGAATTACAAAGGGAACAGGTTGGTTAGAAATTATGGGCTGTGGAATGGTTGACCCTAATGTATTAGAAAATTGTAATATAGATTCTGAAAAATATTCGGGATATGCATTTGGTTTAGGTATAGAAAGAATAGCTATGCTTATTTATCAAATACCAGATATAAGGCTTTTTTTTGAAAATGATATAAGATTTTTAAACCAATTTAAATAACTCAATTATTAACCTATATCAAATTTAATTCCCTGCGCTAATGGTAACTCAGATGAAAAATTAATAGTATTGGTCTGCCTTCTCATATAAATCTTCCATGCATCAGATCCACTTTCTCTTCCTCCACCAGTCTCTTTTTCTCCACCAAATGCGCCTCCAATTTCTGCCCCAGATGTGCCAATATTAACATTAGCAATACCACAGTCACTTCCCCAATGAGAAAGAAATGATTCAGCATCCACTAAATTATTTGTCATTATCGCTGAAGAAAGACCTTGATCTACTTCATTTTGAATATCTATTGCATTTTCAACATCCCCTGAATACTTAATTAAATACAAAATTGGCGCAAATGTCTCTTGATGTACAATTTTTAATGAATGATCTACTTCAGCAATTGCAGGTTTTACATAACAACCACTATTATATCCATTACCATTAAGAATTCCTCCCTTAACTAGCCATTTTCCGCCTTGATCATTCACTTGAGATATTGCATTTTCATATAATTTTACAGCTTGTTTATCAATTAGCGGCCCCATATGATTATTTGAGTCAAGAGGATCTCCAATTTTAATCTGATCATATGCTTTTATTAATGAGCTTCTTACATTATCGTATATTTCTTCATGAACGATGAGTCGTCTTGTTGAAGTGCATCTTTGACCACACGTTCCAACTGCACCAAAAACAGAGCCCATTATAGTCATTTTGATATCTGCGTTTGGTGTAACAATAATTGCATTATTACCTCCTAACTCAAGCAATGTTTTACCAAGTCTAGCTCCAACTTTTTCTGCAACAACTTTACCCATCCTAGTCGAACCAGTAGCAGAGATAAGAGGAATATGCTTGCAGGTAGATAATAATTCACCAATTTTATAATCACCATTAATTAAACATGAAACACCCTCAGGTATGTTATTCTTTTTTAAAACTTCACCTATTATTTTTTGACATACAATACTGCAAAGAGGAGTTTTTTCACTAGGCTTCCATATAGAAACATTACCACAAACCCATGCTAATGCAACATTCCAACTCCAAACGGCGACTGGAAAATTAAATGCTGAAATTATTCCGACAATTCCAAGAGGATGATATTGCTCGTACATTCTGTGGTTTGTTCTTTCCGAATGCATTGTTAACCCATGTAATTGTCTTGAAAGTCCGACAGCAAAATCGCATATATCAATCATCTCTTGAACTTCTCCAAGACCTTCCTGGTAGGACTTACCCATTTCATATGATACTAATGTTCCAAGTAGTTCTTTTTCTTTTCTAAGTTTATTTCCAAATTGTCTAACTAAATCACCTCTTTTAGGAGCTGGCATCTTTCTAAATTCTTTGAAAGCTTCCTTTGAGACTTTAACAATTTCATTAAAGTCTTTTTTTGATCCACCATTAATTTCACCAATTAATTTCCCATCAACAGGTGAGATACTTTTAAATTTATCCCCAGACCCAAACCATTCAGAGCCAGTAGAACAACCATTTATTAGTCCATCTAATTTATATCTATTAAATAATTGATCTAAATTTTTCACATCTAAATTTTTGAAACTCTAACCGTATTCACCATACCTTTCTTATCAATTGGCATTGAAGTTAAATTTACAACTTTATCGTTTTTTTGAAGGTAATTACTTTCAAGAGCAATTTTATTTATTTCTTCAACAGTTTTATCGGTACTTTCTGTACCAGAATAATAGAATGCTTTTACACCCCATAAAAGACTAAGTTGTGTTAAAATCTTTCTATTTGAAGTAAAAACTAATACATGTGTTTTAGGTCTCCAAGAAGAAATTTGGTATGCAGTATAGCCACTATTAGTTAATGTACTTATAGCCTTCGCGTTAGTATCGTTTGCAATTTTTGCAGCATAGAAACAAACAGATTTAGTAATAAACCTCTCAGAATCATAATCTGTAGGATGCTTATGTTTGAGTGATATTAAATTTGAATTTTCAACTTTACTAATAATCTTTGAAATCGTTTGAATTACTTCAACAGGATGCTTTCCAACAGATGTTTCTCCAGATAACATAACTGCATCTGCACCATCCATCACGGAATTTGCTACATCATTAACTTCAGCTCTATTTGGATTGAGACTATCCATCATACTTTCCATCATTTGAGTTGCAATTATAACAGGAATTCTAGCTTTTTTAGCTTTGTTTACTAGCTTTTTTTGAATTAAAGGAACCTCAGCAGCGTTAATTTCAACACCAAGATCTCCCCTTGCAACCATAATTCCGCTAGCATGCTTCATAATATCATCAATATTTTTTACACCTTCCGGCTTTTCAATTTTTGCAATGACCGGAATTCTATGCTTTGTGTTTTTTTCTAATAATTTAATTAGGGATTTTATATCAGATTCATGCCTTACAAATGAAAGAGCAATCCAGTCAACCTCTTGTTTTGCAGAAAACATTGCGTCCTCAATGTCTTTATCTGTAAGTGCAGGTTGGGAAATATCTGTATTGGGTAAGTTAAATCCTTTGTTAGATAACAAATCCCCCCCTTGTATTACTTCTGCAGAGATTTCATCTTTGGTGTTTGAATCTAAAACTTTTAAAATAATTTTACCATCATCAATTAAAATTTTCTCTCCTATTTTAATATCTGAAGGTAAACTTTGATAATTAACAAAAATCATTTTATCATCGCCTGTAAATTTTTTCCCTGTCTTAATTTTAATTTTATTTCCAACAATAAGAGTGACTTTAGATTTTATTTCTCCTATCCTTAATTTAGGTCCTTGAAGATCTGCTAAAATAGATGTATTTGTAGAAAGCTTTTGATTTAATTTTCGGATTTCTTTAATAAGAATTCCTGCTTCTTTATGAGATGAATGTGAAAAGTTAATTCTTAATACATCAACCCCCTCTTTAATAAGTTTTTCAATTCTTTCACTGGATGATGAGGACGGTCCAAGCGTTGCAATAATCTTTGTTTTTTTAATTCTCTTCATAAATCAAAATTAAAGTTTTCTGAAAGTTCATTATTTTGAACTCTATAAACAAGTGAAATATTTTTAATTGTTGACATTTTTTCAATTAAGTTTGATGTTGAAAAATAACAGTTTTGTTTGATAAAAAAATCAACTTCTTTATGTGATTCTATCAAAGATAACTCTTTTGAATTTGTGAAACTAAAAAGAGAATTTGATTGTTCAGGTTGATCATCCCTTACATAATATTTATTATTAAATAGCTCAAAATCAATTCCTTTTTCTTGATTGTCCCACTGATAATGAGGTATGTTAATATCCTGTTCCACTTTTAAATCATTTCTCGATCTTAAAAAATTTGTAAAACAATATTTATTCATCTGATAAGCAAGTGAGAATACTTTTAGACTAGAATGAATAGCTATAATCTTATATTTCTCTTGAATAATCGAATCTAATTTTAAAATTTTTTTGATAAGAAAGGGAATTATATGCTAGTCAAGATTTTTAAATATTACGCAGGCATTATGACCTCCAAATCCAAATGTGTTTGACATTGCATAATTTACAGATTTTTTCTGTGGAGACGAGAATGTAAAATTAAGATTAGGGTCAATATTTTCATCATCATTAAAATGATTTATTGTAGGAGGAATAATACTGTTTCTCATAGCCATTACACATGAAATTGCCTCCACTGCACCAGCTGCACCGAGAAGATGCCCTGTCATAGATTTTGTAGAATTAATATTTAATTTATAAGCATCATCTTGAAAAACATGTTTAACCGCTTTGCTTTCTGCAGCATCTCCTAGAGGAGTAGATGTCCCATGCATATTAATCAAATCAATATCACTAGTATTAAGGTTGGCATCATCTAAACAGTTTTTCATAACCTTAATTGCACCTCTTCCGTCTGGATGTGGTGCAGTCATATGGTACGCATCACATGAAAGCCCTCCACCAACAAGTTCAGCATATATTTTAGCACCTCTGTTTATAGCATGTTCATATTCTTCAAGAATCAACGAACCAGCTCCTTCACCAAGGACAAAACCATCTCTGTCTCTATCAAAGGGTCTTGAAGCAGTTGATGGGTCATCATTTCTAGTGGACAATGCATGCATAGCATTAAATCCACCAAGACCAGCTATAGTGACAGGGGCTTCTGATCCTCCAGCAACTATTACATCAGCATGACCAACTCTAATATAAGTTAGGGCATCTATAAGAGCATTAGAAGAGGAAGCGCATGCTGAGACTGTAGCGTAATTGGGTCCTTGAAAACCATATTTCATAGCTATTAGTCCTGGAGCTATATCTGGAATCATTTTGGGAATCATAAATGGATTAAACCTTGGAGTTCCATCACCTTCAGAATAGTTAAGAACTTCATTTTGAAAGGTTTCTAATCCTCCAATACCAGCACCCCAAATTACACCTATTCTATCAAAATTTGGCTTGGATTCAATAAGTTGAGAATCTTGAACAGCTTCTGAAGCGGCAACAATTCCATATTGCGAGAACTTATCATATCTTCTAAATTCTTTTCTTTCAAAATGATTGGCAGGATCATAATCTTTTAATTCACAAGCAAACTTTGTCTTAAAATTTGAGGCATCAAATTGTTTAATGTTAGCACAGCCAGAGGTTCCACTAATAAGACCATTCCAATAGGAATTTAAGTCATTACCAATTGGAGTTAAAGCTCCCATTCCAGTAACTACAACTCTTCTTGAAGTCATTAACTATATTTTATTTTGATTTTTCTATAAACTCAATAGCCTGTCCTACAGAAACAATATTTTCTGCTTGATCATCAGGAATTTGGATATCGAATTCTTTTTCAAATTCCATAATAAGTTCTACTGTATCTAGAGAATCAGCTCCTAAATCATTTGTAAAACTAGCCTCTGAAACAACTTCGTTCTCATCGACTCCTAACTTATCCACTATTATTGCTTTTACTCTTGAAGAAATATCTGACATAATATTTTTATTTATGAGTTTAGTTGACAAAATTAAAAAACTTTTATCAAAACTCGTCTTTAAATCGAAAATATACCTTTATTTGTTAAATAAAAAGTTTTTTTCAAACTTATTGAAATGTGTCATAATTATGAAAAAAAAAATCATACTTTTCATTTCAGGTAAAGGATCAAACGCAATAAATATTATAAATTATTTTAGTAAGTCTAGTGACATTAAAGTCTCGAATGTTTATTGCAATAATAAGAACTCACCTTTCCTAAAATATTCTTTAGATTCAGGAATTAAAGTTTCAAATTTTTCAAATGATGAGCTTTCAACTAAAGTTTTTGATGAACTAAAGCTTATCAACCCAAACTTAATTGTTTTAGCAGGTTTCTTAAAAAAAATTCCCCCATCATTTATTAACTATTTTAATAAAAAAATTGTAAATATTCATCCTTCTCTTTTACCGAAGTATGGTGGTAGAGGAATGTATGGTTCAATAATTCATAATAAAGTTATAGAAAACAATGAAATTGAAACTGGAATTTCTATCCATTATGTTTCTGAAAATTATGATTCTGGAGAGATAATTTTTCAAAAAAAAATTCAACTAAATAGAGATGATACTGCAAAGACAGTTGAGAAAAAAATACATATTTTAGAATATGAGTTCTATCCACAAGTTATACAATCATTATTAAATGAATAGGTTAATTAAAATTTACACTGATGGTTCATCAATTGGAAACCCAGGTCCTGGAGGTTATGGAATTGTAATGTTAATTGAGAATGAAAATTATAAAAAAGAGTTTAGTCAAGGATTTAAATTAACTACTAATAATAGAATGGAATTACTTGCAGTAATAATTGCACTAGAAAAATTAAAAATAAAAAATTCAGAAGTTAAAGTTTTTACTGACTCTAAATATGTTTCAGATGCTGTCGAAAAAGGGTGGCTATTTGATTGGGTAAAAAAAGATTTTAAAAACAAAAAAAACTCTGATCTCTGGAAAAGATTTTTAGAGATTTACAATAATCATAATGTTAAATTTTTCTGGGTAAAAGGTCATAGTAATGATTTTTACAATGAAAGGTGTGATTTTTTAGCTAATCTTGCTGCCAGGAACTCAAATCTTATCGATGATATAGGATATAACAATTAAAACTAATTAAATGTCAAGAAAATCTCTACTTATTGTTGCCTCATTAGCATATGATGGAATTGAAACCCAAGAAAACAAGGTTGATAATATTCTTGGAGGTGCAGGAACTTACATATGTTTGTCTATTAAACATTTCATTAATAATTCATCTATAATATCAGTTGTTGGAAATGATTTTAAAAATCAAGATTTAAAACTTCTTGAATCTTGTGGTGTTGATATATCCGGCGTTAAAATTGAAAAGAATGATAAAACATTTTATTGGAGTTGTATTTATACTGATAATTTTAGTCAAAGAATTACAACAAAGACAGAGTTAAATGTAATGGCTTCATTTAATCCCATAATTCCTAAATCAAAATTAAGCCCAGATATATTGTTATTAGGTAATCTTCATCCTGAAATTCAACTTTCTGCAATAAATCAATTAAAAAACAAACCTCAAGCTGTTATCTTAGATACTATGAATTATTGGATTGAAAATTTTTGGGACACTGTTAAGGATGTTATTTCAAAAGTTGATATTATTTCAATAAATGATGAAGAATCTTATATGATAACTGGTCAAAAAGACTTAGCTCAAGCAGCAAAAGTTCTTCATTCTATGGGGCCAGGCTTTGTAATAATTAAAAAAGGAGAATATGGAGCAGAACTATTTAATTATGAAAAAAGATTTATTTCTAATGCTTATAAAGTAAGGAAAGTAATTGACCCAACGGGTGCAGGAGACTGCTTCATAGGAGGAATAGCAGGGTTCCTAGCTCAGTCTAAAGAAATTTCATTTGAATCTATTAAATCAGCTATTAATTATGGAACTTCCCTAGCATCATTTAATGTTGAAGATATGGGAACAAAAAACTTATTAAATTTGTCAATGAATGACATTGAAAATAGAATCAATAAATTATAATAGGTGAGCGATCAATTAAAACATGAATGTGGAATTTCATTAATTCATCTAAAGAAACCACTGGACTTTTACACTCAAAAATATGGTTCACACATGTATGGTGTTGATAAGATGTTTTTAATGATGGAAAAGCAAAAAAACAGAGGTCAAGATGGGGCAGGATATGCTAGTATTAAGTTTGACTTAAATCCAGGTCAAAAATATTTTTATAGAGTAAGGTCATTTGAGCAACAAGCAATTCATTCGATTTTTAAGAAAATCAATAAAAAAATTAACTCATTTGTTAAGTCTGAAAAAATTATAAAAGGTTCAAATTTATTTTATGATAATACACCATTTATAGGGCAGGTAATGTTAGGGCATGTTAGATATGGAACATATGGTAAAAATTCAATAGACTATGTCCAGCCTATGATGAGGCAAAATAATTGGATGAATAGAAACTTGATTTTAGCTGGTAACTTTAATATGACAAATACTGATGAGTTATTTCAAAGTTTAGTTAAACTAGGTCAACATCCAAGAGAACAATCTGACACAATTACCATAATGGAGAAAATTGGACATTTTTTAGACTCGGAGGTTATATCTGGATATAATAAGCTGAAGAAAAAAGGAGTCTCAAAGTCTGAAATGCCTCCATTAATTGAAAAGGATCTGAATATTGAAAAAATATTAAAAAAATCGTCAAAAAAGTGGGATGGCGGATATGCAATTGCTGGAATGATTGGTCATGGTGACTCATTTGTTCTAAGAGATCCTCACGGTATTAGACCAGCCTATTTTTATGAAGACGATGAGGTTGTTGTGGTTGCATCAGAAAGACCTGCAATCCAAACAGTTTTTAATGTTTCATATTCTGAAATAAATGAAGTTCCCAGAGGAAATGCTCTGATTATAAAAAAAAGTGGAAGAACCTATATTAAGGAAATATTAAAACCTAAAGTCAATAAATCTTGCTCATTTGAAAGAATTTATTTCTCTAGAGGTTCAGATGCTGATATTTACAAAGAAAGGAAAATGCTTGGGAGTCTATTAATGTCTCAAATTGAAGAGTCTATCAAAAAGGATTATTTAAATACAGTTTTCTCGTTTATTCCAAATACAGCTGAAACATCTTTTTATGGACTAGTTGAAAAGGCAAAAAAACATAACCCTAGAATAGAAAAGATTGCTGTTAAAGATGCAAAATTAAGAACTTTCATATCTGAGGATAAGGGAAGAGAGGACTTAGTTGCCCATGTATATGACATAACATATGGAATAATAAAACCAACTGATAATCTTGTAATTATTGATGATAGCATTGTAAGAGGAACTACTTTAAAAGAGAGCATTCTTAAAATGTTATTTAGATTAAATCCAAAAAAAATAGTAATAGTATCAAGTGCTCCACAAATTAGATTTCCAGATTGTTATGGAATCGACATGGCGAAAATTGAGGATTTTATAGCTTTTAAAGCTGTAATTGAGCTTCACAAGGATAGAGGAACATTTGATTCTGTTGTTGAATCTACTTATAAAAAGTGTAAAGCTTCAATCGAGTCAGGCGTGTTCAAAAAAAATCATGTAAAGGAGGTTTATAATGATTTTTCTCCTGAACAGATATCTTCAAAAATGTCAGAGATGCTTATTGATAAGAGCTCAGAGGTTAAGTTAGATATAATTTTTCAAAAAGTTGAAAATCTTCACAGAGCATGTAAAAGACATAGAGGAGACTGGTATTTTACAGGAAATTATCCAACACCTGGAGGAAATAAGGTTGTTAATCAGGCCTTCATAAATTTTGTTGAAGGTAAATCAGCTAGAGCTTATTAAACCATATAATAAAAAATAATTTCTAAATAAGTTTTATTTATAAAAAAATTATTCTAAATTAGAATCACCAGAACATAAGTAGGTTAAGTTCATGGTAAGATTTGGGGCAAAAAAGGGGATTTATCCCCTTTTTTTATTTCCCTAAAAATCTTTTATTTACTTCATCCCAATTTATCACATTGAAAAATGCATTTATATAATCAGGCCTTCTATTTTGATAGTTTAAATAGTATGCATGCTCCCACACGTCTAGACATAGTATTGGATTTCCTCCACAACCATTTGGCATTAAAGGGTTATCTTGATTTGCACTAGAACATATCTCAAGTTTCCCATTTTCATTAGAACACAGCCATGCCCAACCAGAACCAAATCTTGTTGCTGCTGCCTTACTGAATTCTTTTTTGAAATTTTCAAATGATCCAAAATTAGAGTCTATAGATTCTGATATCTCTGATTTTGGTTCTCCTCCACAGTTAGGACCCATAATTTCCCAAAATAAATTATGATTATAATAACCTCCTGCATTATTTCTTAATCCACTGTTATCAAGATCTAATGAATTTAGTATCTCTTCAATGTTCTTATTTTCATTTTCAGAACCGGAAATAATATTATTTAAATTATTAGTGTAACCATTATGATGTTTTCCATAATGAATTTCCATAGTTTTTGCATCTATGTTTGGTTCTAATGCATCAAAAGCATAATTTAATTTAGGTAATTCAAAAGCCATAATTTTTTTTTACAAAATTAGGATTATTTTACTAAGTTTCAACATTAAATATGGACTACTCATTTAAAATTATAAATTCATCTGCAGGATCTGGAAAGACTTTCAATCTAGCAATTGAATTTATTTCAAAGCTTTTACAAAATAAGGATGATGATCATTTTAAGTCAATGCTTGCTTTAACATTTACGAATAAGGCTTCTGTAGAAATGAAAGATAGGATATTAGATTATTTAAATGATTTAAAGTTTCAAAGAAATAAAATTATTGAAGATATAATTATAGATAAAACAGGGCTTAATAATTCATATATAAAACAAAAGTCATCTAATATCTTAGAAAAAATTTTACAAAATTATTCCAATTTTAATGTAATCACAATTGATAGTTTTACAAACAATATAATTAGGAGCATTACTGAAGAATCAGAATCTAAGAATGAATTTCTTATTGAACTTGATAATTCAAATTATTTAGAAGAAGCAATTGATGAATTAATAATAGATATTGATAATGATGTCGAATTAAAGGAATTACTCATTGAATTCGCAAAGTTTAAATTATCAATTAATAAAAGTTGGGATATAACTTATGATTTAAATGATTTTGGATTATTTATTGATAAGGAAACAAATCTAGACCAGGTTAAATATTTCAAGAAATTAAATCCTAATTTATTTGCAAAGTTTAGAAAGCAAATTTTAGAATTATACAATCAAAACAAGTCAAACATTTATGATTTGGTAAAAAGTACATTTGAGTTAATATACACCAATGGTATTAATGATGATGATTTTAGTGGTGGATACTTTACTGGTTATTTGAAAAATCTAATTTCAGATCAAAAATTCTTTATTAAAGAATCAATTGAAAACTCGCTTCAAGGTAAATCTAAACTTTACAATAAGAATTTAGAAAAAAGTAAAGTAGAAAGTATTGAAAGAATTAGAAAAGAGTTACTTATTAACTATTTAGAGATTAAAAAATTAGTTTTAGATCTTTACAAGATAAATTCAACTCTAATTTATCTCCCTTCTTTATCGCTTATCTCAAGAATTGATGAGAAAATTGAACAAATACAAAGTGATAATAAAACTAGGTTAATATCTAAATTTAACTCACAACTTAATTTCTTGATTAGATCTAATGATGCACCATATATTTATGAAAAATTGGGATCTAAGTATGTAGATTTCTTTATTGATGAGTTCCAAGACACCTCTGAACTTCAATGGAAGAATTTAATTCCTTTAATATCAAACTCAATACATAGCCAATCACATGATGGATTAAAAGGTTCACTTTTAATAGTTGGAGACCCAAAACAATCAATATACAGATGGAGAGGAAGTAAGTTTAATCAGTTTATTAATTTAATATATGGCCACCAAAACCCTTTTCATTTTAAGCCAGTAATTGAGAAAACAGATATTAATTTCAGAAGTTCTAAACAAATTGTTGATTTTAATTCAGATTTTTTCAAATTTTTATCAAACAAATTAAACATTGATATATACAATTCAATTGACTTAAATTTTAAACAAGAATCTAATAAAAAAAATCAAGGATATGTATCTGTTGATTTATCTAAAAATGATAATTTTTATTCTAAAATTGAACATCAGATCTTAGATTTATTAGATCGAGGATTCTCTCAATCTGAAATAACAATTTTAGTTAGAAAGAATAAGTATGCAAGAGAATTAATTGAGAATATAAGTAATTTAAAATTTACATTGATTTCTAATGATATTCTTCAAATTAATAATTCAGATAATGTTCAGTTTATTATTTCAATTCTTAAACTGAGCTTAAACGATGAGGATTATGCTGAAAGAAAGAGAGTAATAAAGTTCTTGTTTAATCAGAATTATTTTAAAAATAAATATGAAAATATTAATCAATGTCTATTTAGCAATTTAGCAAAATTAGAAATCAATAAGTTTTTTTTTAAAATTTCTAATAATTCAAAATTTGAATATAAATATTTTAAGTCTTTAGATATTCTAAATGCAATAAAATACTGTATAAATATTTTTCAAATTGATATTAACGATCCATATATTATTGCAATAGTTGATAATGTTTTTGAGTTTCTTGAAAATAATGAAGATTCGATAAAAGAATATCTAAAGTATTGGAAAAGAAAATCTGAAAAGATAAATTTAAGTATATCTGAAAATCAAGATTCAATTTTAATATCTACAATTCATAAATCCAAGGGCCTTGAATTTCCAGCAGTAATCATTCCAATATATAATGACAAAGTTGATGAGAGTAATTTATCTGATCCAATCTGGCTTTATCAACCTTTCGAAAGCATTGAGGACTTAAAGTGGTCTTTGATTAGAAAATCTAAAAATCTTTTGTATATGGGAGATGCTACTAAAGAAATATATGAGAGTAGTGAACTTAACAACTATTTAGATTCAATTAATCTTCTTTATGTTGCATTTACAAGGGCAGAAAAAGAGCTTTATATTATTTCAAAAAGAACCAATTCTAATGTTTTAACACTCTCAAGTATAATTCAAGACTATTTAAATCATAAGTTAGAATTAGAAAAACTAACAATAGGTAAAAAAACTAAAAATCAAATTATTCTTGATAAACATAATTTAAATACAAATGACCAAAAAACTAAGAAAATTAATATAATATCAACTTCAAAAAATGTTAATCAAGCAAGGTACATATCTGATACTCTATCTAAAATTTATAGGAAAAAAAAGTCTGCAAAAGTCTATGTTTATTTTGCAAATAATAGATTAGCCAGTCTAGTTAACTTTTTTGATGATGACAATAATTTAAACTTTACTTCAAATCATCATATTCTTGATTCAAAGATTTTAAACTACGACAATGTTTTAATTTCAAATATGAATGAAGGTTTTTTCCCTTCAATTGATGTTAAAGATGGATATTTATCAACTTCACAAAAAGAAGAATTTGATAAAATGTCTCAATTTGAGCAAGAAAATAAAATTTCTAAAATATTCTACAAGTTAATTAACTCATCAAAAGAAGTTCACTTAATTTATGATTCTAATTTAAACTCCTTTATCAGTGGGGAAGAAAGTAGATATATTAAACAATTAGAATCTCTAAACAATTTCTCTCAAATGTGTAATAGAAAAGTAATTGAACAAAGAATAATTCCAGTAAAAAATGAACGAGCAAATATTTCTAATGATGATTTAATAAAAAACAGGCTTAAAAAAATTTTAAAAGATGGAATATCAGCTTCTACTATAAATTTATTTATAAAAAACCCATACTTATTTTATGAACAAAAAATACTTGGGATAAATGATTATGAAGAATCTAAGTATTTAAATTACATGGATCAAGGGACTCTTATTCACAAAGTCATTGAAAAACTTTATAAACCCTACGTAGGAGTTAATCTTCAAATTAATCATGTTAATGAGATGAAAAAGAAACTAGAGAGTGAGTCATTAAATTCATTTGTAGGTTTGTATTCTAGGGAGCCAAAAGGGAAAAATCTAATATTTTTAGAAGTACTAAAAGAGTATATTACTAATACACTTAATTATGAGTTAGATCAAATAAAAAATCAAAAAGCCAAAATTAAAATCATTTCTTTAGAAGAAAACCTATCTACTAATATTCTAGTAAATAAGCTTAATGTAAGACTAAAAGGAATCATAGATAGAGTTGATTTATTTAATGGAGAATTGAGAGTAATAGACTATAAATCTGGAATAGTTAAGAAGGGAGTTTTAGATATAAAAAACTTAGATAAAATTAGTACAGATTTTAGGTACTCTTATCTTTTACAATTACTATTCTATAGATTTATAGTAAAAAGTAATTATGGAGATAAAGAAATAAAAGATGTTGGAATTTGTTCGCTAAGAGAAAGAAGTTTACCATTTTATTTTGTGAAAAACCATTCAATATTGTCAACTAAAGAATTAGAAAGAATACTAATAGATATAGTTTTGAATATAATAGAGACAAATGAGTTTATTGATTCGGGTAATCCTTTATAACTTCATTAGACACAATTTTTCCAGATATTAAAGAGGGTGGAACTCCTGGTCCAGGTACTGTAAGCTGACCTGTGAAATATAATCCTTTTATTTTTTTACTTTTCATCTTTGGTTTGAAAATAGAAGTTTGAAATAATGTATTAGCTAGACCATATGCATTTCCTTTATATGAGTTATAATCATCAATAAAATCTTTAATACAAAACGATTTTTTGTAAATAATATTATCGACGATTTTTTCACCTGAAATATTCTCGATTCTTTTAAGTATAAGTTTTAAATATTTATCCCTTATTTCTTCATTGTCCTCTATATCTGGGGCAATTGGAATTAATATAAAACAATTCTCACAGCCATCAGGAGCCATACTTTTATCTGATAATGATGGAAAATTTAGATAGAAAAGTGGAGATTCAGGCCATTTAGGGTTATCGTATATATCAGAAGCATGTTTATTAAAGTCAACATCAAAAAAAAGATTATGATGAGTTAAGTTATTTATTTTTCTATCTAATCCAATGTAAAAAAGTAATGAGGAGGGTGCAAAAACCTTTTTATCCCAAAATGAATCATTATAATTCTTTAGATTATTAGGAATAAGTGATTCTGTATGATGATAATCCGCCCCACTAATAACAATATCACTATGGAATTCTATGCCATTTGAAATAACACCTTTAATTCTCTTCTCACTAACTATTATCTCGTCAACATTATGATCTAATTTAAATTTTACACCTTTTTCTTTTGCAAGTTTAATCATTGACTCGACAATTTTATGCATGCCTCCTTTTTCTGGAAACCAAGTACCAAGGCCTAAATCAGCATGATTCATTATATTATAAAAAGCAGGAGTATTTTCTGGTTTTGCACCTAGAAATAATACAGGAAATTCCATTATTTGACGAAGCTTATTATTTTTAAAATACCTACTAACTTCAGATTTAATATTAGTTGTAAAGTATCTTAACCTTTTAATAGTTCCAGGAGTGACTAACTCTAAAATTGATTTACCAGGTTTATAAACGACTTTTTCCATAGCAACCGAATAATTATTTTTTGCCTCGGTCATAAATTTTAAAAGTTTTTTTGATGCACCTTTCTCAACTTTTTCAAAAGTTTTACTAATCTTTTCGAGACTATCTTCTATCTCAATAAAATCATTTTTTCCAAAGTATACTCTATATGCAGGATCTAATTTTTTAAGTTTATAGTAATCATTAACAGATCTATCAAAATCATTAAAATATTTTTCAAATACATCTGGCATCCAATACCATGATGGACCCATATCAAATGTAAATCCATTTGCTTCAAATTTTCTGGCTCGCCCACCAAAAGACTTATTCTTTTCCAAGATGGTTACATCATATCCTTTGTCTGCTAGATATGTTGCAGCAGAAATTGAAGAAAATCCAGATCCAATAATTATAATTTTTTTAGTCATTTTTAGTTGTGATGTAGTCGTAAAGGATAGAACCTAAAACTACAAACATTGAGAGAATAACTATAAATACAACAAATGATTTACTCATATTTAAAATATTGAATGATAAAAGTATAAAATATCGTAGATTTAGTTCAATTATGAGAGGGTTTTTAGATAATAAATTTTTATTAATTATAATTCTAATTACATCTTGTAATCAAACTCCAAATTTTAACTCTGATTTAGAAGATAATTCGCAGAAGATAATTGAGGCAATTTTTGAAGTCCCGCTTGTACTGGAAGAAGAATTCAAAAAAGAAAATAATCTTGACGATTGGTCTGAATTAATTCGACTAGAATATAATATTCTGTCTACAGCAAATTCTATTTCGGGATATCTTGAAAATGATTTTAATTATATAACGGAAATATTAAATACTCTAAGTAATTCATCAGATCAAATATCTAGTTCAGAATTTCTATTATATAACGATAGGCCTGAAATTAAGGGAAGAATAAAACTCCTAAATATTCAAATACAAAAAACAAATCTAAATATAAATGATTGGGATAAAGAAAAGGGTCTCGAGGAACTAGATAAAATATTCAAATTTTACAATTATTTAATAAATACTATCATCACAATCCTAAATGAAAATTTAATAAGTTAAAGATGGTTTTTTAATTTATTAATTTGAAATTCAATTTCAGAATCTTCTATTCTTCTAAATAACATTTCTTTATTAGTAATTGTAAAACTAAAGTCTATTTTATCACCTAAATTATCAAGATCAGACCATTCTGATTTATTTATGCCAATCATTTTTTTAAGCTTTTTAGATGTATAAGGAATAAATGGTTCAGATAGAACTGCAAGGTATGAAACGATTTCAAAAGAAGTTTTTAAAATCTGTTCAACTCGTTCTGGATTCTCATTTTTTATTTTCCATGGCTCAGTATCTGCAAGAAATTTATTGCCTATCCTTGCTATATTAATAAGACTTTTTAACGCTTCTCTAAATTTAAATTGATTTAGATTTGATTCAATATCATTTTTTTTAGAAATTACTTCGTTGAGGATTTCGTAATCTTTATCATTTCTGTTCTCAGGGGTTGGTATTTTACCTTCATAATATTTATCTATTAAAGACAGTACTCTGTTAGTGTAGTTGCCATAAATTGCAACTAGCTCACTATTATTTCTTGTTTGAAATTCTTTCCATGTGAAATCATTATCTTTTGTTTCAGGGCAGGTAGATGTTAAAACATATCTAAGTACATCCTGCATATTAGGAAATTCAATTAAATATTCATGAAGCCATACTGCCCAGTTTCTTGATGTAGAAATTTTTTGACCCTCGAGATTGAGAAATTCATTAGCTGGTACATTTTTAGGTAATATATAATCTCCAAACATTTTTAACATTATTGGAAAAATGATACAATGAAATACAATATTATCTTTTCCAATAAAATGGATTAGATTAGTTTTGGAGTTTTTCCAATATTTTTTCCAATCTTTATTATTATTTTCTGCCCATTCTTTTGTTGAGGATATATATCCTATAGGGGCCTCAAACCATACATATAAAACTTTTCCATTTTCATCGTCAACCTTTACAGGAATACCCCAATCTAAGTCTCTTGTAACAGCTCTTGGTTTTAGTCCACTATCCAGCCAGGATTTAACTTGTCCAACAACATTTGTTTTCCATTTTTCTTTATTTTCAACAGTTATCCATTCTCTAATAAATTCTTCAAATTCATCAAGTTTAATATAATAATGTTTAGTCTGTTTTAGTATCGGTTTTGAATCTGAAATAGCTGATCTAGGATTGACCAATTCATCAGGACTCAAAGTCGCACCACATTTTTCACATTGATCACCATATGCTTCTTCAAATTTTCCGCATGGACATGTACCTATAATATACCTATCTGCTAAAAATTGATTCTCTTCTGTATCATAATACTGCTCTGATTCTTTCAATGAAAAAAGATTTTTTTCTTTCAAAAGATTAAATAAATCTATTGATGTATCATGATGAATTTTTTTTGATGTTCTGGAATAATTATCAAATGAAATTCCAAATTTTTCAAATGAAGATTTTATTATTTCATCATATTTATCAATTAATTCTTTTGGGCTTATGGATGCTTTTTTCGAAGCTAGAGATATTGCAACACCGTGCTCATCACTTCCACATATAAATGCTACATCATTATTGGTTAGTCTTTTATACCTAGCATATATGTCTGCTGGGATATAAACACCTGCTAAATGCCCAATATGAATAGGTCCATTAGCATATGGTAATGCAGCAGTAATAGTATAAGTTTCTATATTTTTTTTCATTAAAAACTATTGATAACTATTGAAAACGAATCCAAGATAAAATATTAAATTAGTAATTGAAACTATTCCTAAATGTTTTTAATTTTTGATACAGAAACTACTGGTCTTCCAAAAAAATGGAGTGCACCGTTAACTGATTTTGAAAATTGGCCAAGGGCAATTCAAGTAGCATGGCAAGTTCATGACTTAAATGGTAATTGTATATCAAATCAAAGTTATATTGTTCATCCTGAAGGATTTTCAATTCCATTTGATTCAGAAAAAATCCATGGAATTTCAACTCAGCTAGCAAAAAAAAATGGTGTTGAGATTACTTTTGTATTGGAAAAATTTCAAGATGATTTAAATAAATCAAAATTTATATGTGGCCATAATTTAAATTTTGATGAAAAGATTTTAGGTTCTGAATATCTAAGAATTAATGGAACTAATCCACTTCAAGATTTTCCAAAAATAGATACATGTACTGAAGAAACTGCAGGGATCTGTATGCTCACTGGAGGAAGAGGTAGAAAGTACAAATTACCAACATTAATGGAGCTATATAGTCACTTATTTAATGAGAAGTTTGACTCAGCTCACAATGCTTCAGCTGATGTTGAGGCGACCGCTTTGTGTTTATTTAAATTATTAAAAGAACAGAAAATTCATCCTGTTTCTATTTCAGGTGATTTAGAAATTTTAAATAATTTAAAAGATATTGATATAAATAAAGCTCGAGTTCATGACATAAAACATATTGATTTATTTAAGGAATCAAGACTATTAAAACAAAGTTTAGAATCAGAAAAAGTTGAGTCAAAAGTTTTTTCTGAGGTTACAGAGCAAGAATTTAAGTTTGGTCATTTACATTCATATACTCAATTTTCAATTTTACAATCAACGTCCAAAATTTCAGATTTATTAAAATACTCAATAGAATATTCTCATGATGCAGTTGCTATAACTGATAAGTCAAATCTTATGGGTGCTTTTCACTTTATAAAAACAATTAAAAATTACAATGAAAACCTTGAAGATGGTCAAAAATATATAAAACCAATTGTTGGATGTGAATTAAATGTATGTGAAGATCATAAAGATAAGTCAAATCGAGACGATGGATACCAAATGATTTTTTTAGCAAAAAATAAAAATGGGTTTAGAAATATTTCAAAGCTTAGCTCAATTGCAAACATCGAAGGTTTTTATTATCTACCAAGAATAGATAAAAATTTACTTAAGGAGTATTCTGATGATATCATTGTATTATCTGGCGGATTAAGGGGCGAGATTTCTTCAAGAATTTTAAATCAAGGTGAAGAAAAAGCTGAAGAATCTTTAATTTGGTGGAAGGATACATTTGGATCAGATTTTTATCTTGAAATTCAAAGACATAAACAAGAAAGCGAAGACTATGTTTTTCCAATAATTAATGAGTTTAGTAAAAAATATGGTATTAAGCTTATTGCAACTAATAACACTTTTTACACAAAACAATCTGAAGCTAACGCACATGATATTCTATTATGTGTAAGGGATGGAGAAAAACAATCAGTCCCAATAGGAAGAGGAAGAGGTTACAGGTATGGTTTGCCAAATGAAGAATACTGGTATAAACCAAAAACTGATATGTTTAAACTATTTAGTGATATACCAGAGAGTATTTATAATATTTCTGAAATTATAGACAAAGTTGAGACTTTTGATCTTGCTAGAGAGGTTCTACTCCCAGATTTTAATATTCCACAAAAATTTATTCAAAAAAATGATTTTGATAATCAAAAAGGGCAAAATCTATATTTAAAACATTTAACCCTAGAGGGTGCAAAAATAAAATATAAAGAGATAGATGAAGATCTTGAAGAAAGGATTTATTTTGAATTAGATGTTATTGCTAAAACTGGGTATCCTGGATATTTTTTAATTGTTCAAGACTTTATTAATGCTGCAAGAAAAATGGGCGTATCAGTGGGTCCTGGAAGAGGATCTGCCGCTGGTTCAGTTGTTGCATTTGCTCTAGGAATAACCAGTATAGATCCAATAAAATATAATTTGCTTTTTGAGAGATTTTTAAATCCAGATAGAGTTAGTCTTCCAGATATTGATATTGATTTTGATGATGAGGGGAGAAATAAAGTTATTGAATATGTTGTTGATAAATATGGCTCTCAACAGGTTGCTCAAATTATTACTTATGGACGAATGGCTGCTAAATCATCGATCAGAGATACTGGTAGAGTCCTTGATTTATCTTTATCTGAAGTTGACCGCATTTCGAAATTGGTTCCAAACATGAAATTAGATGAAATCTTTTCTAAGAAAGATATAGATTTAAAATCTGAGTTAAGAACAGATGAGTTTAGTAGAGTTAGTGAATTAAAGAAACTTTATAATTCAAAAGACCTTTCAGCACAGACCTTAAAGCAAGCAAGTCTGTTAGAGGGGTCACTTAGAAATACAGGTATACATGCTTGTGGAGTAATTATTACACCAAGTGATATTTCAGAATTTGTGCCAATTACTAAAGCAAAGGATTCAGAGTTTTATGTAACACAGTTTGATAATTCAGTAGTTGAAGATGCAGGTCTTCTAAAAATGGATTTTTTAGGACTAAAAACACTAACTATCATAAAAGATACTGTTAAGCTTATTAAATATAAATATGATGTTCAATTGTACCCAGAGGAATTTCCATTGAATGATAAGAAAACTTACAAATTATTTCAAAAAGGAGAAACAGTAGGAATTTTCCAATACGAATCACTTGGAATGCAAAAGTACCTTAAGGATCTTAAGCCTTCAGACTTTAATGACCTTATAGCAATGAATGCATTATATAGGCCTGGTCCTTTAGAATACATACCTTCATTTATTTCTAGAAAAAATGGTTCCGAACCTATTGCATATGATATTCCAGAGATGGAAGAATTCCTCAAAGAAACATATGGAATTACCGTATACCAAGAACAGGTTATGTTATTATCTCAAAAAATTGCTGGTTTTTCTAAAGGTGATGCTGACCTTCTGAGAAAAGCAATGGGAAAAAAAATATTTTCTTTGATTCAAAAATTAAAGCCAAAATTCATGACAGGAGGACAAGAGAATGGGTACAGTATTGAAGTATTAGAAAAAATATGGAAGGATTGGGAAGCTTTTGCATCTTATGCATTTAATAAATCTCACTCTACATGTTATGCATTCATAGGTTATCAGACTGCTTATTTAAAAGCAAATTATCCATCTGAATATATGGCTGCAGTTCTTTCAAATAATATGAATGACATTAAACAGGTAACTTTTTTTATGGAAGAGTGTAAAAGAATGGGAATAAAGGTTTTAGGTCCAGACATAAATGAATCTTATTATAAGTTTAATGTAAATGCAAGTAAGGCAATTAGATTTGGAATGGGTGCAATTAAAGGGGTAGGGAAAGGAGCCGTTGAAACAATTGTAGAAAACAGAAAAGATGGAATATATAAAGATATATATGATTTTGCGAAAAGAATTGATCTAAGATTAGCAAATAAGAAGACTTTTGAAAATCTTGTCTTTGCTGGTGGGTTTGACTCATTTAATAATAAAAGAGCTCAATACTTCAGCATAGATAATGATGGTAATAGTTTTTTAGAAAAGGCTATTAAGCATGGAGCTAAGTATCAAGAGACAATAAATTCATCTCAGATTAGTTTATTTGGAGAAGGGGCAATTGAAATAGAATCTGACCTTTCAATTCCGGATTGTGAAGAATGGATAAATCTAGAAAGACTCAAAAAGGAAAGAGAAGTTGTTGGAATATATCTTTCTGCTCACCCATTAGATGATTTCACAAGAGAGATTAAGAATTTCACATCCACAGGTTTATCATCATTAAATAATTTAAATCTTCTATTGAATAAAGATTTATATGTTGGAGGAATAATTAATGAGGTTGAACATCTACAAACAAAGACTGGCAATGGATTTGCTGTTTTCTCTTTTGAAGATTTTTACGATCAATATAAGTTTAGAATTTTTGGAGAAGATTATCTAAAATATAAACATTTGCTTGAAGAAAATAAAATTTTAAGACTTAGAGTTGCAATTAGAGAAGGTTGGGTTAACCGTGAAACAGGTAGAGTTGGAGATCCTAGAATTCAATTTTTAAATATGGAATTGTTAGACGGAATTATTGATTCGAGTTCTAAAAAAATAACCTTAAAAATTGAATCTAGTAATTTTAATAAAAATGAGGTTAAAAGATTAAAAGATACATTTTCGAAACATAAAGGTTCTAAACCAGTTTACTTTGATATTCATGATTCAAAAAATGATTTCAAATTAAATATGTTATCAGAGGAAGCAAAGGTCTCAATTACAAAAGATCTCCTGTTATCATTAGAAGAGAATAAGTTTGTGTACAAATTAAATTAGTTTAAAATTTAGTTCTTTTAATAAATAACCTTAGATTTGCTGCTTAAAATTATATGTTATGGCATTAGAGTTGAATGATTCAATATTTGAAGAAAAAGTGCTTAAGTCTGATAAGCCAGTTCTTGTTGATTTTTGGGCAGAATGGTGTGGTCCTTGTAGAATGGTGGGTCCAATTATGGAAGAATTAAGTAAAGATTTTGAAGGAAAAGCTTTGGTTGGAAAGGTTGATGTAGATGCCAATCAAGAATTTGCTGCAAAGTATGGTGTTAGAAACATCCCAACCGTTCTTTTATTCAAAGATGGAGAACTTGTTTCAAGACAAGTAGGAGTAGCTCCAAAAAAAACTTACGAAGATGCAA
>ERZ802830.108-NODE-108-length-78579-cov-10.1921_pt1 | contig 78579 bp, 73 predicted proteins | sample MGYA00345654_ERZ802830 | MGnify/ENA primary metagenome ERZ802830 (study PRJEB30503, sample SAMEA104212375) | marine metagenome | biome: Westerlies Biome; feature: [SRF] surface water layer (ENVO:00010504) within the epipelagic zone...; material: water...
CTTTTCTTATTGGTTGGATAGTTTTTGATGAATTTCCAATAGATACTCTTTTTCCGGGAGTATTTTTAATTTTAATTTCTGGGTTTGTTATAATTTGGCGGGAAAATAGAAAATCTTAGTCTAAAATATAAAAAAGGTCTCAATAGATTAATTAGCAATGGTTTTCGATTAATTTGCAGGAAGCTTGGTAAAAACTGAATATGATCTGTAGCCAAAGTTTTGAACGCAATTAAATTGTATTACGACATAAAACTACTTTTTTTTGATGTAAAAAGAATTTTTATTACTTTTCGCTTGTTTCTAGATTTTTTGGCTCTACGTATTGCGCACGGAATTGTGACGGGGGTGAACCGCATATTCTTCAAAACAATATAGGTAAAGAAAGAATATGAATGTCTAAGCCAAAATTATTCATAACAAGGCGCTGGCCAAAAGCAGTTGAAGAAGCAGCAAAAGAAGAATTTGATGTCACATTAAATGATAAGGATATCCCATTAAGTACTGAGGATATGCGCAATGCTTTGAAAAGCTATGATGCTATTTCGCCAACAGTAACAGATATGCTAAACCCAAAAGCATTTGATGTAGAGAATGTAAGCTGCAAAATCTTATGTAATTATGGGGTTGGGTACAGTCATATTGATATACCCAGTGCTAAAAATTTGGGAATATGTGTAACCAATACACCAGACGTTTTAAGCGACTGTACTGCTGATATTGCAATGACTCTAATGTTAATGGCAGCTCGACGTGCTGGCGAAGGTGAGAGAGAGCTCCGTGCCGACAAATGGCATGGTTGGCGTCCAACCCATATGATTGGTGCAAAAGTTACGGGTAAAACATTAGGAATAATTGGTTTTGGCCGTATTGGCCAAGCTGTGGCTTCTCGTGGCCATTTTGGATTTGGAATGAAAATAAATATCTTTTCCCGGTCGCAAGTGAGTGCAGAGATATTAGGAAAATATAATGCGAAACAATTCAGCTCAGTGGAAGCTCTATTAGAAGAAAGTGATTTTGTTTCACTTCATTGTCCAGGTGGGGCCTCTAATCGCCATTTAATTAATGCATCGAATTTGGCCAAGGCGAGGTCTGGATTAATTTTAATAAATACAGCAAGAGGCGAGGTTGTTGATGAAACTGCGCTTGCAGATGCTCTAGAGAATAATGTTATTAAAGCAGCAGGGCTTGATGTATTTGACGGTGAGCCCAAAATAAACCCAATTTTGATGGCGGCACCCAATCTAGTGATGTTGCCGCACCTCGGCAGTGCCACAAAAGAAACACGAGAAGAAATGGGCTTTAGAGCTCTTGAAAACTGCAAAGCTTTTTTCAAGGGAGATACTCCCATGGATAAGGTTGCGTAAATAAAATTAGGTTAAAAGGTCAAATTTTAAATTAATTACCGAACAGAGGATGATTATAAATATGTTTGAAAAACTTACTATACCAAACACACTTGCTGCAGGACCAGGCCCAGGAAATACTGATCCACGTGTTTTAGAGCAATTTTCCAAAGCTGGACTTGCTGATCACATGCATCCGGATGTTTTGCGTGGTATGAAAGAATGCAAAATTATGCTTAGAGAAGTTTGGGGTACGAAAAATATTCATACTTTTGGAGTTGCAGGAACTGGTTGGAGTGGGCTGGATGCGGTGATATCGGCGGTTAAGCCAGGTGACAAAGTCGTAGCTTTTGTGAATGGTACGTTTTCTGGTATTGACGCGCTCTCCCTACGTATGAAGGCAGCAACGGAAGAAGAGTTGATGTCAAATCCATTAGATCCAGACGCAAAAAGTGTTAAAGTTGTTAATGTTCCACATGGCCAATCAGTTGATAGAGATATTATAGAACAATATATCAGCCATCATAAACCTAAATGGGCATTCATGGCGCATTACGAGACAGGTTCAGGTCGGGTCAATGATATTGAAACTTTCTCAGATTCTTGTGCACGTCATGGAGCATTAGGATTGATAGATGCAGTGAGTTCGTTAGGAGTAGGCGATTTTAGAATTGATGATTATCCGGGAGTAGTAGCTTGGGCTTCTTGTCCTCAAAAGGGTATTAGCTGCCTGCCTCTAACCTACGCCCCTGTCAGTTTTTCTGATAAATATATTGACGTTCTGAAAGCCGGAGGCGCTCGAACTTTTGTTCATAATCCAATTCTTGAGGCAAGGCATTGGGGCATACTAGAAGGCGCAGATGTAGATAAGGGGACTTATCACAGAACTCATTCTGCTTATGCTGTGGCAGCCTTTCACGAAGCTCTCAGGTTAACTTTACAAGAGGGCATTTCGAATAGGGCTGCAAAATATGTGAAGTTTGAAAAAGTTTTAAGTGGTGCATTCAGGGCAATGGGATGTGATGTCACATCAGATATGACTTCGCTTGTAGTATTGAATTTACCTGAAAATCTATCAGGACGAGAAATGGAGTTCGTACAGCATTGCCGATCAGAAAATTTTGGTATTTGGCCAACACTATCTGAACCAGTACAAGTCAGGGTAGGCATTCTTAACTTATTAACTGATGAAGCTATATCTGAAATCATCAATAAGTTTGGTTCAGCTCTCAAAGAGTTGGGTGGACAATTTGATGATAAGCTCGTTGCGCTGCAAATAGATAAACTTTCTAAGAAAATAGCTGCAGAGTAGCAATATATTTAGTCTAGGATAAGCCTCTTAGCGTTCTTTGTTTTTTTACTATTGCGTCAATATCTTGAAAATCTAAATTTGGATATTGGCGCGATATCTCATAAATTTTGTCTTCGTGAGATTTATTGGACCAAGAGCCTGAAGATGTGTCGGTTAAAAACTCCGTAAACATATCTACTGGATTCAGCCAATCGTAAGGACCCTCCAGGTAAATTTTGTATATATCTCTTTCCAAACTCATTATTTTTGAGCCTCTTTCAGAATCATTTTAATTGCCCAAACAGAATGAAACAACGATAAAAGAGAAAATAATCCTCCTATAAAACCAATTTCAAATATTGCTGGGCCCCTCAATTCATGAAATATCACTAGATAAGATATTAAACACAGCAAAAATATCGATACAATTGCCCTAAATTTATATTCGCTCAGTTTTGTTTTATCATACATGTGAATAAATTATTAGTTACTTTCAAATTGATATATTCAGAATCAGGTGAACTAAAATTTAGGCTGTACTTACAAAAAATCAAAACAACAAATAAATGAATTGCTTCAAATAAATCAACAAGAAGTTTTCTTCAGCGTTTACAGTAAAATTCCGTAGCGGAAAATTCACTTAAAGTGTAAAATTTAATTGACACTTTTTAAAATTTTTAATTTAATAGAGCTATCGAGCCGACGCCTATTAATAAGGATAACTTCTTTTAGGGGAAACTCGATGTGGAATTTGTCTATTGTTTATGTTCATCACCCTGATCTTTAAAAATAGATAAGTTTCAAACTGTTGGTGGGCGCTCATACGTAAAGTATGAGCGCTTCCGTCGTTAAAAAGGTACTTTTCATTTTTCTTTATAGTGCCAATAGGCAAATTTCCGCCAAACTAAGTGTCAGGTAAACTTGACAGAAATTGAATTTATTTTAGCGTTTGATGTCTAATTATAATCTTGGGGGTTTTAATGGAATTTTTAAGTTTTTCGGTATCTACGCCATTTTGGATTTGGCTCTTATTCGCTCTCGTTACAGCATATTATTACGACATCATGAAAAAACGAATTAACCGATTGGAGCAAAGGCTTTTAGATTTGAGTGCATAGGTTCAATTTATGAACCCGTTACACTTTATGTTTCCATATTTTTCGGCGCGGTACGCGTACGGCTAGCATAAACATTAACAGTGGATTTCTAAATCGTCTTAAGTCTAAAGCTTCGAAAACACCTGTTGTCTTTCTTCCTTTGATGGTTGTTGAAACTGCTGCTCGATTATAAAATGGTGCATCTAAAAGGCTATTCTCTTGTTTTGGTTCAGATTGGCTATCACATCGAGTTTGCCGTTTTATGCCCCAAAGAGAATTTGAAAATTTTTGATTTTTGGGTGCACTGGTTATATTCTTAGCGGTGCCATCATTTTCGAAATGATATTCAAATTGGTATTTTTCCTGGTTACGTAATTCCAAATCGTAGAAACAAGAAGTTCCTTTTTCTAAGGGAAATCGACCCCAAGTCCAATAATCAAAGTCTTGCTCTAATGCTCTTGTCCCAAAATTAGCATCAAAATAACCGTGACCTTTCCATTGCCATTCCGGTTTGTTCAGGTCTACTTCGATCTCGGCTGTAGGTGCGAAAGGCCGCCAGATATGTGTTCCTTCTTTTGTTAAAGGCAATTCAACATTTGTTACACCGGACGGCTTAAGCCGGATTGTTCCTTTGAGGCGGGAAATTAAAGGTAAGCTACTAACTTCATTAATTTGGATTATTAATTCTTTCTTGGATGGGTCCCATATAAGTGATGACGGCCCAATAGTCAGTTTATGAGGTTCCTGGACTAGTGCGCTCTGACCTCTATCGGTCATGGTGAAACGACTTTTTTTACCATAAGTGGCCACATTCAAACATACATTATTTTGAGGTTGTTTCCGTCCAGACCACCTGTACCAGGGAGAAAAAACAGAGCCAATAAATGCTATTATGGAAACTGCTTGACCGGAGTTTGGTTCAATTCCATCAATGTACCACCATGCATATCCGTTTGGTGGCACGTCTACATTAAAATTTGGCTCGCTTTCATCTCCTCTACCGCGAGCAGTGCGGATAGTGTGGCCATCGGAACTCCTGCTCCAGGATGTATCCCCCCGCCCACTAGAAACAGATTGGCTACTGATGTTACGCTTTTGGGACGCTGAAAAGTTGCCATCATTCCATGCGGGCTCTGCCCGTATAGAGAACCTTCTGATGCTGGAAAAAGTATGTTGAAATCTTTGGGTGTTGTAAGATTTTTTCTTTCCAAATCTACTTGAAAATTGAGACCAAAATTTTTGAAACGTTCCAAAGTTACTGATTTGCATATTTCGAAATCCTCTTTATTTGGTTTACGTTTTGAGAGGGGAGGTGCATTAAGTATTATCTCAAAACGTTCAGTCTTTTGTGCTTTATTCGGTTTTTCACGATCTTGGGCGCAGATATATAACGTTGGATCTAAAGGTATCTGGCCTTTTTCAATTTCATAAAACTCTGAGTTTACTTTGTCAGAAAAGAATACGTTGTGGTGTGCAAGATTTTTGTTGATAATGTTTGACTCAAAGCCCCAAACATTGGCTGACAAACTTCTATTCGCATCTCGCGTTATGCCTGCAATATTTTGTAAATTATCACCTAATAGGCCTGTGGCTAATGCTCTAGGATCACCGTTGAAGATTACTGCATCTGCTTCGTGGCTCGTTCCATCATCAAGGCTGATCTTATCAACAAGAAAGTTTGATTTTTGTATTTCAGTAACCCTATGGCCATAAATAAATTCCACTCCTCTATCAATGGCCATCTTCTCAATAGCTCTCGCAACCGAACTAATGCCCCCTTCCACGGTCCAAACGCCTCTTGCTTCTGCCTGCCAAACAAGAGCCATTAGTGCAGGAGAATGAAGAGGAGATCCCCCCACGTATGTTGAGTATCTCCCAAATAATTGTTGGAGCTTTGTTTCAGAAAATTTGCTTTTCAGATATTTTTCTAAAGTTAAGAAGGGGACGAGGGCTGGTATAATTTTAGGTTTTTTACATATTGCCTTCAATATTTCTAATGCAGAAGGGGAAGAGCTTTTCATAATGGGTTGTTCAAAGCAATCGAACATTTCCTTAGTTGAGTGGAAAAACTTTATATATTGTTCTCTTGCTTTGGCTCCAAATACTCTTTGAACTTCGTCGCATGCATCATCTTTGTTTGCTAAAAGATCAAATTTAGTTCCATCTGACCACCAATGTCGTGCTAGAATTTTTTGTTCTTTAAGCTCAAGGTGGTCAAAAATATTCTCACCAACTTCTTTGAAAAGGCTCTGGAAAATGGAAAGCATTGTCAGAACCGTAGGGCCAATATTGACTGGCCCAGAAGCAGATTCCAGCGTACGTATTTTTCCACCAGGATAATCTGAACCTTCAAACACTTTAACTTCAAAGCCGTCACTAGCCAATTTTAGTGCTGAGACAAGTCCCCCAATCCCGGCTCCAACCACAGCAATTTTTTTACGTTTTCTTGTTCTCGATATATCTTTTGCCATAATGAATTGTTGACTCTAACTCAATATATGTCCAGAATAATTTACAGTGTGTAAACATTTATTGTCATAAGGATTTTATCTCTTGGTATCAAGGATAGAGGAAGCAATTCAGAAAAATTTATGTTCGTCATCTTTGACAGGCAAATTTCCTGAAAGTCTCAGAAGTGCTATAGAATATTCCGTTTTCCCAGGTGGCGCCCGGATACGGCCAACTATACTTATTTCGGTTGCCAAGGCTTGCGGTGATGATATGCCTGAAATTACAGATGCTGCAGCAAGTGCTTTGGAAATGATACATTGTGCGAGCCTTGTGCATGATGATTTGCCTTGTTTTGATAATGGGGATACTCGAAGGGGTAAGCCTACTGTTCACAAAGCTTATGGCGAAAATACCGCTGTATTAGCCGGTGATAGCTTAATTATTAATGCATTTAATTGCCTGGCATCTGTTTCAAAGTACTCGCATACGCGCTGTGCAAATTTAACTCTTTTTCTATCTAAATATGCTGGGTTTCCAAATGGGATCTGCGCTGGACAGGGTTGGGAGAGTGAGGCCCATATAGACTTAAAGTCTTATCATATGTCAAAAACTGGAGCTTTGTTTATTGCTGCCACACAAATGGGCGCCGCCTCTGCAGGCCATGATCCGGAGCCTTGGTTTGAACTCGGTGCGCGAATAGGCGAGGCCTTTCAGGTGGCTGATGATCTTATAGATGTTCTCAGCGATGATATTAACTCTGGAAAGAGTGTTGGTCAGGATGAAAAAAATAACCGACCAAACGCGATCCGTGAGTTTGGCGTTGAGGGCGCAAAGCGACATCTTCAAGATATTTTGGCTGGCGCTATTTCTTCGATACCTTCCTGTCCTGGAGAGGGGGAGCTTGCACAACTTGTTAAAATGCAAGCAACCAGAATGTTGGAAATAAACGACTCAAAAATAATTGTTTAAAAATGGCTCAGAGCAGTTCGCGATTTGATTTAAGCGCAAAGCTATTGGGCTGGTGGTATAATCAGAAAAATAAAATAATAAAAAATATCCATATTCAGGATTTTCTTTCGCGGTTTCCCATTACATCGAGAGTTGCTAGAAAAGAAGGGGAAGCAATCTTCCAATTAATGACTGGCTTTGTCGATACTCAGATTTTATTCACATTCGTTAAATCGGGTGCCTTACAGTATCTTGACGATAGGCCTTTAACTATTGATGAGCTATCGGGCAAAATTGGGATAGACGTTAAAGGTACTGAAATTTTGTGTCGTGCAGGGCACGCTCTGGGATTGGTTCGCTTAAAATCAAAAAATATTTTTCTAGCTAGGCGGGGAACTCTAATCCTTAGTTTGCCTGGAATGATGGAATTAATAGACCATCATTCTATTCTCTATGAGGATTTGCTTGACCCCATTTCGCTTTTTGATGGCGAAAAGGAAACGAGGTTGTCCCAATTTTGGCCATATGTTTTTGGTAAGGCGAAAAGTTTAGATAGTATGGATGTTTCGCGGTATTCTGATTTAATGGCGAAGTCCCAATTTATGGTGGCGCGCGATACAATTGGCAGCATCAAGATTAACAAAGGTATTAAGTGGTTAGACGTTGGTGGAGGCAGTGGTGCTTTTGCAAGTGAGCTGGTAAAAAAGCACCCATCTTTAAAAATAAGCATATTTGATATTCCGGGCTCAAATGCTGATAATCAGTCTCATAATTTTATATCTGGTTCTTTTTTTACAGATCAAATTCCAACGGGTTTTGACACGATTTCATGCATACGCGTTTTGTACGACCATAATGATCAGACGGTTTCTGACTTGCTCACAAAAATTTATTCCGCTTTACCTTTAGGGGGTAAGATAATTATTTCGGAGCCCATGTTGGGTGAATTAAGTCCAAATAAATGGGGTGATACCTATTTTGCAACATATACTTATGCCATGAAAACAGGGAAAACTCGATCACCTTCACAAGTCGCTGATTTACTTGTTAAAAATGGGTTTTCAAAGGTTAAAGTTTTTCCTTCACGGCGCCCTTTTGTTACAACTGTCATAGAAGCGCACAAAAATTAATTAAGAATGTGTCAAAAAAAATTGACACTTTGAAATGTCAATATAAACTGTCACTTAAATAACGACTCTTTCTCGTAAAATTACTACGGAGGGTAAATGCAAACGTCCGCTGTGCTTCTTGAGAAGCCTGAGAGCTTATCTCTTGAAATGGTAGGGTTAAAAGACCCTGGCCAAGATGAGGTCGTTGTGCGTGTTGTACATTCAGGAATTTCCACTGGAACAGAAAAGTTATTATGGTCAGGTGCCATGCCACCTTTCCCGGGTTTGGGATATCCTCTAGTTCCTGGTTATGAAGCGGTTGGGGAAATATTAGAGGCCCCAAAAACAGCGTCTGTAAAGGTTGGGGATCTAGTTTTTGTTCCAGGATCTAATGGTTTTGTAGACGCAAAAGGCCTTTTTGGAGGTTCTGCGCGTCACCTAGTAACACCGGTGAAACGTGTAACTAAGATAAATAGTGAAATTGGTGAGAAGGGTGTTTTATATGCTTTGGCAGCCACTGCAAGACATGCGCTCACTGGCCCTGATGCTAAATTTCCTGATCTTATTATTGGACATGGAGCTCTAGGTCGTCTGCTAGCCCGGATAACGATAATCGCAGGGGGTAAGCCTCCTACTGTCTGGGAAATTGATGAAAAACGGACAACTGGGGCGTCTGGATATGAGGTATTGCATCCAGATGAAGATATGAGGCGGGATTATTCGTCTGTCTACGATGCATCTGGAAGGTCAGATTTATTAGATGATTGGATCGGCAGTTGTTCAGTTGGAGCGGAAATAGTACTCGCGGGTTTTTATGCAGACAGAATAAATTTTGCCTTTCCTCAAGCTTTTATGAAGGAAATTAAGTTAAGGATCTCAGCAGAATGGAAACAGGCTGATATGCGGGCAGTTAACTCGATGGTCGACGAAGGACACCTTTCTCTTGATGGCCTAATTACAAATAGAGCGCCTGCAGAAAATGCTGCATGGGCTTATCAAAAAGCATTTGAAGATGAAAGTTGCAGCAAAATGGTATTGGATTGGGGAAATCTAAAATGAAAGACGATGTGCCAAATTTAAAAGACTACTCCTCACGTTTGAGGGAAGAAGCGAACATGGACTTGGCCGATATAAAGGCAGATGAAGAGATTAGTGAGCCAACTAAAAAAACTCAAATTATAGCAATTTATGGTAAGGGTGGCATCGGAAAGTCATTCACACTGGCAAATCTTTCTCACATGATGGCTGAGCTTGGGAAAAGAGTTCTTCTTATAGGCTGTGATCCAAAATCTGATACAACCTCACTTCTTTTTGGGGGGAAGGCCTGTCCAACGATAATAGAAACTTCCACCAAGAAGAAATTAGCCGGAGAAGAAGTTAAGATTGGTGACGTGTGCTTCAAACGGGGTGGGGTCTTCGCGATGGAGCTAGGCGGTCCCGAGGTAGGGCGAGGTTGCGGTGGCCGCGGTATAATTCATGGTTTTGAATTGCTAGAAAAGCTCGGTTTCCATGATTGGGACTTTGATTACGTTCTTTTGGATTTTCTTGGTGACGTTGTGTGCGGTGGTTTTGGGTTGCCGATCGCACGAGATATGGCACAGAAAGTTATTTTAGTTGCTTCGAATGATTTACAATCTTTATATGTGGCTAACAATGTTTGCTCAGCTGTCGAGTATTTCCGAAAACTAGGAGGAAATGTTGGTGTAGCTGGGTTAGTGATTAATAAAGATGACGGAAGCGGAGAGGCCGCGGCTTTTGCAAAAGTTGCTGATATTCCGGTCCTAGCCTCAATTCCTCAAGATGATGATCTCAGAAAAAAATCAGCCAATTATCAAATTGTAGGTACTTCAAAAAGTCAATGGGGTGACCTTTTTACTGAATTAGCTGAAGCTGTAGCTGGCGCACCTCCTATGCGGCCAAAGCCTTTGGATCCGGATGGGCTTCTAAACCTTTTTGATAGCAAGGAAACTGGAGGTGATTATACTCTCGTTCCCGCAACAGACGTCGACATGCGGGGCAAGAATGCAAAACCCAAAGTGTCTTTAGAAGTGGTTTATGACGAGGCTTAATGGGAAACGAAATCACATACGATAACGCCTCTTCGGCTGAATTAATCTCTCCAAAAAAACTGAGTGAAGAGCCGCAAGTTATTCAAGGTGAGTCTTCAGACATTGGATGTCATTCAAATTCCACTCAGCTTTCCGCTCTTGCGAATAACAAGAATGCTGAAATTCTTGAGAAATATGCAAAAGACTATCCTGTGGGCCCTCACGATAAACCACAATCTATGTGCCCAGCTTTTGGGTCCCTTCGTGTTGGGCTAAGAATGAAAAGAGTAGCAACAGTACTTTCTGGTTCTGCTTGTTGCGTTTATGGTTTGAGTTTTGTCAGTCATTTTTATGGAGCAAGACGATCGGTTGGATATGTTCCTTTTAATTCTGAGTCTTTAGTAACAGGAAAACTATTTGAAGATATTAGAGATGCAGTCCATGATATGGCTGATCCTAAAAAGTATGATGCTATAGTAGTCACTAACCTCTGTGTTCCAACGGCTAGTGGTGTTCCACTTCGTCTTCTTCCTAACGATATAAACGGTGTAAGAATTATTGGCATTGATGTGCCTGGCTTTGGGGTACCTACTCATGCAGAGGCAAAAGACATACTGGCTGGAGCAATGCTAAGTTTCGCTCGGCAAGAAGCCGAAGCAGGACCAGTAGCGGCTCCATCCTCAGGCAAATCTGATCGACCAACACTAGCTATTCTTGGCGAAATGTTCCCAGCTGATCCAATGGTTATTGGATCAATGTTGGCGCCGATGGATTTAGCGGCTGGCCCCGTTTTGCCTGCTCGAGAGTGGAGAGAAATGTATGCTGCATTGGATTGCAGTGCTGTTGCCGCTATCCATCCATTTTATACGGCTACCATGCGAGAATTCGATGCTGCTGGAAGACCGTCTATCGGCAGTGCTCCTGTGGGATATGAAGGGACAGCATCTTGGTTAGAAAGTGTTGGTGAGGTTTTTGGCGTTTCAAAAGCAAAAATATCTAAAGCAAAGAGCGCTGTCCTGCCTAATATTAAAAAATCATTAAAAGATAATGAACTTAAAGGACGAATAACGGTTTCTGGTTATGAGGGGAGTGAACTAATTGTAGCTAGGCTTCTATCTGAGAGTGGAATTGATGTTCCTTATGTTGGAACGGCCTGTCCGCGTACACCTATGGCTGAAAAAGATGCAGAATGGCTCGAGGCCAAAGGTGCCGTTGTTAAGTTTCGTGCTTCACTTGAAGATGATATTTCTGCGGCGGAAGCATTTGAACCAGATTTAGCAATCGGAACGACTCCTTTAGTTCAGCATTTCAAGCAAAAAGGTAAGTCGGCCCTATATTTTACAAATCTTGTCTCAGCGAGACCGCTTATGGGGCAGTCTGGAGCCGGAAGCTTTAATCAATTGATCAACGGCGTTTTGAATAATTCTGAGAAAATGCAAAGCCTTCAAAACTTTTTTGAAGGCGTGGGTTCTGGCGATACCTCTGGCGTATGGGAGGGTGAACCTAATCTAAGACCAGAATTTCGGGCTCAAAACCAGAAGAAGCTTGAAAAAGCTGCTCGCGCAGCCAAAGCGCAGGAGATGATCTGATGTTAGTACAAGATCATGATCGTGCTGGTGGGTATTGGGGTGCTGTTTACGCTTTTTGTGCTGTGAAAGGATTGCAAGTCGTAATTGATGGTCCAGTAGGATGTGAAAACTTGCCCGTTACGTCAGTATTACATTATACAGATGGGTTGCCACCTCATGAACTGCCTATTGTTGTAACAGGATTGGGAGAAGAAGAGCTCGGGAGAGATGGTACTGAGGGGGCTATGAAAAGGGCCTGGAATACGTTAGATCCAGCACTGCCTGCAGTTGTTGTCACAGGATCAATTGCAGAGATGATTGGCGGTGGGGTTACACCGCAAGGGACATCAATCCAGAGATTTCTTCCTAGAACCATTGATGAAGATCAATGGCAGTCTGGTGATAGGGCAATGACTTGGATATTCACCGAGTTTGGAATGACGAAGGGCAGAATGCCTCCTGAAAAGAAAAGACCCGAAGACTCTAAGCCTCGTGTAAATATATTAGGCCCAATGTATGGTACCTTTAATATGCCTAGTGATCTTGCTGAAATACGGCGTTTAATTGAAGGCATTGGTGCTGAAGTTAACATGGTTATGCCATTGGGCGCGCATTTGGCGGAGATGCGAAATTTAGTAAATGCAGATGTGAATATCTGCATGTATCGCGAATTTGGACGCGGGTTATGCGAAGTTCTTGGTAAGCCATATTTACAGGCACCAATTGGAATGGAGAGCACTACAAAATTTCTTAAAAAATTAGGTGAAATGTTAGATTTAGATCCAGAGCCTTTTATTGAAAAAGAAAAACACTCCACATTGAAACCTATTTGGGATCTTTGGCGTTCTGTGACACAGGATTTCTTTGCGACTGCTGAATTTGCGATTGTTGCAAATGAAACTTACTCACGCGGGATACGAAATTATCTTGAAACTGACTTTGGGTTTCCTTGTGCTTTTGCTGTGGGTAGAGTTGCTGGTCAAAAAACTGATAATGATGAGGTCAGAAAACTTTTCAATGAAAAAAGGCCTCTGATTGTTTTTGGATCAATAAATGAAAAAATTTATCTTTCAGAACTAAAGGGTGGTCACGGTCCGGAACCTGCCTTTATTCCTGCATCATTTCCAGGTGCAGCTATTCGACGGGCAACAGGGACCCCTTTTATGGGGTATGCTGGAGCAACATATTTACTTCAGGAATTGTGTAATGGTTTGTTTGATGCCTTATTCCATATTTTACCATTAGCCAGTGAAATGGACGCTACCGAAGCTACTTTGGTGAATCTGAAAAAAGATTTACCGTGGGATCCTGAGGCTCAAAGTGAACTAGACAGAATTGTAGCAACCCATCCTATTTTAACAAGGATTTCGGCAGCTAAAAGACTTCGAGATCAAGCAGAGGCTCAAACTCTAAAAGTTGGAGGTGAGCGCGTTGATCTTGAAACAATATCCGCTCTAGGAAATCAAAACTTATCAGAATTAAACGGAGGTTAGTGTTATGTCAGAAACATTTCAAACTCATCAAGGCCATAGAAAAAAAATTAACGCTCGCTGGGAATACGCAGTGATATTTTGGTTAATTTTCATAGCGGCAAGCCCGTTTTCAATGATCTTCTGGCTTGTTGATATGTATAGGAGAAAAAGTATTTTTGTTGATGGTCCTGTAACTCGTGCTTGGCTCGAGGCCCATAGGATCACACCAGTAATTTTCTCGGTCTGAATCAGCCCGAGAAATGAGAGCTGCTCTGCATTTTGCAGATCAGAACCCCAAAGAGAATGAATCTCGGAGGGACCCGGCCATAGGGGAACTGTGGCGCCATGAAACATTCTGGAGGATATTTCATGTCAAGCAAAAGTGACCTGTCTTTTACAGGTTTAACAGACGAACAAGCGCAGGAGTTGCATTCTGTTTATTTGAGTGGGATGTGGTTATTTGTAACCGCATGCATCTTAGCTCACGTAGCAACGTACATCTACCGCCCTTGGTTCGCATTTTAGGGAGGATTGATTTATGGCTAAATTCTATAAAATCTGGCTCGTTTTCGATCCACGCCGTGTGTTTGTAGCACAAGGTGTTTTCCTATTCTTGCTAGCAGCGATGATACATCTCGTTCTGCTCAGCACGGAGCATTTCAACTGGTTTGAATCAGCAGCTGCAGCAGCTGGTGGTTAAGCCCTTGTTATGTACGAGGTGAACTAAAAAATAATGCTGCGGGCGTGTGGCATAGCCATTTGCCCGCAGCGATAAATTTGTATTAAAGGTGGAGAGAAGAGATAGCATCGTCCAACATTGCTGGGCGCTGTGACTTTAAGGGTAAATGAATGTCGAAAAATCTTGAAAGTTCTCTGCTTAATAAAGTTAAAACACCCAAAGATTTGCGTCTTCTGAACGATAGTCAATTGGATCAGGTATCCAAGGAACTCAGAAATGAGGTTATCGAAGTAGTTTCTCAAACGGGAGGGCACTTAGGATCTTCACTTGGGGTGGTAGAGCTAACAGTAGCTTTGCATGCAGTATTTAATACTCCCTTTGATAAGCTTATCTGGGATGTTGGTCATCAGTGTTACCCGCATAAAATAATTACAGAACGCAGAAAAGATATGAGCACTCTTCGGCAGAAGGGTGGTATAAGTGGTTTCACAAAACGTAGCGAGAGCGAGTACGATCCTTTTGGTGCTGCTCACAGCTCAACTTCAATATCAGCAGCCCTTGGCTTTACTATGGCTAGAGAATTAGGTCAGCCTGTTGGCGATACAATTGCTGTTATAGGAGATGGATCCATTACAGCAGGTATGGCTTATGAAGCCCTGAATAATGCTGGAAGCGAAAATAAGAGAATGTTCGTGATCCTTAATGATAACGAAATGTCAATTGCTCCTCCAGTTGGCGCAATGTCATCCTATTTATCCACAATTAATTCTCACCAGGCATTCGAAAAATTAAAGCTTTTTGGGGAAGAAATTGAAAGTCATTTGCCTTCTACACTTAGAGAGGGCGCCAGAAGAGCACGACAACTTGTTACTGGTAAAAGCCAGTCGACGTTTTTTGAAGACCTAGGTTTTAATTATCTTGGACCAATTGATGGGCACGATATGCAACAGTTACTTTATGTTCTGCGTGCCGCTAAGTTTAGGTCAACTGGTCCTACTTTAATTCATGTTTGTACTAAAAAAGGCCACGGGTATGCACCAGCGGAAAATTCCGCTGATAAGTATCATGGAGTTTCGAAATTCAATGTTCAGACTGGGCAGCAATCCAAGGCTCCAGCTAATGCTCCGTCGTACACCAGTATTTTTGGCAAATCACTCCTCGAAGAAGCAAAGTTAGATACAAGAGTGGTTGGAATAACAGCAGCAATGCCATCTGGAACAGGACTAAACATAATGGCAACAGAGTTGCCTGAGCGAGTTTTTGACGTCGGCATCGCTGAACAACATGGTGTTACTTTTGCTGCTGGCCTTGCTGCAGGAGGGATGAAGCCATTTTGTGCGATTTATTCAACCTTTTTACAACGTGCCTATGATCAAATTGTTCACGATGTAGCATTGCAGAACCTTCCAGTACGTTTTGCCATTGATAGAGCAGGTTTAGTTGGAGCAGACGGAGCCACTCATGCTGGTGTATTTGATATTTCTTATATGTCTAATATTCCTAATATGACTGTTATGGCTGCTGCTGACGAAGCAGAATTGGTTCATATGGTCAGAACTGCAGTAGAGTTCGATGAAGGGCCTATTGCTTTTAGATATCCCCGTGGAAATGGCACAGGTATTCAATTGCCGAAACGAGGCGAAATCCTACAAATAGGTAAAGGACGCATTATTCAAGAAGGGACAGACCTCGTTATCGTATCGTTTGGTGCTCATATGAATTTGGTTAAGGATGCGGAGGTGGCTTTAGCCAAAATGGGTGTTAGTGTGACAATTGCTGACGCAAGGTTTGCAAAACCTTTAGACGTCGAACTTATTAATCAATTAATGGAAAATCACCCATGTATGTTGACAGTTGAACAAGGTTCCATGGGGGGCTTTGGAAGCATTGTTCTTCAACATGTTAACAAGAATAAATCAATAAATGAAAATTTAATATTTGATAGTATTTTCGTGGCAGATAAATTTATTGATCAAGCGGATGTCAACTCAATGTATGAAGACGCAGGTTTGGGAATAGACAGTATAATTGATAAAAGCATCACGTTGATCGAGCGAAGCAGTCAAATTTCGAAAAAATTCGATTTTGGCGATTTCAAAGAAAATGCAGTTTTCTAAAGAAAAGTAAATTTACATAATAGTCAATTTACCATCTATCAATCCAACGCGGCGAATTAATCCTTTTTTCCTGAGCCTATCAGCCGCTTGAATGAAAAACTTATCATCAAATTTCTTGTCAAACTTATCATTACTCAAAACGGTCAAATTATTTCGGTCTGCGTATCTTATTATTAAAGGATCTGCGCCATGACCTTTTTTTGAAACAGTAAGATTATATTTGTCTCGCTTCAAAATTCTACACAATGCAATTGGAACAGTTTCTTTTGGTCTAAGAAAATTTCCGTTCTTTAAAGTTTTTTTAATTCCATAATCGAAGAACAGATGAGTAGGCATATCGTCTCTTTCAAGCTCGTTTATAAATTCTCTAAATTTTTTTAAATCCCATTCTACTAAGCCCAATAAGTTATTTGCATCCACGGCAAATGTGAATTCGGTATTATCGGATTTTTCAACATCAGAATAATTTAAGCCACGCTTGATATTTATATATCCAAAAATGAGTAAAGATGCAGTCAAACCATAAATTACAAGTGTAATAATACTTTCTTTGTCCGTAACATAAAGAAATACCACTGCTACAGTTAATGAACTCCATAGCCATATCCCCTTAAATGTTAGTCCAACTAAAATAATTAAAAGACTAACTATTATTGGAATTTGTGTGTAATCAAACGATAGCATTTTAGTGGTTTATCCGTTGAAAATTTATCCCCAAGGGCGTGTAAACTTTTCCATGTTAAAGATCAATAAAGCTTACTGTCGCGGTCGATTTCTAATTCGATCCTTTGTTTTTTTATAGCATGAAAATATTGTTCTAACGTATCTTCTCCTGTTGAGGGGGTTTTAAACGGATCATAACATAATTTGTTTTCATCCCAAATGAGCATGGACTCGGTTGCATAATATTTGGCTATTTTAATAAGCTCGGACTTGCTTTTCGCCCAGCTTGAAAAAGGAGCAGCAATTAGAAGTAAAAGCCTAATTGCATCAAGTAGTTTGGTTGGGAAGGATTTGTATTTCGGTGTAACTTCAAATACTTCAAATAACATTTCGCCAACATTTTTTGGTGTTAACGACTGATTTGGACCACCAATCGGTAATATTTTTCTCCACTTATTTTTATCCGTGACACAGGATAAGATGAAAAGCGACAAATCTTTTTCAGAAATTGGATTACATTGTGTAAGTTCTCCATTGCCAAAATAAACGTAAGGCTTACCTTTTTTTATATTTTCTATTTGTCCAGATAAAGATTTGAAATAGGCAGTAGGCCTTATAATGGAAAAATTTAATCCACTTTTTTTCAGTTCTTTTTCAAATGCTAGTTTTTCAAATTGAAAAGCTAATCTTGGTTTTTGAACGCAGATTGCAGAAAGTAAAATGAATTGTGAACACTTTATACGCTTTGCTTTTTCAAGAAGTAGCTTGTTAAGTTTAAAGTCTACAGAGCGCGCATCTTTGGGCTCACCAGATCTACTTGCTAAGCAGGAGATAAATACATCTATACCTTGAAGATTTTCTATCCAACTATTGTCGCTTTTGGATATTTCTACGACTTTTAAATTTTGATCCTTTAGATCAAAATCGGCACTTACTTTTCTTGTTGCTATAACAACTTTAAAGTTTTGCTCTAATGCACTTTTGACAACATTTTTTCCAATGTAACCAGTAGCGCCGGCAACAAAAATTTTTGTCAACTTGAATACCTTGAAAGTTTCTAATTGTACTTATTAATATGTTTACTGACAAACAAACAATTTTTCAAAATGTTCATTTAAATAAATTTTGAACCATTGAGTATATTTTGTTGGAGATTGTTTTACGTCTTGTCTTAGTTGCTCTATATCTGCCCAAGCATAGTTCTTTACCTCTTCAGGATTCATTTTGATTTTGGGAGTAGTTTGACAAAGAGCCGAAAAACAATCCACAACTTCATGCTCTATTAATTCGGAACCAACATTTGCCTTATATTCTATTTGGTCAATGAAACGCAGTTCTAAGTTCTTAAGGCCAAGTTCTTCGAATATTCGTCTATTTGAACAGTCTTCTGAATTTTCGCCCCAATTGGGATGCGAACAGCAGGAATTGGCCCAAAGCTCGGGCGAATGATATTTATTTGATGCTCTCTGTTGAATGAGTAGTTTCCCACCACAAAAAACAAATATTGAAATTGCTTTGTGTTTCAATCCTCTCCTGTGAACTTCAAGCTTTTCTATTGGCTCTAAAGTTCCGTTATTCCAGGCAGGTATAAAAATTGTCATGTATATTCCTTGGATACTATACCTAACAAATGGGCAATATTCTTGAGCCCAATTTTTAGATGCGCTAGTGGTTGCGCTTTCCCTAAATCCTTATTCATGTACGCTTCAAATGTCATCGTTTGCACATCCACATCATGACAAAGCGAAACAAATCTTTCCCTTCTATCATCCGTTTTATAATATGCATTCTGCATAGCGCCTAAGACTTTAAAAACTGTTCCATGTTGTTTCACAAAGGATTTTTGGGCTAAATTAAGAAACTTTGGATTATTTTTTTGTAATGCTTCAGCAACAGCTGAAGCTGCCATTCGACCAGAACACATTGCGTAAAATATTCCTTCACCAGAACTAGGGGCAACTACGCCAGCTGCATCCCCGGCTAATAAAACATCTTTACCATTATCCCATTTTTTTAAAGGTTTAAGGGGTATTGGTGCCCCTTCCTTTCTAATAGTTTCGCAATCTTCTAAGCCTGAGTTAAGTCGAAGGGATGAGGTTGCATCTTTTAAATCAAAACCCTTTACACCGGTTCCCATTCCCACTGATACTGTTTCACCATGTGGAAAAACCCAACCATAGAAGTCTGGTGAAATTGAACCGTTGTAAATCACATCACAGCGATCCGACTTATATCCCGAAAACCCTTCTGGTGCTTTGATAATCTCGTGATAAGCAATCACATAGGGAATTTTATCCGCATCAGGAATTTCAGATCTAGCCACTTTGCTTCTAGCACCATCAGCCCCAATAATTATTTTTGCATGGATTTTTTCTTTATTTTCGTTTTTATGATTCAAAAACTCAACAATAGTTTTACCATCTTGGCGAGTTATTTTATCAAAAGTACCAGAGAACCTTGTAACGCCAGCAGACGCTGCACGCTTTCTTAAGAATTCGTCAAATTCTTCTCTATCTACCATTCCAACAAAACCGTTCTCTATTGGTATATCGACACTGCGATTTGTTGGAGAAACCATCCTAGCGGTTACAATCTTTGCTTTTAGTAAATGATCAGGTATGTCAAAATCTTTTATTAGGATAGGTGGTACTGCGCCGCCACATGGTTTAATCCTGCCCGGCCTATCCAAAAGAGCAACTTTATGACCTAATTTACCAAGATCCTCTGCTGCAGTTGCGCCACAAGGGCCACCACCAATAATTATAACATCAAACATTTCACTCACCCGGTATTGCTATATTTTTTCCATAATTTTTATTAAACGTAATCGACGTACTTGCTAAAAGAGCGGCTAATGCAAATAGGCCGGCTTCCAATGAAAAGACCATACCATAAGCATTTACAGGGCTAAGATTAGCCACTTGCAATAAGTCCACAAGAATGGTCCCCAGTAAGCCGCCAAATCCAGCAGCTATTGCTTGGGCCGCTCCCCATAATCCCATCCTAGTTCCTTCGCGACTTTTGCTTCCACTACCTGCTAAACTCATCATAGAGCCAATAGCAGCGACAGCGAACATTCCATTAAAAAACCCAAGACCAATAACGGCAAATTCTAATGGAAAAGAACTATTAAACTGGCCGAGAAGCATAATTGATATAAGCATAAAACAGGAGCCAAAACATCCCGCTTGGACCCATGATTTTAATGTTCCTAATTTTAGCGCAGTAGCAAGTATTCCAACGGTGAGCATTCCTATAAAAACACCACCATTTTGCATGCCTGATAACGAAGTTGTTTCACTCGGAGTATACTGGAAAACAATGCCTGCGTATGGCTCAAGAATAAGTTCTTGCATAAAGTAGGCTGTCATCGAAAGGAAAACAAAAATTGTAAAATTTCTAGTTTTTGAATGCTCCCATAAACTTTTCAATTCTTCAAGTAATGGTACTTTTTCTCCATCTTTTTGCTCTATTTTATCTAAGCTATTTTCAATTTTCCACGTGGAAACAATAGATACGATCAAAGTCAAAACTGTTAGGCCTGCTACAATTCTAAGCAGTAAACCAAAGCTATAGGGGTCCAATAACGCCCCAACGACTCCTGCCGTCATTGCTATTCCAAAGATCATCATTAACCATGTAATCATGGCAGCAGCAGGTCGTCGCCTCTCAGAAGTGTGTTTTGCCATAAGAGCTAATAAAGAGGTTCCAGATGCTCCGACACCTAATCCAATTAGTGTATAAGCAAAAATAGAAAGCAGTATTGCCAGAAAGGGGTTCGAGTTGAAAAGAACCAGACTAAGCGTCGCTAAGTTTGCTCCAACGCCTAAGATAAGCATACCCAAATTTATCCACTTTGTTCTGTTATTTTCGAGATCAGAAATTAAACCCCATTTGGGTCTAGAGAGTTGAACGGCATAGTGTAAACCAACTAAAAAACCGGGAACTGTTGCAGCCATAGATAACTCGACTACCATCAGGCGGTTTAAAGTAGAGGTCATTATTACGACTACTGCACCAAGACATGCTTGAACTAAACCAAGTCGAAAAATTGAAAACCATCCAAGTGTATTTTGATGAATATACGTGCTCATTGTGCAAAAGCCTGTGATAAGCCAAGAGCACAAACCATCATTCCACTCACAAACATCAAAACTCCCGTAGAATTATACCAAGGAGCAAATTTTTCCGGATCACTTAGCAGCCGTCGCATTGCTACTATCTGTCCGATTAAAAGCAATAAAACAAAAATCGAAAATATGGGTAATCCCCAAGCATAAAGCAAAGTGATCACACCGATTTGAGGAGCAGCCATTACATAGCATGCAATTTTTGCCGCTTTTTCCGGACCTAATTGGACAGGAAGAGAATTTATTCCGAGTGCTTTATCCCCTTTCAACGCTTTGAAGTCGTTTAGGGTCATAATACCATGGGCCCCAATTGCGTAAGCAATTGCAACCAAAATAATTTTTACATCTGGAAATGCCTGCAGCATAACCGCAGCACCGGTGAACCAAGGTATGCCTTCATAACAGAGGCCAACTAAGCCAGGGCCCCATATACCTGATTTTTTCAACCGAATTGGCTCAATTGAGTAGGCCCAAGCGGCTAGCGCTGCAATGATAGTCGCGATGAAGCCCCAGACACCAAGTTGCCAACCTAAGACAATCGCTAGAACCGTCATTCCTAACGCTATTTTTAACCCCCAATTTTCTGGCATTCTACCAGATGGGATGGGTCTATTGGGTTCATTTATAGTATCTACATGTCTATCACACCAATCATTAGCAGCCTGGCTCATTCCGCAAACCACTGGTCCCGCAACTATTATCCCTAGTATTAGTAAGTCCAAATTCTCCATCACAGAAACACCGGATGATATAACACCACAAGCGAAAGCCCACATCGGCGGGAACCATGTTATTGGTTTAAGAAGTTCGAGAACCACCAGAAAATTTGGATATGTAGAAGGCTGTTTACTATTCGTGACACTCATGTGTCATATATTATTGACAATATGAAATCATGCAACTTAAAATCAACACTTTTATCAAACTTTAATAATTTTCAAAAAGGTTTACTGTTAATATCTAAGTCAAATTTTATCTTACATTTCAAACTTGCTTAATTTGACGTATAGACTTTGCCTAGAAAGTCCTAATAGGTCAGCTGCGGCAGCTCTATTATTATTGGTTATACCTAGTGCTGCTTCGATACATATTTTTTCAATAACATCGGTCGTGTCAGTAACAATTTCTTTGAGAGTTGCGCTTCCAACTAATTCTTTCGCAGCAACCTCATCCTGGCTATGCTCCAATTTAGAATGAACTTTTGAAGCCTCTTCTCTACCGCTAGGTGATAAAACTTCTCTCACTATAAAAGCAATCAACCCATTGGCGTCCGAGTTATTACGCGAGACTGATGCTTCAATATCTATCTTGGTTCCAAAAGAGCTTTTTAAATGGGTGGAGTAGATTTTAACAGCGCCAGATTGCATAACGTTTTCAAGCATTATGGCTAAATCGATCTCCCCTCTCCCTAAAAAATCTGAAAGGTTTTGTGCAATGACCTCATTTTTGTGGCTAGTGTTGGTAAGATCTAAAAATCTTTCATTTGTATATTGAATGGACCCTTTTACATCAGTGAAAATTATTGCGTCTGAGCTATTATGAAAAGTTGCCAAAAGGTTTTCTGTGAGTTCTTTCTCACCTTGTTTTCTAATTGTTTTAGGAAGAAACTTGCAAATTATAATTTGCTGTCCAGCAGCTCTATATACATTGGGAGTAATTGAGAATATCACTTCTCCACTAGTTGTTTCGAGCTCTTCACTAATATCGTAACTTCCATGCGCAGCAATGGAAAGTTTTTCCATAAACCCTTTTCTTTCAGAATTGCCGGCAATGAAGGATTCCATTTTTGTTTTCTCATCTTTGAAATCATCTTTAAAAAACAATTCTTGGAATGCAGGGTTAGAAAAAATGATTTCACCTGACTTTGCATTTATAAAAGCCAGAGCGTCGGTTGTTTTTGTGAGTAATACTTTAAAATGTGCTTCTAGCTCTCTTTTTTCTTCAATGCTTTCTTCAGATGCTATTTGAGCTTTGACAAACCTTTGTTGATTTTCGGATATCGTCTGAAGGTCTCTGCCGAGCAAGATTATTTGCCCGTCTTTACCAAGGCGGTGTATATTGTATTTGATAGGAAACTGCCAATATGCATTGTCAACGTGGTTCAACTCTAAACCGTAGAGAACTGTCTCGCCGTTTTCCAATTTACCAATGGCTGACTTAATTTTTGGTATGCTTTCCGTAGTTAGAAAGTCGGTAATCTTCCGCCCAATCCAGTGGTCTAGATTACCATAGGATTTTTCTGCTTTGTTTACTAAAATTGATGATATTTTTGTGTCAGAGTTTAATAAAACCGCGATATCAGAGGACGTTGCTAAAACTATACCAAGATCTTCTGGCTCTATCATTGGAATTGAGCCAAACTTCCAAAGATTATCGGATTTTTGTTTCATCCTTTTGCGGCCATGCCGAAACTTAACGGGACTTCTTTCCTATTCTTTTCGACGTACTCGATCACAGCGTTGAGTGAACTTGTAACCAAATCAAATTCTTTCAAGTCTATACCTTGCGATACTTGCTCAATATTACTACCCCCTAAAAAGATTGGGCAGTTGTGTCTTAGAGTTCGCCTTATTTGTCTTACACAGGCGGCTGTTTCTTTAACACTTAAAAAACTTGCACAGGAAAAAAATATTCCATCGTAATCATTGGATTCTTGCAGGTTGCAAATCTGTGAACACTTAGCATCTAGTTTTATCTTTAAAGAGTGCCCTTGCCGTCTCAACATGTCACCTAATACTAAAGCCCCTAGTGTATGCTGTTCACTTTCATGGACGCAAACAAGAAATCTTTTCCCTCTTTCAGAAACGAAGTTGTTTTCTCTATCCTGGGCTATGTGCTTTAGTAATATTTGTAAGTTTGCTGACCCGATAGTTGCTTCAGAAAAGCTCAATGTATCTTGTACCCAAGCCTCCCCCAATCTCGTTGCGGCAATTGGAATGCAGTGATCAACGATTGTATCCAGTTTAAACCCAAGGTCTAAAAGCTCTTGGAGAATCGTTTTTTGATCAAATGTTTTAGATAGGCAGTGCCGCACTAGAAGTTTTCCAGATTCTTCAATCCACCCTGGGTGTGCTGGGCGCAGGAGCTGTTCTTTGCTTGTATTTAAGGCTGAATATACCAAGGTTGATATCAAAGCCTCATCCGAATTTAAGGATGTTCTAAAATTTTTGGTGCTCACTCTTGCTCCCAATCCCTGATAGCCCTAGGCGTATCAGCCTATGTTACTGTCACATATTATTTACAGACTACTTAATGTGAGCCAATTTGTCCAATTTTATGTTCATTACAATTTTTTAAGAGATATTGATTCATTTTCAGTAAAAACTGACGCTGTCCTTAAGACTTACAGATTGTTTATGGAAATAGACACTTAATATAAAATTGTGTAACTTTTTATTGACATATTTTTATGCTCAGCAATACTGATGTCATGCCCTTTGCCTGTCATAGGATGGCCGAGGTGGGAAGAGAGTAAAAGAAAGACCACGACTTGCTGTATACTGCAGAAGAAAAAAAGCGCAGGGATGAGACTATTTGGACGCAAGTACAGGGAGTGCTGGCGCCCCTTCAGTTTTTTGTTTTTCTTACTTCTACCTATTTAGTAATAAGATACTTGAATACTGGTGAGGGCTATGAGCTCGCCACTATTTCTGTAATTGCTAAGACCTCTATTCTATTATTAATAATGGTCACTGGTGCAATTTGGGAAAAAGTTGTTTTCGGTCAGTACCTTTTGGCGCCTGCATTTTTTTGGGAAGACGTTGTTAGTTTTTTCGTGATCTTTTTGCACATCGCTTATGTCTTCGCTTTCTGGATAAATTTATTTTCTGAACAACAGCTTATGTTGTTAGCTCTTTTTGCGTATGCTGCATATTTCGTGAATGCTATTCAATTTCTTATAAAATTAAGGGCCGCTAGGATTCAATCAGCTTGGGAGGATGCATATGTCCAGTGATCAATCCCTAACTGGCTGTTTGGATGCGCCCGTACTTAAGGAGCGTGGGCAGCATGAAGTTTTCTGTGGCTTAACGTCGATAATTTGGCTGCATCGAAAAATGCAGGATGCATTTTTTCTTGTTGTTGGCTCTAGAACTTGCGCTCATTTACTGCAGAGCGCTGCTGGCGTGATGGTGTTTGCTGAGCCTCGATTTGGTACTGCGATACTTGAAGAAACAGACTTGGCTGGTATGGCAGATGCTCAACAAGAGCTTGAGAGAACCGTAGAGGAATTACTTTCAAGACGAACGGACATTAGGCGTTTGTTTTTAGTTGGTTCATGTCCATCAGAAGTTATTAAGCTAGATTTAGCCACTGCAGCAGAAAAGTTATCTGAACAATATTTTCCAAAAGTAAATGTTATAAATTACTCTGGTTCAGGAATAGAAACCACTTTTACTCAAGGTGAAGATGCTTGTTTAGAGGCGGTGATTCGAGGTTTAGAGACATCGAATGAACAACAGCTTGTAATACTTGGGGCTCTTCCAGATATCGTTCATGATCAGATGCTCAGGCTATTGGAACAACTTGGTTTGACGAATGTCTTTGTTTTGCCCCAGGTTCGAGTTGAGGACGAAGTTTCAGTAGGAAGTAATACCCATTTTATATGTGCACAGCCATTTCTTGGCGCAAGCTTTGAAGAGATGGTTCGTCGTGGTGCAAAACCTATCTATGCTCCCTTTCCTTTTGGGGCAAGTGGAACAACTGCATGGTTAAAAGCTATCTGTGATATTTTTAGAGTCTCAAAAGAAACTTTTGAAGCAGTAACAGATGCTCCGCGTCGGCGCGCAGAAATTGCTATCGAAAAGGTTTCTAAAATATTAACAGATCGCTCAGTCTTCTTTTTTCCAGATAGCCAGCTAGAGATTCCTCTAGCTAGGTTTTTAAATCAAGAATGTGGAATGAAGCTAATTGAAGTTGGAAGCCCTTATATTCACAAACAGTTGGTTGGACCTGACCTGCAGCTTCTTCCAGAAGGAATAACTATATCTGAGGGCCAAGATGTCGATAAACAGTTGGATCGGGTTTTTGATCGCATGCCCGATTTGGTCGTTTGTGGATTAGGCTTGGCAAACCCGTTAGAGGCAAAAGGCTTAACCACCAAGTGGGCTATAGAGCTAGTTTTTAGTCCAATACATTTTTATGAGCAGGCAGCCGACCTGGCATCTCTGTTTGCTCGTCCTATTAATCGATCTGAGAAACTTAAGATTGGTAAGGTCGCATGAAGCTGTCGGTTTGGACATATGAAGGTCCTCCACATGTTGGGGCAATTCGTGTGGCAACCGGTATGGAAAAAGTGCATCTAGTTCTACATGCGCCGCAGGGCGATACTTATGCTGACTTGCTTTTCACAATGATTGAAAGACGAAACCATCGACCCCCTGTAACATATACTACATTTCAAGCTCGTGATTTGGGATCAGATACGGCGAGCTTGTTTAAAAAGGCTTGTATTGAGGCTTACGAAAGGTTCAAGCCTGAATTGCTCCTAGTGGGTGCTTCATGTACAGCAGAATTAATTCAGGATGATCCAGGAGGGTTAGCTGAAACGCTTGGTCTACCAGTTCCAGTGGTCGCTCTAGAGCTGCCAAGTTATCAGCGTAAAGAAAACTTTGGCGCTGATGAAACTTTTTTCCAAATTGTAAAAACTCTTTCAAGACCGCTGGAGAGAACTAGTGAAATTACTTGCAACCTAATAGGTCCAACAGCATTAGGCTTTAGACATCGTGATGATGTTCTGGAAATGACGAAATTATTAAATTCCATGGGAATAACGGTAAACGTTTGTGCGCCTTATGGCGCAACACCAAAAGACATAGAGCTAATTTCACAAGCTCATTTCAATGTTTTGATGTATCCTGAAACTGGTGAAATGGCCTGTAGATATTTAGAACGTACTTACTCACAGCCTTTCACTAAAACTGTCCCAATAGGGGTTGGAGCTATATCCGACTTTGTCAAAGAAGTTTCTGAAATCGTAGAAATTAATACAAGTGATGCAAATACTTATTCTCAGCTTCCTTGGTACTCTGCTTCAGTCGACAGTACTTATCTTACCAGCAAAAGAGTTTTCATTTTTGGAGATGGCACTCATGCTATGACTGCTGCTCGGATTGCAAGAGACGAAATTGGTTTTGAGGTAGTAGGGCTGGGCTGTTTCAATAGAGAGATGGCAAGGCCTATGCGAAAGTTTGCTGCTACATTTGGTCTGGATGCACTGGTTTCGGATGATTATCTGGAGGTTGAAAAACATATTCAGGCTATTGCGCCAGAACTTATTTTGGGCACTCAAATGGAACGGCATATCGGAAAACGCTTAGGAATTCCATGCGCTGTTATTTCAGCACCAGTTCATGTTCAGGACTTTCCCGCTCGGTACTCTCCGCAAATGGGACCAGAAGGTGCCAATGTAATTTTTGATACTTGGGTTCATCCATTAGTTATGGGTTTAGAAGAGCATTTACTCACTATGTTTAGGGAAGACTTCGAGTTTCACGATGAGGCGGGCCCGAGCCACCACGCGGCCCATAGCCCTGAAAAGAAAAATCAACCGCAAGTTGATGAAGCCGATGAGGTTAGCTCTGAAAATAAAATAATTTGGTTAACGGATGCTGAAAAGGAGCTTAAAAAAATACCATTTTTTGTGCGAGGTAAGGCTCGAAAAAATACAGAAAAATATGCTGAGAATAATGGATTTTCCGAAATATCTATAGAAACTCTTTACGAGGCTAAGGCACACTATGCGCGATAGTTTTGATCATAATTTCTCTGATAGAATTAACTATCGGATTGTGATTGTTACATTGGATTCTCACAACGCCCGTCCATGTGAGCGGGCATTATTGAATATGCTGCCCGATTTTGATGGATTACATATTGATATATTTGCTGCCGCTGAATGGGATGAAGATCCTGGAGCTTTCGAGGTTGTTCGGGAAGCTATCGCTCAGGCTGACATAATTGTTATCAACCTTTTATTTTTAGAGCATCATGTAAAAAGGCTTTTGCCTGAAATTCAATTAAGGCGAAATTCTTGTGATGCAATTGTTGGAATGATTAGTGACGCGGAGCTTGTAAAGCAGACGAAAATGGGTGCGCTCGATATGCTTTCCCCGCAAAGCAATGTTATGTCCCTTTTAAAGAAATTGCGGGGCTCTTCAAAGCCATCTAGTGAAAGTGGCGAAAAGAAGATGCGCATGCTTCGCAGACTTCCTAAAATTTTGAAATTTATTCCAGGTAAATCGCAAGACTTAAGAGCTTGGTTCCTAGCAATGCAATATTGGCTAGGAGGAACAGATGAAAATATTGAGTCTATGTTGCGATTTTTAATTTCACGTTATTCGCGAGTGGAAGGTTGGCGCGGTTGTAAAACTGAGATGCCAAAAGATTATCCTGATGTAGGCCTGTATCATCCTGATTTAAATGAAAAAATATTTGATAGAATTGAAGATCTACCAAAACTGGAAAACCCCGTAGGGACAATCGGTATTCTTTTGATGCGATCGTATGTCTTGAGCGGAGACACGGCGCATTATGATGCTGTTATTAGAAGATTTACGGAACATAATATTCAAGTTGTTCCAGCTTTTTCTGGTGGATTGGATGCAAGACCCGCTATCGAAAAATATTTCAAGAATTCTGACAAAACAGTAATTGATGGACTTCTATCGTTGACAGGGTTTTCTTTAGTCGGTGGACCTGCTTATAACGATAGTGCTGCAGCTGTAAGCGTCTTGAAGGAATTAAATTTACCCTATGTTGCAGCTCACCCTTTGGAATTTCAAACTTTGTCGCAATGGTCCAATTCAAGTGGTGGCCTTGGCCCAATAGAAACAACAATGCTTGTTGCCCTTCCTGAGCTGGATGGTGCAATCAATCCTACAGTATTTGCCGGTCGTCATGGTAATAGTGGCAAGCAACGAGCAATGGCTCCTTGCAATGAGCGAATAAATATTCTTGTTGAGCGATGCGAAAAGCTGATTTTATTGAAAAAGAAACCAGCTGAGAATAAAAAAATAGCAATAATCATTTTTGGTTTTCCACCGAATGCAGGTGCTGCCGGGACTGCTGCATACTTGAATGTTTTTGGTTCATTGTATCGAACAATGTTACAGATGAAACTGGATGGTTATGACATAGAAGTTCCTTCATCAGTTGAAGAATTGAGAGATCAAGTTTTAAACGGAAATTCTTCAAAATTTGGTCAAGATGCAAACGTTGCTTGTAGAGTCGATGCAGATTGGATTGTTAAAAATACGCCATGGCTGGAGGAAATTGAAGATCAGTGGGGTTCAGCTCCTGGTCGTGTTCAGTCTGACGGTAATTCAGTTTTTGTATTAGGAAAAGACTTCGGTAATGTTTTTGTAGGATTGCAACCCTCATTTGGCTACGAAGGTGATCCTATGCGTTTATTATTCGAAAAGGGGTTTGCCCCTACGCATGCCTTTTCAACTTTTTATCAATGGTTGAAAAATGAATATAAGGCAGATGCAGTTCTGCATTTTGGTATGCATGGTGCACTTGAATTTATGCCCGGCAAACAGGTTGGTTTGAGTGGAGAAGATTGGCCGGATCGCTTAATCGGTAATTTGCCTAATATCTATCTTTACGCCTGTAACAACCCCTCTGAAGCTAGTTTGGCAAAGCGACGAAGTAATGCGGTGACCATTACACACCTCACGCCACCAGTGATAGCAGCTGGCTTATATAAAGGATTGCAAGAACTAAAAGATAGCTTGATCCGCTGGCGTGAGATGCAAGATTCCGATGCTGCGAGACCGGAATTAGCGGCTTTAATCAAGGAGCAAGCTGAGATATTAGATTTTTCTGAAACAGATATTGATGCGCTTTGGCTTAAGTTGTTAGAAACTGAAGAGGCACTGGTTCCGGAAGGCTTACATATTTTGGGTGAGGAGCTTTCAGATAATCAATGTCAAAGCTATATAGATGCAATTGATGGGCTGGGGTCGGAAGAGCGAGATGGGCTATTCACAGCGCTCAAAAAGCAAAGTGAAATTCCAGCATTAATGAATGCGCTTGCGGGGCAATACATTCCACCTGTTCCGGGCGGAGATATTGTTCGATCAGCAGATATTCTTCCGACTGGACGAAACATCCATGCTTTTGACCCGTTTAGGATGCCAACTGTTTTTGCGTGCCGTCAAGGCGAAATTCAGGCAGAATTGTTGCTCAAAACTCATAAAAAAAACCCTAAAACTGTTGCCTTAGTTTTGTGGGGTTCTGATAATATTAAATCAGATGGTCAGCAAATAGCACAAGCACTGGCTTTAATAGGGGCAGTTCCAAGGTTTGACAGTTTTGGACGGCTTTCGGGGGCAGATTTAATTCCAATAGAAGAGTTGGGAAGGCCCCGAATTGATGTTGTAATGACACTTTCTGGGATTTTTAGAGACCTTTTACCGCTTCAAACTAAAATGTTGGCTGAAGCGGCGTACAAGGCTGCGGCGGCAGACGAAGATCCTTTGCAGAATTTTGTTCGCGCAAATGTCTTGGACTATATGGCTAATACTGGCAGTGACCTTGAAACAGCAGCTTTAAGAATTTTTTCGAATGCGGAAGGCGCTTATGGGTCTAATGTAAATCAACTGGTAGATAGTTCATCCTTTGATGAAGAAGATGAATTAGCCGATGCTTATGAGGCTCGTAAAAGTTTTGCGTATGGAAGAGATGGTAAGCCCAGTCAAAACCAAAAATTACTTAAAAATGTTTTGGCTAAAGTTGAATTAGCTTATCAGAATTTAGAAAGTGTCGAGCTGGGTATCACTACTGTTGATCACTATTTTGACACCTTGGGTGGAATTTCGAAAGCGGTTAGCAGAGCTCGTGATGGTCAAGATATAGATGTTTATATATCTGATCATACAAGAGGAAATGGAAAAGTCCGAACACTTGCTGATCAAGTTTCTCTGGAAACACGTTCAAGATCATTGAACCCAAAGTTTTACGAATCTTTACTTGATCACGGTGCTGAAGGTGTGCGTCAACTGGAAGCCCAGGTTACCAATACACTTGGTTGGTCGGCTACTACAGGAAAAGTGGAGCCTTGGGTTTACCAACGAATTAGTGAAACCTTTGTTCTTGATGAAGAGATGCGGAATAGAATTGCTGATCTGAACCCGACGGCGAGTTCGCGAATGGCGAATAGGTTGCTTGAGGCAAATGATCGTTCTTATTGGAACCCAGATCCTGAAACAATTGCTGCACTTCAAGATGCAGCAGACACTCTTGAGGATCGAATGGAAGGAGTGGCTGCGCAATGAATTTAAAATTATCACAAACAAAAAGGTGTATCTTATGAGCCCATTAGACAAATCCCCACCGCAATTACGCGGTCAAGATGGTGAAGGGTCGGTGCAAGTACATCAAGATCCTGAAATGAAAATTGACGGAGCCAAAGTTTTCTCAGTTTATGGAAAAGGAGGAATTGGTAAATCAACGACTAGCTCTAACCTGTCTGCTGCTTTTTCAACATTAGGCAAGCGTGTCTTGCAAATTGGATGTGACCCTAAACACGATAGTACTTTCACGCTGACGGGAACCTTAGTTCCAACAGTCATAGACATTTTAAAAGAAGTTGATTTTCATTCTGAAGAACTTCGGCCAGAAGATTTTATTTTTGAAGGCTTTAATGGTGTTAAATGTGTTGAGGCTGGTGGTCCGCCGGCTGGTACTGGATGTGGTGGTTATGTAGTCGGTCAAACAGTTAAATTATTGAAGCAACATCATCTGCTTGAAGATACGGATGTTGTGATTTTTGATGTTCTCGGCGACGTAGTTTGTGGAGGTTTTGCAGCACCTCTACAGCATGCAGACAGAGCTTTGATTGTAACTGCAAACGATTTTGACAGCATCTATGCAATGAATAGAATAATTGCTGCGGTTCAAGCTAAATCAAATAATTACAAAGTGAGACTTGCTGGTTGTATCGCAAACCGATCCCGCGAAACAAATGAAGTAGACCGGTATTGTAAGGAAGTTGGGTTCAATAGAATAGCTCATATGCCAGATGTTGATGTGATCCGTCGATCTCGATTAAAAAAGAAAACACTCTTTGAAATGGACGCCGACGAAGAGGTGGTGGCTGTTCAGAAGGAATATGTCCGACTGGCTGAAACGCTCTGGAATGGAACGGAGCCGCTTGCTCCCGCCCCGCTAGAGGATAGAGTTATCTTTGAATTGTTGGGTTTTGATTAATGCTTTACGACCAAACTCTTTCTCGCGTTGAGACTTATTTTGACAAAACTGCGTCAAAGACGTGGGAGCAGCTTACTTCGGATGCTCCGGTTTCTAAAATTCGTCAAACTGTACGGGTTGGGCGAGAAAGAATGCGGTTTAAATTATTAAGTCAATTACCTAACGAATTGACAGGAGCTCGAATATTAGATGCTGGTTGTGGAACCGGCCAATTAACAGCTGAGCTTGTTAAAAGAGGGGCCTCTGTCGTCGCAACTGATATAAGTCATTCCTTAATTCAGATAGCTAAAAACAGAATTGCCGACTGTCATCATCAGAAAATAAGTTTTCATGTTGGTGACTTGTGTAGCGAGCATCTTGGAAAATTCGACTACATAGTTGCTATGGATAGTCTTATTTATTATTCATTACCGGATCTTACTAGAATTTTGACTGAGTTAAAACAAAGGACTGATCGGGAAATAATCTTTACCGTTGCTCCAAGAACAAAACTTCTACAAGCTATGTGGTATTTAGGAAAATTGGCTCCAAGGGGTGACAAATCACCAGTTATGGAGCCGCAGTGTATAAGAAAAATTTCAAAAAGTTTGGCAGGGATTGCCGATATTAATGATCTTGGACGAATTTCTTCTGGGTTTTATATTTCACAGGGGGTCAGTTGCATGTGATGCTGGGTTTGAAGCCTCATATCTCTTTAAGTTTTACCAAAAAACTTCTTCCATTTTCAGATGCGGCTAGCATTGACTTGCCTCTGGGGCAATTGCTCCGTCTTTCTTTATTCCAAATTTCAGTTGGTATGGCGACTGTTCTATTATTAGGAACACTTAATAGAGTTATGATTGTAGAACTGGGAGTGCCGGCGACTATCGTTGCGCTTATGGTGGCAATTCCCGTTTTGATTGCACCATTTAGAGCCGCTTTGGGTTTCAAATCCGATAACTATCGCTCAGCGATTGGCTGGAAGCGAATACCTTTTATTTGGTTTGGTTCACTTTGGCAGATGGGTGGTTTATCAATCATGCCTTTTGCACTTATTGTTTTATCTGGTGAGCAAACTATAGGCCCAATGTGGGCTGGAGAAGCCCTTGCAGGCTTGGCATTCTTAATGACTGGCATTGGTTTACATATGACTCAGACAGCGGGATTGGCACTTGCGAGCGACAGGGCACCAAAAGATAAGAGACCGAGAGTTGTGGCTCTTTTATACGTTATGTTTTTAGTTGGAATGGGATTGTCCGCGCTGGTCATCGGATATCTTTTACGGGATTTTTCAAACCTTCGGCTTATAAGAGTAGTCCAAGGGGCGGCTTTATTTGGTTTTATTATTAATTTAGTTGCCATTTGGAGACAAGAGAGTGTCAACCCTATGTCCAAGCCGGAAAGAGCTGCGCCCTATCCAAAGTTTAAAGAGGCTTGGAGAGACTTTATTAACGTATCTAACAATGCCCGGCTTATTATGGTTGTTTTTATTGGAACCCTTGCTTTTAATATGCAGGATGTTCTTCTAGAACCCTATGGTGGACAAGTGCTAAAGTTAAATGTCAGTGAGACAACACTGTTGACGGTGGCTTGGGCAGTTGGCGCTCTTATGGGTCTCGGAATTGCCGCACAGAGATTAAATAAAGGAATAGATCCGAGCAACCTGATGAATTTTGGTGTCTTGGTAGGCTTTGTTGCTTTCACATGTGTAATTTTTTCCTCGCCAATTTTGTCAGTTGGTTTATTCTTTATAGGTACGTTTTTGATCGGCTTAGGTGCTGGTCTATTTTCAGTTTCAACGCTCATCGCCGCCATGAACTTGCCTCTTTCTGGCAAATCAGGACGCGGGTTGGCCTTGGGAGCTTGGGGAGCTGCGCAAGCTACAGGCGCAGGTTTAGCCATTGCAATAGGTGGAGCCACACGAGATATCGTGAATGCCTTTGCATTGAATGATAGTTTAAGCGCATCGCTGAATAATGAAGCGACAGGCTATCTTTTTGTTTATCATATAGAATTAGCACTTCTTGTGGTGACCTTGGTGATACTGTCACCGTTAATAAAAAGTGCACGAAATAAGGAAATAAAGTCTAATCAGAAATCGGCGCGCATCGGTATCGCTGATTTTCCCATGTAATTTGAATCGTTGAAAGGAAACAAAATGGACCTGATATTATTTGGAAACTTTGATTTAGCTAGCTTATCTATATGGCTATTCTGGATCTTTTTTGCTCTGTTGATTTTTTATATTCAAAGAGAAAACATGCGTGAAGGCTACCCATTGGAAAACGATGATGGTAGCGAAGCTGCAAACCAGGGGCCTTTCCCATTACCGGATGCCAAAACTTTTGAGCTTCCGCATGCCCGCGGTGAAGTAACTGTGCCAAATGCGAATGGTGAAGGTCGTACGGTTGCTTTGGAACAAACAAGTGTAGCGAACGGTTATCCTTTTGAGCCAACTGGGGACCCTATGAAAGATGGTGTTGGTCCAGCATCTTGGGCTCCGCGTCGTGATGTTCCTGAGCTGGATGGACATGGACACCCCAAAATAATTCCTATGTCTGCAAACAGTAAGTTTGTTGTCAGTGCTGGCCGCGATCCACGTGATTTGCCTGCGGTTGCAGGCGATGGAGAAGTTGTTGGTAAAATCTCCGATATGTGGGTTGATGAGCCAGAACAGCTCGTTCGTTACTTGGAAATTGAACTTGGAGCGAATTATGGTGGAGGATCCCGGCTTGTACCAATGACGCTTGCCAGAATTCATAAAGATAGAGTGGCAATAAAATCAATTTTTGGTGAGCACTTTAATGATGTCCCGAAGCATAGCTCAAAAAACCAAGTAACTCTTTTAGAGGAAGATAAAATTTCTGCTTACTACGCAGGAGGAAATATGTATGCCTCGAAAAAAAGATCTGATCCACTGACTTAAGATAGGAGAAAACTTAAATGTCACAAGATGATTTTGCTTTTGAACCAATAAGAGGACTTCCTGAACGCCCTCCTGAAGGTGAGGTCATTTTGTGGCAGGGGCAACCAAATTGGTTGCGCCTTACAGTTGAATCGCTCAATGTTTGGTGGATCTTGGGTTATTTTATTTTTTTGTTTGTTTGGCGATTTATTTCGGTATCTGACTTGATGCCTTTAAATCAAGCCGTATTAGTTTCTTTGCCTTTTTTAGCCTTGGCAATGATAGTCACTTTGCTTTTAATGCTAGTTGGTTATATCCAAGCTAAGGCAACCGTTTATACCATTACAAATAAGCGTGTTGTTATGCGAATTGGCGCTGCACTTACCGTCACACTCAACTTACCTTTTACTGAAATTGAAAACGCAGCAATTGCTTCGAGTTCTAAAAATTTTGGCAGTATTGCTATTGATACGAAGCAAGATGCTAAATTCTCTTTTTTAGTTCTTTGGCCTCATGCTCGCGCATGGCATTTTAAAAAGCCACAGCCTAGCTTGAGATGCATTCCTAATGCAGCTGAAGTTGCTGAAATTTTATCTAATGCTGCAAAAGCGAGATTGGTTGATGTAAAAGATAGCCCAAAACAAAAGCTTCAAAATATAGACGCTGTAGTGAGTTAGGAGTAGCCAGGTGAATATCCTAGAAATATCAAAAAGTAAGTTGAAACAATATTATTAGCCAAAGCCACGAAAGGGGAATAAAGTGGGTATTTTCACGAGAACTAAAGAACACGCGCCATGTACTGTTGAGGTTAGCCATAAATTTGAAAGTCTCCATGCACATGTTCGGTTTAATAATGGTGCAATTATTTATCCTGGAGATGAAGTACAGGTTCAGGGACCTGAGATCATGGCACCATTTGGTGAAGTGGTTACAGAGAAAAGGGAAGCCATAATACTTAGAGCAAGCTTTTTAGAGCGATTGTGGACGAAAACTTTCGGTGATTTTGAAATTATGGAACTCTGTGAGTTTTCTTTTTCTGAGGAGGCAACGCTATGAATAAGCATTCAGCTGACGCAACCACAGCAGAGGAAGCTATTGCAATTCAGTCAGCGCTTGACAGCGATATGGCAACTGAAGTTGCGATGCAGGACACTCTGCTAACACCAAGATTTTATACCACGGACTTTGATGAGCTCGACGCAATTGACGTAAGCCATATTTCGGAGGAGTGGGAACCACTTATGGAAAGAATGCGCAGTGATCCCAATAAAGGACATTTCAAAAAAAATGAAGATTGGGATAAGGTTGATTGGGAAGGTATGAACCCCGAACTAAAAAAGGAATTTATTGATTTTTTGATTAGTTCTTGCACAGCTGAATTTTCTGGATGCGTTCTCTATAAGGAAATGAAGCGCAGGGGTTCTAATGAAGACATAACGAACCTATTTCAATTAATGGCTCGCGATGAGGCCAGACATGCTGGATTTATAAACGACGCTCTCAGAGAGGCTGGTGTGGCTGTAAATTTAGGATTTTTAACGCAGAAAAAGAAGTATACTTATTTTCGGCCTAAATTTATCTATTATGCAACTTACCTATCTGAAAAAATTGGATATGCTAGATATATTACGATATATCGGCATCTTGAAAAAAATCCACACTATAGATTTCATCCAATTTTTAAGTGGTTTCAAGAATGGTGCAACGATGAATTTGCTCACGGCGAGGCATTTGCACTTTTGATGAAAACAGATCCTAAGCTGACCTCTGGTATAAACGTTTTTTGGATAAAATTTTTTCTGACTGCAGTGTATTCTACAATGTACATCAGGGATCATCAAAGGCCGGCATTTCATAAAGCACTTGGAGTTGACCCTGACTGGTATGCAGAAGAGGTTTTTACTAAAACCTCAGAGTTGAGTAAGCAAATTTTTCCTATAACTCTCGATATAGATAATCCAAAATGGTTTGATAAATTAAAACGACTTCAAAAAGTTAACGTAGGTCTTGCAGAAGCAAAAAAGAATAAGAATAGATTTAAGCAATTATGGTTCAGCTCAAGGGCAGCATTAATTTTTCTTTCGCTTTTAGCTGTGCCAGCTAAAAGCAACCAGGTGCCTAATATTACCAGAATGGAGCCTGCATACTGATGGGAGGCTCTATTTTCATAGCCATGCTAGCAGCAGTATTTCTCTGGTGGTTTTCTACTGGCGCTATACTTTTAGTTGTAAGGCTAATGGAAAATCACAGTCTTTCGGCGAAACTAAAGGTCTGTATTTTTAGCTTGCCAATTTTAGCACTAGGCCTTTGGGGAATTTGGAAAACGAGTTCTAGTCTAACGATTTTGGATTCTTATCTTGCTTTCGTTTCAGCGCTGTTAGTTTGGGGATGGATTGAGCTTACATTTTTGACAGGCGTAATCACTGGTCCAAATAAATCACAATGCCCGAGAAATATCACATTATTTGAGAAATTTATCCGTGCTTGGGGGACTTTAGCTTATCATGAAATTTCTTTACTTCTTGCGCTAGGAATAGTGATATTCTTGGGCTATGCCCAAGGAAATCACTTTGGTATCTGGACTTTTACAATTCTCTATTTTGCAAGGATATTTGCTAAGCTAAATCTATTTCTGGGAGTTCCTCATATAAATGCGGAATTTATTCCCCAAGCTCTTTCTCACTTGAAGAGCTATTTTAAAATTTCCAAATTAAACTGGTTTTTCTCGATATCTGTAACGCTTTTAACGCTAATAACAGTTTATTGGGTTGAACGGCTTTTTAGTGTTCAAAACTCATATGAAATCGTAGGGTTTTCTTTATTATTTTCCATTTCTTTAATGGCGCTCTTGGAGCACTGGTTTATGGTTTTACCGATACCCGATGCTCGATTATGGCGGTGGATGCTGCCTAAAACAAAAACTAAACAAGACTATCTAAATGAGGACTACAATGGACTTTGATGCTTTATTCTCTGATCAATTAGATCTGCTCAAAAAAGAAGGTAATTATCGCATTTTTGCTGAATTAGAACGTCAATGTGGAGCTTTTCCAAAAGCGAAAAGCTATGATAAAAGCTCGCCTGAAAATGTTACCGTTTGGTGTTCTAATGATTATCTCGGAATGGGACAAAGTCAAATTGTTAAAGATGCGATGAAATCTGTAATTGATACAAATGGATGTGGTGCTGGTGGTACAAGAAATATATCGGGAACTAACCATCATCATGTTTTATTGGAAAATGAATTAGCGGATTTACACAGAAAAGAGGCAGCACTTTTGTTTACATCGGGCTATGTTTCGAATTGGGCTTCTCTCGGAACTCTAGGTTCGAAGTTACCTAATGCGGTTATACTTTCTGACTCAGCCAATCATGCGAGTATGATCGAAGGTATTAGGCACTCACGTGCGGATAAAGTCATTTGGAAGCATAACGACCCAGAAGATCTTGATAGAAAGTTAAAGGCAATAGGTCCTAATCGTCCGAAAATTGTAGCGTTTGAGTCTGTTTATTCTATGGACGGTGATATTTCTCCCATGCAGGAAATTGTTGAAGTGGCAGAAAGCCACAATGCCATGACATATCTGGATGAGGTTCATGCAGTCGGTTTATACGGTCCGAGAGGTGGCGGAATTTCCGAAGAATTAGGGCTTTCAGACCGAATAACCCTGATAGAGGGTACTCTGGGAAAAGCATACGGCGTCATGGGTGGATATATAACTGGATCTAAAATTCTATGTGATTTTATAAGATCTTTCGCCAGTGGATTTATTTTTACAACTGCTCTGCCACCAGCCGTTGCAGCAGGTGCAAGAGCATCCATTGTCCATTTAAAATCTTCCGAGTTAGAGCGAAAACGCCAGCAAAAGCAGGTACAAAAACTTAGAAGTGATTTGGACAGGGCTGGAATACCACATATGAATAATCCATCACATATTATCCCAGTTATGATAAAAGATCCTGTGAAGTGTAAAATGTTGTCCGATATATTAATGCGAGATTACGGTATATATGTGCAGCCAATTAATTACCCCACGGTTCCTAAGGGAACTGAGAGATTGCGCTTCACGCCGTCGCCACTGCATTCGGATGCAGATATAGATCACCTAGTGAATGCATTGAATGTCCTTTGGAAACAGTGCGCCATTGCCCGTGTTGTAGCCTAGGCTCAAGCTTCTTTAAGTAAGGTGAATAGTTCAATATGTCTGATGTTTGGGTGTAGATGCTATTGGACTTAGAATAGGCTAAGTCAAACTCGTGGAGCCTTTAGCTGTTCCAAAATAGACTGGCTAACCTCATATGGCATTTCTTCATGGACAAGATGACCAGCCCCTTGAATTTCTTTATAGTTACTTTTTGTTAATATTTGTGACCATTTTTTAGAAATACTGATAGGAACTGTCTTATCTAGAGTTCCAACTAAAAAATTGATATTTGCATCTGAATTTTTCAGGTGATTTAGAAACTCTGAAAGATCCCACTCCGCCATTAACTTTAAAGTTCCTTTCACATGATCAGGTTTTGAAAAAAGTATTTTATAATAATCCAGTCTATCATTTGTAATTTTAGATCCAGTATTGGCAATCAATTTTTCTGTTCTCTCGTTATTTCTGGACAGGCTAGCTAGTATATCTGACGAATAAGGAACGACTGTAATGATTTTGGCAAAAATAGGAAACATCACGCCAGCTATCCCAGGAAACTCCCCAAAGGCTGCATTTATACAGATAGTTCCATTTTTTGTATCAATTTGTTCTGCCAATAATACGGCAATAGCGGCTCCTGCAGAATGACCGACAATAAGATCTGGTACAAAGCTAATTTTTTCGATTAATTCCAATGACCCAGCAACTACTGATTGTAGTGAACTTTCATTTGGAGCGGGCAGTTTGGAAAAGCCGTGACCTGGTAAGTCTACTAGTAAAACTTCAAATTTTTCCAGCAAAAAATTAACCGTATCGGACCAAGTGTGGGAGGAAGAGCCAGTACCATGGACAAACAAAATCTTTTGTCCGCCAGATTTCCCTAATCTCTGGATATGCCATTTATGAAAAGTGGTTTCTACTTGAATGGAATATTGGCTATTAGGCCAAGTAGATGGCACATATTGTTCCATTAGATACCTAGATTTGTTTGTACTAAATTAGATATTTTTGTTGCGTTCGTTCTTGGGAGGCTGACATAATTTGCACCCATCGAATTCGCTATCTCTTTTAAATTATTATTTGGTCTTTTCCCACAATCAATAAACACAGATTTCATATCCAACTTTTTTCCTATCTCACCCACTAAAACTGAATCAGACAAAGCTTTTTCTCTGTTTGGAAGACCATTAAGGTCAATGTTTGCTTTGCCATCAGTCAAAATTGCCAGACTTGGCATTTTCCCTGATCTTTTGCAGTTTTGAGCAAGTTTAATTCCAGTATCAAGGCCAGTGGCCAACGGTGTGCCTCCACCTGCCATTAATGAGCTTAGTCTCTTTTTTGTTTGGACAAGTGATCTCGTAGGTGGCAGTAAAATTTCGGCACTGGTATCTCTAAAAGAAATTAAACTGACAAAGTCACGCTTAGCGTATGAATCTGCTAGCATTAATTCAATTGCACCCTTGCTTTCTCCCAACCTATTCATGGCTGCTGAACCAGAAGCGTCAACTAGAAAAATGATAACTCTTTCGGATCGGTCTTCGAAATTAAAAGTATGAAGGTCATTTGGAAGAATAACTATGTTTTTTGATTTTTTTAGCTGCTTTTTACGCAATTTTTGCCATGGGGCAGCTGATCTGAGAGTGGAAACAATATCTATTCGCTCTTGATCACCGGGAGGTATATTTTTTGATGGCTTAGGGCGACCTCTTACTTTTGATTTCTGTTTATTCCCAAATCCACTTCCTGTTTTTGATTTCTGGCGAATATTATTTTTCAGATGCTCATAGATATCGTCAGGCAAAGAAGCTTTTATTGCTTCTATTAATACTTCGGTAGGTAAATTAATTTCGCTATTTTTTTTCTGATCATTTTTTTCATTTTTTTCTTCTTCGTTTTCTTTTTGGGGGTCGGTTTGCTTATCATGTTCGATTTCTTCTGGCAGTACTTGAGCTCTATGCCCCAAAATTAGTGTTGCTGCTAAATTTAGATCTGTTTGTTCCACGGCGATGCGATTATCTAGAGTAGCTAAATATTGTGCTGCGTTTACTGTCATATAAATCGGCCGCATTTCGTCAATTCCGAACTTAATTGCACTTACAATCACAGACTGAATTTGGGCTTCAGTGATTTCTGCTTTAATCGTCTTTGAGCTAATTTGAGAAAAAAAATCCGGGGAAAATTGGTTAAACCTGACTTCTCTTAAATCAATAGAAAATGCTAATCTATCGCAAAGCTTTGGTTGAGTTACGTCATTTTTCCTATAACCGTCATCAAATGCGAGAACGGGGCCTAATTCTATATTATCCATTTGGTGGGCTAGCATGGCTTGTAGGGCCTTTGGCATATCGTTTAATGAAGTACACGAAAACCAACCTGGCCTACTAAGAATACCCTTTCGGTAAACTAAATAACCTTTTTGCAGGCTTTCGAGTGGATCAACACCACCATTTAAATCTGTGATAGAAAAATTTGAAAATATTTTATTTAAATTCAAGTCGGATTGCTTGAAAAAATTTAATATTATCTCCGTATGCTCAGGAGTGGCTGCCTTGAAAATAATTCCACCAAATACCGAAGGGTTTATAGCTGAGAGTTCAAAAGCTAGAGCTGTATTTCTGTTAGTGTCAATTTCCATGATTTATCCACAAACGGCATGTAAAACTCTTTCAACACGAGATGCCGATCCTGTTTCATCCAATGGATCCCGCCGCAGTCGATGGCTCAAACACATAGTGGCCACATTTTTAACGTGAGCCTCTGACACCTCTTTTGAATTTCGGTAGGCTGCTAATGCTCTCGAAGCTCGAAGAAGCGTTAACTCGCCACGAAGTCCATCACTTCCGAGTTGAATACATATTTCCGCACATAACTCCAAAATACTTTCTGGAGTCTTTATTTTATTAATATTTTTTTTAGCAGCTACGATTTTACTGCAAATTTTTTTATCTTCTTTTTTCCAATTATTTTGAAATTCTTCAGGACCTTGATCGAACAAGTCGCGCCGTTTTATAACTTCAATTCGTTCTTTAATTGTTTGCGGAGTTAAGACTTCAACAGATAAGCCAAATCGGTCTAGTAATTGGGGGCGGAGCTCACCTTCTTCTGGGTTCCCGGATCCTATTAAAATAAAATTCGAAGCATGACGAATTGACAAACCTTCCCTTTCAATGACGTTTTCGCCTGATTGTGAAACGTCTAGCAGTAAATCGACTATATGGTCTTCTAAAAGGTTTACTTCATCTATATATAAATAACCGCGGTTTGCTTTTGCCAAAAGCCCAGGTTGAAACGATTTGACTCCCTCAACCAGTGCCTTTTCGATGTCCAACGCTCCTGTAACACGATCTGCACCTATGCCTAAGGGTAAATCTACTACTGGCATAGGTATTTTGACAATTTTTTTTGAAGTATTCTCTGACCAAGTAGGTGTTTCGTCCAATGAACTCGAGTTTATCGGGCATCCATCAACTGAATTTATTGGTGGTAATAAATTAGCTAATCCCCGTACTGCTGTAGATTTTCCAGTTCCTCGATCTCCAAAGACCAATACGCCACCTATCTTTGGGTCTATCGCACTCATAATTATCGCAAGCTTCATATCTTCTTGACCTACTATTGCTGCGAATGGGAAAGTATTACTCATTAATTAATTCCTGTTTCTTTTGATTAAATTCGCTGAAATTTCCCTTGACTTCTATTACATTAAAACGTGCGTAGAGTTCCTCTGAAAACCAATTACCTTCCCTTACTTTAAGGATTGCATCTTTATGAGAACCTGTTTGGTGCGCAAACTTTTTCATGTGTGATAAGTTTTTCCAAATTGAAAAAGTGAGTTGTTGGCGAACAGGGACTTCTCCTAAACCAATCTTAAACATGACATTTTTATCGGTTCCTATCCTATCGCTAATACTGGGTGCTTCTTTCCAGAAGCTTTTCAATTTACTCCATCTAACAGTTGCCCGTGTCAAAACAGCAACAAATTCTTTGGGGTTATCTTTTTTGGGAATAAATGGTTGTGAGCCTGACCATTGACCTCGAGAAGAGACTGGCTCCATAAATATTGTAGATGTATGGGAGGCTCGTGACAGATATTTTTTAAAAAGCCCTTCATCTAATAAAGCGCTTCGAGCAGCAGCTTCACTCTCCCAAACGCAAAGTAGACCATAAACACTAAAATTAGGAATGGGAGTAAAACCTTCTCCTGTACCCGATCCAAACAACTTCCAGAATTCCAGGTTTTTAATTTTTTTCAAACCAAAACGTGCTAAGCCCATCATTAAAAAAGCCCAAATTTTGTCGGTTGCTTTTTCAAAGCGAAATAAATTTAAAGTCACAACTTGAATTTTGTGCCTCCACTTGGGCTGTTGCTATTGGGCATGGGTACAATCAAGCATAAAATACTTTTATTGTAAAATAAAATAGACACATATAATGTATTAAGAATATGACATATTCTTATAAACCAATTGTACCAGATACAGGATTGACTGACCCCAGTAAGCCCAGACCAAAAGCAGTGGTTGTTGGTGCTGGACTAGGCGGATTATCGGCAGCTATGCGCTTGGGATCAAAAGGATATAAAGTCCAAATAATCGATAAATTAGACAGACTTGGGGGGCGGGGCTCATCCGTATCCCAAAATGGTTACAGATTTGATCTGGGGCCTACAATTCTTACAGTTCCAGAAGTCTTTAAAAAGCTATGGAAAGATTGTGGTTATATATTTGAAAAAGATGTGCATCTACAAGCTTTAGATCCATTCTATGAAATCAGGTGGCAAGACGGAACGAATTTTCGTGTTTTTAAAGACGAAAAAGATATGTTTGCTGAAGTAAAAAGTAAATTTCCTCAAGATTTTGATGGTTATATAAAATTCCTAAAAGATTGCGAAAGGCGCTATCTCTTCGGTTTTGAGGGACTGGGTAGAAAGCCCATGAATAAACTTTGGGATTTGGTTAAAGAAATTCCAGGATTTGTTCGGCTTCGAGCTGATAAATCCGTCTATGGCCATGCTGCATCTAGGGTAAAAGATCCTAGGTTCCGAATGGCGTTATCCTTTCATCCCCTTTTTATTGGTGGAGACCCCCGGCGCGTTACGTCCATGTATATTCTGGTTAGTCATCTAGAAAAGGCATTTGGTGTTCATTATGTTCAGGGTGGTGTTCAAGCATTAGCTGACGCCATGGGCGCCGTTATAAAACGGCAGGGTGGAAGTGTTTTGCTTAATCAGAACGTTGAGGAAATCTTAGTCGACCAAGGTAAGGCTTCTGGAGTAAAACTATCTGATGGTAGGACAGTTAAATCTGATATCGTTGTATCTAATGCAGATCCAGGTTGGACATATAAAAATCTTATTAGATCATCACCAAAATCTCGTTGGACAGATAAAAGATTGTCTCGAGCAAAATGGTCAATGGGTTTGTTTGTTTGGTATTTTGGAACCAAAGGTACAAAAGATTATTGGAAAGATGTAGGCCATCATACAATTATCAATGGTCCTAGATATAGAGGTTTACTGAAGGATATTTTTGATAAAAAGCTTCTGGCTGACGATATGTCTATTTATCTACACCGTCCATCCTGTACTGATAAAACAGTTGCACCAGATGGCTCAGACACATTTTATGCTCTTTCTCCAGTACCTAACCTTAAAACTAATAGTCCAGTAGATTGGGAAGAGATTGGGAAGGTTTATAAGGAAAAACTTCGAAATGTGTTGAATGATACTATCCCAGGTTTTTCCGAAACTATTGAAACTGAGTTTATCCTAAACCCTGAAGATTTTCTCTCGAGATATCTTAGTCCCTATGGGGCGGCTTTTTCGCTTGAACCAAGAATTTTTCAATCAGCTTGGTTTCGGCCGCATAATATTAGCGAAGAGATAGAAAATTTATTTCTAGTAGGTGCTGGAACTCATCCAGGAGCGGGAATTCCTAGTGTTGTGACGTCTGCTGAGGTTATGGCTAAGTTAGTTCCTGACGCATCGAGTGTAAGGATGAAATTATGACGACCATAGAAAGCGATATTAAATACTGTGAAAACGCCATACTTCATGGCTCTCTATCTTTCCATGCAGCGTCATTAGCCTTGCCCAAGTCTGTTCGAACACCATGTTTAGCTCTTTATGCATTTTGTCGTTTAGCCGATGATGAAGTGGATTTAAAAAAAGATAAATCAGCGTCAATTTATGATTTGGTTCAAAGATTAGATTTAGTCTACTCGGGCACACCACGAAACCATCCCATGGATCGTGCTTTCGCAAATATGGTTGAAAAATTTGATATGCCGAGAGCACTTCCAGAAGCTTTATTTGAAGGATTTGTTTGGGATGCAATGTCGAAACAATATAAAACTTTTGATGACTTGATATCTTATTCTGCAAGAGTTGCATCCTCAGTTGGTGTTATGCTTTGCGTGATCATGGGGGAACGAAGAGCTGAGGTTCTGTCACGTGCATGTGACCTTGGTGTGGCTATGCAACTCACGAATATTGCTCGCGATATAGGAGAGGATGCAAAAGAGGGCCGTCTTTATATTCCCCATGATTGGTTTGAACAGGACGGCTTAGACCCAGAGGAATTTCTGTTTAAACCAAGTAGGTCTGACAGTACAATTTTGTTTACGAAGAAATTGTTAGGTAAAGCTGAAACTCTTTACCATCGATCAGAGTCGGGGATTGCTTATCTGCCTTCCAAAGTAAGGCCTGCAATGTTTGCTGCCAGACACATTTATTCTGCTATTGGGACTGAAATTAAGAAAAACAACTTTGACAATATTAACTATCGTGCGAGAACTGATAAATTTACTAAAACAAAATTAATGACTTTTTCGGTAATACAATCGCTGGCTAGTATGGTTTTACCAGCACCTGCAACAGTTTATGCAAAGCCTTTACCACAAACAAAATTTTTAGTTGAAGCTGCTAAACGTCAAGAAACTTATGAAAGCAACTGGAGCAGTCGATTTGTATCAGTGATAGATCAATTGAAGACTTATGATAAGAAAAAACTAAGTACTTAAATTAAAAAATTAAATTCGAAATTTTTAGTCTCTCGTAATGAAACTGTATTAAGCTTCATTGAAAAAATTTAGTTTCTCATAATCAAATTCAACGCCTATTCCTGGAATATTAGGAGCTATAGCCAAGTTGCTTTCAAGCTTAAGAGGACGAGATGTATATTTGTCTATGGGAAAAGAATGTACTTCAAGCCACCCTGCATTTGATTGAGCAGAAACTAAACTTACGTGAAGTTCCTGCATGCCGTGACTGCATATTGAAACACCATATTTTCTGGATAATTCTGCCACGCGTAACCATTCGGTAATTCCACCACAATTTGAAGCATCGGGTTGAATGAACTTTAGATCTGACATTTCAAAAGCGTGCATAAATTCTTGCTCGGTATGCAAGTTTTCACCCATTGCTATAGGTATATTGATAGATTTTGAAAGGTCAGCATAGCCTTTAAAGTCATCGGGTATAATTGGTTCCTCGAACCAGTAAATATCGTGCTCCTCAAAACTTTTCCCCGCATTTATAGCTTGTTTTACGGTATAAGAATAATTTGCATCGACCATAAAGGTTGTTTTTGATCCTATGGCTTTGCGAACGGCTTTAACCCGCTCTATATCTGTTGAAAGTTCTGGATGCCCCACCTTTATTTTTACAGCGTTAAAACCTTCTTGGATATACGACTGTACGCTCTCAACTAATTTTCTTTCGCTATATCCTAAATCTATTCCACCTCTATACGCCTTGCAGGAGAAGGCATTTCCCCCCGCCATCTCTACTAACGACTGCTTATATTTTTTGCCTCTTAAATCCCAAAGCGCAATATCAACAGCTGATATCGCAAAGCTAGATATTCCTCCTCTACCCACATAGTGCAAGTACCACTGCATCTCGTCATAAATATGCTCTACTTTTTCCGAATGCATGCCTTGAACAAATGGTGTTAAATCCTCCTGGAGCATAGCTAATATAGCTTTTCCCCCTCGGCCGCCGGTATAAGTATAGCCAGTTCCAAATGTACCGTCTTCATCAAAAACTTGGGTAATTATCAGCTCAAAGTGGGAATGATTCCCATGCTTTGCATCAACGAGAACCTCATCGAGAGGTAATTTATAATAATGAGTTTTTAGCGTTTGTATTTTTGTCATTTTCAAACATTCAAGTTTGAACACTCAGGCACAGGGGTGAAAACTTTTCCTGATTTGAAATAAGATAATAAGTTATCGCAGGTCAAATCACCCATAGCTTGGCGTGTTTGAGTAGTTGCACTTCCAATATGTGGAGTGAGAACTACATTGGCCATGTTTTTTAATTCATCAGGTATAAAAGGCTCTGCCTCGAAAACATCTAATCCAGCGGCACCTAATGTGCCTGTTTGGAGAGATTCTATCAAAGCCTTTTCGTCGACCACGCTTCCTCGAGATACATTTATCAAAGTTCCTGATTTCCCAAGTGCTTTCAGAACGCCTTCATCTACTAAATGTTTAGTTGTATTTCCCCCGGGGGTTATAACGAATAGGACATCCACGTTTTTAGCCAATTCTTTTGGTGAAACATGATAGTGATAGTTATTATTTTTTGGGGATCGTGAGTGGTAATGAATTTCTGCCTCGAAAGCTTTAACACGTTTTGCGATCGTTTCACCTATTCGACCTAGACCCAAAATTCCGACCTTTTGATTTTGCACGCTTCTTGATAGTGGAAACGAACCTTCTTTTTCCCAAGTTCCGAGCCTTGCCCATTTATCTGCTTGAATGAGTTGCCTATATACAGCCAACCAAAGCATAATCGCAGTATCTGCAACCTCATCATTTAAAACTTCCGGGGTGTTAGTTACTACTATATTTTTAGATGCCGCAAAATTAGCATCAATTGCGTCATATCCAACCCCATAGCTTGAAACTATTTCTAATTTAGTAAGTCGTTCCATCAAGTTGTCGGGAACACCCCAGTGCCCATCGGTAAGAACGCAAACGATCTCCTTTTCGTTCTCAGAAATTATTTTTTTTTTGTCTTCAAACTTAAAATATTCAATAATATCAAAATTGGCTTCAAGTCTGCTAGCCATTCTAGGAGTTATATCGCCTATCTGTAAAAGTTTAGGCTTAGGCATCCTGAAGAACTACTTGTCTTTGTTTCCCTAGTCCCTCAATCCAAACTTCCATTACATCACCTTCTTTTAAGTACACAGGCTCTGGTTTCATTCCCATCCCAACTCCTGGCGGTGTGCCGGTAGAAATGACATCGCCTGGGTGTAATGTAAACAATGTGGAGAGATGAGAAATAACTTGTGAAACGGTAAAAATCATTGTTTTTGTATTACCTGTTTGCATTCTCTTACCGTTAACGTCCAGCCACATATCTAGATTTTGAGGATCAGAAATCTCATCTTTTGTCACTAAGTATGGCCCAGTTGGCCCGAAGGTGTCGCAAGATTTTCCTTTGGTCCATTGCCCAGTTAATTTTGCTTGAAAATGCCTTTCGCTAACGTCGTTACAGACGCAATATCCTGCCACATAATTTAAAGCATCTTCCTCGGATACATATTTGGCGGTTTCTCCTATAACAACACCAAGTTCAACTTCCCAGTCTGTATTGGTGGACCCACGAGGCATTATGACATCATCATTTGGCCCAACTATTGCTGAGTTAGCTTTCATAAACAAAATAGGATGCTCAGGAATATCTGCTCCTGTTTCAGCGGCATGGTCTGCATAATTTAAGCCGATACACATAAACTTGCCTATTCCAGAAACACATGTTCCTAGTCTGGGTGTTCCTTCAATGGCAGGAAGGTTTTCAAAGTTTATCTTCTTTATTTTATCAATTGAATTCTTGTTTAAAAAAGACCCCGATATATCATCAATATGCCCAGAGAGGTCTCTAATTTGCCCATCTTTATCCAGAACACCTGGTCGCTCTTTTCCTAATTCTCCAAAACGTAACAGTTTCATTTTCTATTCCTTTTAGTGGTTGTCGCGCGGCACGTGATGCGCCGCTATGTTTTTGTGTTTATCAGCACCTTTCAATGTCATTCCCTCACTGAACGGGTTTACCTTTTCTCTGAATATGTCCTGCCATGGAGTTTGGCTTTCGGGTTTTAAGAATGAATCATCTAAATTTTCTTTTCGGCTTTTTAATTCTGCATCGTCAATCAAGACATCTACCGTGAACTTATTAAGATCAACGCGGATCATATCGTTATTTTTAAGCAATGCTAAACCTCCACCATCAGCGGCTTCTGGTGATGCGTTGAGGATCGATGGCGAACCAGAAGTACCTGACTGACGCCCGTCGCCTATACAAGGCAAAGAGTGTATGCCTTTCTCCAATAAATAGGAGGGTGGGCGCATATTTACCACTTCAGCTCCGCCGGGATATCCTATTGGTCCAGCGCCACGCATTATTAAAACACAGTTTTCATCTATGTTTAGGGAAGGATCGTCGATAGTTTTATGAAATTCTTCTGGACCGGTAAAAACAATAGCGCGCCCTTCAAAAGCATTGAGGTCTTGAGAGTTTGAAAGATATCTTTGTCTGAATTCTTCGCTTATAACACTTGTTTTCATTATCGCGCTGTGAAACAGATTACCTTTCATATTTATAAAGCCTGCGTTTGCAAGCATTGGGGATTCAATCGGCTTGATAACATCCTCGTTTATTGTTTCTTTGTTTTTACAATTCTCACCCATAGATTTGCCGTTCACCGTTATAGCATTCGGGTGGGGTAACAAATTCTTGGACAGAAGTTGGTTAACAACTGCTGGCACACCACCAGCGCGATGATAGTCCTCCCCCAAGTACTCACCAGCTGGTTGCAAATTAACAAGTAAGGGTATGTCCAGGCCGATTTTTTGCCAGTCATCATTATCCAACTTTATGCCTAGGTGTTTGGCGATTCCATTTAAGTGAATCGGCGCGTTAGTTGAGCCGCCAATCGCTGAGTTGACCACTATAGCATTTTCAAAAGCCTCTCGCGTCATAATGTCTGCCGGCTTTAGATCTTCGGAAACCATTTCCACGATCCTTTTGCCTGTTGCATAAGAAATTTGCCCTCGCTCGCGATAAGGAGCAGGAATAGCAGCTGACCCTGGTAATTGCATGCCTAACGCTTCCGCAAGTGAATTCATGGTTGTGGCTGTACCCATGGTATTACAATAGCCGGTCGAAGGAGCAGAGGATGCAACGAGGTCCATAAATCCGTCATCATCAATCTCACCCGTCGCTAATAGCTCACGAGCTTTCCAGACTATTGTGCCCGAGCCAGTTCTTTCACCCCTATAATATCCATTGAGCATCGGTCCAACCGACAATGCTATTGCTGGAATATTAACTGTTGCTGCGGCCATAAGAAGAGCGGGTGTTGTTTTATCGCAGCCAATATTCAGAACAACACCGTCAATTGGATATCCAAAGAGCGTTTCAACCAGTGAAAGGTATGCCAAGTTTCTATCCAACATGGCTGTTGGTCTTTTACCTGTTTCCTGTATTGGGTGAACTGGAATTTCGATTACCGTTCCGCCAGCAGCATTAATACCATCTCTTACTCGTTTTGATAATTCTATATGATGTCTATTGCACGGGCTGAGATCGCTGCCTGTTTGGGCAATTCCTATTATTGGTCGATCGGACTGTAATTCTTCTCTAGTAAGTCCATAATTAAGATAGCGTTCCAAATATAAGGCCGTCATTTCTCTATCATCAGGGTTATCGAACCATCGACGCGATCGAAGCATTTTATTTTTCATTTTTTATTTCCGATTAATTAGACCAGCCGCCATCAATTACATGAGGATGGCCGGTGGTGAAGTTACTCTCATCTGAACCTAAATAAACAGCCAGTGCGGCTATTTCTTCTGCGAATCCAATACGGCCCATTGGTTGCCGCGCAATAAAATCTTTCATGGCTTTATCGTAATCGCCGGTTGCCTCTAGACGCTGATGTAGTGAAGGACTGTCCACTGTGCCCGGACAAATACAATTACATCTGATGCCTTTACTTATGTAGTCAGTGGCCACCGCTTTGGTCAAACCGATTACCGCAGCTTTAGTTGTCCCATAGATTAAGCGGTTTGGTGCGCCTTTGATAGAAGAGGCCACCGAGGACATGTTAATAATCGATCCAGAACCGCGCTCTATCATGCCGGGTAGTGCTGCCCGAATTGTTCTAAACATTGAAGAGACATTCAAATCCCAAGCGTTATCCCATTCTTGTGTGGAAGCCTCTAGGATCGTTCCATTATGAACAAAGCCAGCACAGTTAAATAATATGTCAGGCTTCGACTTAATAATGCCTTCTTCGACTGAGTTTTCACTCAACACGTCTAGTTCAAATATCTCTAAAGTTCCTACATTTGCCGCCTCGTCAGACAGCTCTTTTAAAGTTTTTGTATTTACATCCGTTGCAAAAACATGAGCACCTTCGGCTGCCATTGCCAAAGCAGTTGCTTTACCAATTCCCTGTCCTGCTGCTGTAACCAACGCTCGTTTACCATTTAGGCGTTTCGTCATTTTCCTAATCCCCAAGAATTTTAATGGCTTATAGCCACATCCATCTGCCACAAGACTACTGAAAAAGAAAAGTAGCTTATCTAGCTTCAGAAAACAGTAGCAATGGCTTTAAGCAGTGCCAAGACTTAAGTAGAAAATATTTAATTTAATTCAAAAAAAAATTAAAAAATTGGTATAGTTGAAAAATAAATTTTAAACTTTAGGCTACACAAAATGAAAAAGCAAAAGGTTAGTTATTAGATGAAAATTGCATTTTTAGGTACAGGTTTAATGGGTGGTCCGATGGCTAAAAATTTAGCAGTTTCTGGATTTCATATCTCGGCTTGGAATAGAACACCTTCAAAGGCAGCATTTCTCAAAGAATTTGAAGTTGATATAAAAATCTCGGCAGCTGAAGCAGTTAAAAATGCTGATGTAATTATTTCTATGCTTTCTGATGGTGATGCTAGTCATGAGATGCAAAATGATGAAAAAATACGAGGAAATTTATCCCCAAATTGTACTTGGATAGAAATGGGTTCAATAAAGCCAGATGAAGCAAGAGCCCATTCTGTAAATTTAAACGATTTAAACGTAAACTATTTAGACGCGCCGGTATCGGGCGGAACTAAAGGTGCTGAAAATGGTTCGCTCGCAATTATGGTTGGGGGCGATAGTACGGTATTCGCAAAAGTGGAAGATGCCTTTGAACCGCTTGGTCGAGCAGTTTTTGTTGGGCCAACTGGCTCTGGCCAATTAGCCAAATTAGCAAATCAAGCTATTGTTGCAATTACAATAGGAGCTGTAGCTGAGGCTACTTTGTTGCTAGAGGAAGGGGGCGCCGATGCCGGGGCTGTCCGTGATGCTCTGCTTGGGGGGTTTGCAGATAGCACAATTTTGCAGCAACATGGAAAGCGAATGAGCGAAAGGAATTTTGAACCTGGCGGCCCAAGTCGTTTACAACTTAAAGATCTTCGAAATATTTTGGCTGAGGCAAAAGCTTTAAAAATTGATCTGCCTTTTTCCTTATCTGCCCACGATAGATATACCAGGTTAGTGAAGTCTTTAGCAGGTTCTGAATTAGACCATTCAGCTTTATTTATAGAATTGCTAGATATTAATGGGAGAAAAACATGACTTCTGTTTTGATAATTGGTGGTGGTGGAATGATAGGCCAAAAGTTGGCTTTGTCGTTTACAGAAAACGAGACTGTCTCACTTCTTGATATGAACTTCCCTGCAAATAGTGATGTAAATGCACATAAGATATTAGGGTCAGTGAGTGATGCCAGTATTATGGAAAAAGCTCTAAGTAACCGTCCTGACACAATCTTTTATCTTGCTTCGGTTGTTTCAGGTGAGGCGGAGGCAAATTTTTCCAAAGGGTGGGATGTAAACATACAAGCATTTTGGTCTTTTTTAGCTCAAATAAAAGATCAATATTCAAAATCTGATGGGGAGTATAAGCCAAAAGTTATTTTCACTTCGTCCATAGCGGTATTTGGTTCACCCTTTCCAAATAAAATATCTGATGATTTTTTAACTGCGCCCCGGACTTCTTATGGCGCGCAAAAAGCTTGTTGTGAATTGATGCTAAACGATTTTATCAGGAAGGGTTTTTGTGAAGGGTTGGCAATTCGGCTTCCGACCATATGTGTTCGGCCTGGCAAGCCTAACCTTGCTGCGTCTTCCTTCTTTTCTGGAATAATTAGAGAGCCACTAAATGGCTTAACAGCTAATCTGCCAGTATCGACAGATGTTCGCCACTGGCATGCTTCCCCGCGTTCGGCAGTTAAATTTCTACGTCACGCAGCGAGATTAAATAGGGATGCGCTGACATTTAATAGCGCTTTAAATATGCCTGGATTGAGCTGTACCGTAGAAGAACAAATTGAAGCTCTTCGTTCAATTGCGGGAAATGAAGTAGTAAAGTTAATTGAACCAAATCCTGACGAAAAAATCATTGAAATTGTTAAAGGTTGGCCGCAGAGTTTTGAGACAAAAATAGCCTTAGACCTTGGGTTCTCGGCGGAGAGCTCATTTGAAGATATCGTAAAAATATACGTCGAAGATGATTTACAAGGCAGTGTCATTAAAATTTAAACTAACTAACTCTGGCACTCTGCAATTTTTATATTTGTTAATGGTGAATTAAAAAATTTTATAGATTTCATTTACTATTTGCTACGTTTTTTGCGATTATTTTATTTTTCGCTTGAAAGATGTTTTTATCGAGGTAGGCTCTCCGGAAGGCCGATTGATTTAGATAGGCTGATAATTTTTTAGGGAGGACTCAAATGAGTTTAGTTAAAACTGTAGCTACGGCTATTGGTGCAGCAGCACTAATGGCAACGGCAGTTTCTGCAACAAATCTACGTATTCAAACGCACTATGCGCCTGAAACTGTTTCAGGTAAATTGGCAGCTCAGTATATGAAAGATATCGAAACCATGTCCAACGGTGAGATCACTGTTGAGATGTTTTATTCTTCATCTGTCGTCAAATCAGTTGAGACATTTGATGCGGCTGCAACAGGAATTTTAGACTGTGACATGACCGGTGCTGGGTATCAAGTTGGTAAAAACCCAGCTTTCCAATTCGTTGGTGACATCATGGGCGGTTATGCAACGCCATACCAGCAGCTCAGCTGGCTCTACAGTGGTGGGCTGGAAGATGCTCAAGCATTATACAACGCATATGATATGCAGCTGATCGGATGGTGGGTTTATGGACAAGAAAGCCTAGCTTCTTCTCAACCTTTGGATGGTCCAGATTCACTTAAGAATTTTAAGTTTCGATCACCTCCTGGTTTGGCAACAAAAATCTTTGAAAAATTGGGCGCTAAGCCGATCGTGATGGACTTCACAGAGATTTTTACAGCTCTTGAAACAGGGATTATCGATGGTGCTGACGCTTCAGGCCTAGCCAACAATGTTGGTCTTGGTCTCTACGACATCGTTAAGCATACTAACTTCCCAGGTTTTCACTCTATGCCATCAGACCACTTGACATGTAACAAGGCTGTTTGGGACGCAATGCCTGCGCACCACAGACAAATTATGTTGGTTGGAATGGAAGCGCTGGCATTACGAACAGCTTTAACATTCGAAACAAAGAATGCTGAAGCAGCCGCAAAATTGCGTGCTGAGGGCGTTACCTTATGGCAGTGGTCAGATGAAGACTTGTCAGCATTCCGTACTGCTGCACAAGCTTCTTGGCCAGAATTTGCCACGACGCCAGAGGCAAAAGCACTAGTTGCAAGCCACATTGCATATTTAGACCAGCTTGGTCTTGTAAAATAATTTTAGCAAGCTATCGACAAGCCCATAATGTGGGCTTGTCACCCCATAGATTATTTTTTGATCAAAAATCAAATATGGAAAAGTTAAGCTCTAAAAGTTTATTCAAAAGGTTTGAAAATGAAGACGTCTGATAATGCTTTTACTCAGTGGGTATTCCCTCTGCTTTTCATCGGCTGCGCAGGCTGGGCAATTTGGCACGGAGCCACCTATATTATGGCTTTTGGTGGTTATACAGACGCTCTTGCTGCTCGATACCGTGAGATCAACTTTTTTGACTATGCGGCATTAATTGGAATACCAATTTTCTTTATCCTTGGGACCCTGACGGTCAAACGTGCTCCAATGGAGATCGAGGACTACTACTCAATAGACCGGATCGCAATGTTTGTTGGCAGAGTTACAATGCTTCTCGTCGCTTTGTTGGTGGGGGTAATGATGTGGGAGGTTGTTTTACGTTATGTCTTTGAACGGCCAACTTTGTGGGCCAATGAATTATCTCTATGGATGGCGGGATTTGTATTTATTCTTTCAGGCTTCTACGCGATGCAACAGCGAAGCCATATCCGTATTTTTCTTCTTTATGATCTACTACCTCGCAATCTTCAAAGAGCCTGTGATACCATTTCGACATTTTTAATAATAACATTTGCCTTTTTTCTTATTTACGGTGGATATGGTGAGGCGAAAGCTAAGTTTTTGCGTTGGGAAACTTTTGGAACGATATTTGATCCACCAATACCATCAACTTTAAAACCGCTGGTATTATTAGTTGTGTCTTTAGTTGCAATCCAGTCGTTACTCAATTTAATCAATGATTGGAATAAAGAACCTGAGGTCCATACTGCAGCAGATGACCTTGACCAAGACGAAATCGAAAGACTCAAAAAGTCAGTAGGAGACAACTAATGGATATTGGAACTATTTCGCTGGTCCTACTCTTAGGCTTGATGCTCTTGTTGGCGATCGGAATGCCTCTTGGTATGGCTTCGGCTATTTTAGCTGTTCTCGTTTTAGTTTTGAAGTTTGAGCCAATGCTTCTGCTGGACCCTACTACTTTTGGTGATGGCTTGCTGACCCGTAAATTTGGAACAGGGCCTCTGAATATCTTAGCTCAAAAAATATATGGGCTCCTGACGGACTATGTGCTCATATCAGTACCGCTTTTTATTTTCATGGCGGCCTTATTGGAGAGGTCAGGCATTGCAAAAGATATGTACGCTTCTCTGAATGTTTGGTTATCGAGTGTTCGAGGTGGAATTGCTATTGTAACTTCAATTATGGCCGTGATCATGGCTGCAATGTCTGGGATTATTGGCGGTGAGGTCGTTTTGCTGGGGCTAATTGCACTGCCACAAATGCTTAAACTGGGCTATAACCAAAACCTTGCTATTGGAACGATTTGCGCATCTGGTTCTTTGGGAACAATGATACCACCGTCTATTGTTCTGATTATATTCGGCTTGATCACTGAGACTTCAATCAAAGCATTATTCACTGCTGCCTTTTTGCCTGGGTTTATGCTTGCTTCTTTTTTCATAGTTTACATTATTGTTCGCACTCAATTAAATCCTGATCAGGCACCTCTCCCAGAGCCAGAGCCTGGAGACCCTCAGGGTGCTGAAAAGTGGAAACTTTTTGGTGCGTTTATGTCAATAATCGTGGGTGGTTTTTCCGCTGCGTTACTTCTGCGCGTTCTATTCTTTACTGTTACTGGCCAAAACGTTTTTGAAGAAGGTGTTGACGATATAGCTTATGGTACTGCGGGCTACATTCCCTGGTTTGGTGCTTACACCGCTATATCGCTTGCTTTGATATTTTTTGCCTTCGGTGTTGAAAGGGCAAAAATAGGCTGGGAGATGGGAAAGGGCCTAGTCGCTCCAATCGTTGTTATAGGGGTTGTTCTAGGATCGATATACGGTGGTATTTCGGGAATTACTGAAGCTGCTGGAATGGGTGTTGTTGCTGTTCTTATTATTGCTGTTTTTCGGGGCGAGGCCAGTTTTGACCTCGTGTGGGAAAGCTTGATGCGCACTTTGAAATCTACGGGAACTATTATTTGGGTAACGATTGGCGCTGCAGCACTTGCCGGTGCTTACACTATTGCTGGTGGTCCTCAGTATGTTGCAGATTTGATAGTTGGTCTGGACGTTCCTACTATGGCAATACTTCTTCTTATGATGGTTATATTGCTGTTTATGGGCGCGTTTATGGATTGGGTTGGAATTGTCCTTTTGATAATTCCTGTTTTTCTCCCCATCGTGCAGCGTCTTCCAATTGAAGAAATTGGTTTAATAGGTGAGTTGCAACCTAAATATTTAGCGGTTTGGTTTGGGGTGTTATTTTGTATGAATATGCAAGTAAGTTTCCTATCACCGCCATTTGGACCTGCAGCCTTTTATCTTAAATCTGTTGCACCTGCGCATATATCACTTACAGATATTTTTAAGGGGTTTTTGCCTTTTATAGGAATTCAAATTCTTGCTTTAAGCGTTTTGTTGATATGGCCACCAATTATAGAAATTTTATTATAATAAGTAATAAGCATGGAATGGAAACGGTTAGGTTTACTCTTTAGATTTGAATGAGTGACTACCATTTTTTGAGCTTAGCTGGCTTTTGGAAAAGAAATGACATCTTTCGTTAAATTGAGTTCTGATGATAATGTAGTAACTGCAACTAAAGCAGTTAATGCTGGTGTGACTGCTGAGGCTATTAAGACAAAAGAAAGCGTTCCAAGTGGCCATAAGATAGCGGTATGCGATATAAAAAAGGGACAACAGGTCACCAAATACGCACAATGTATTGGCTTTGCGTCGCTTGATATTAAGGCTGGTGAGCATGTTCATACTCATAATGTCGAGTTTCGAAATACCCAGACTGATTATGAGTTTTGCACAAATAATGAACCAACTAATTTTGTTGATCATGATGCTCGTGATACCTTTATGGGCTTTCGGCGTGCTAACGGAAATATTGGTACAAGAAATTACATAGCAATAGTCACTTCTGTTAATTGTTCGGCTACAGCAGCAAGGCGCATTGCAGATGCTTTTGGACCGAAAGAATTAAGTGAATACCCCAATGTTGACGGCGTGGTGGCTTTCGTTCATGGCACGGGTTGCGGTATGGCGGGGGATGGAGAAGGCTTTGAAGCTCTTCAACGTGTCATGTGGGGTTATGCGCGTCACCCAAATCATGCAGGCGTATTGATGGTTGGATTGGGTTGTGAAATGAACCAAATCGACTGGCTCCTTGATGCTTACGGACTTGAGCAGGGGCCATTATTCCATGCAATGAATATTCAAAATGTTGCTGGTTTAGCAAAAACTATTGAAATGGGTGTTAAAAAAGTCAAAGAAATGCTGCCTTTAGCCAATCAAGCTTATCGTGAAGAATGTCCGGTATCAGAATTAACGGTTGCTCTTCAATGTGGAGGATCAGATGCCTGGTCAGGAATTACAGCAAACCCAGCCTTAGGAAAAGCCTGTGATATTCTAATCGCTCAAGGTGGTACTGGCGTATTAGCCGAAACACCAGAAATTTATGGAGCGGAACATTTGTTAACAAAACGTTCAGTTAACCAAGTGACTGGTGAAAAGCTTGTAAACCTAGTTAAGTGGTGGGAAGATTATACGCTCCGAAATAAAGGATCAATGGATAATAATCCCAGCCCTGGTAATAAAAAGGGTGGATTGACAACAATATTAGAAAAGTCACTTGGCGCATCTGTCAAAGGTGGAAATACTCCTTTGATGGGGGTATATAAATATGCTGACCTTGTGAAGGCTAGGGGGTTCGTTTTTATGGATAGCCCAGGCTACGACCCCGCCTCAGTTACGGGCCAGATAGCTGGTGGATGTAATCTTGTATGTTTTACGACAGGGCGGGGGTCAGCTTTTGGCTCTAAACCAGCTCCTACAATAAAACTTGCAACAAATACTGAAATGTACAGCCGTATGAAGGATGATATGGATGTAAATTGTGGTGATATTCTAGACGGACATCATTCAGTTGAGGAAAAAGGTCGACAGATATATGAAATGATCCTCAAGGTGGCATCTGGGGAGAAATCAAAATCTGAATTACAAGGCTTGGGTGATTATGAATTTGTTCCATGGCAAATTGGAGCGGTAATGTAATGGTAAAATTGCTGCTGGCTGGTACGGGTCTGATTGGACACAGGCATATGCAGCATATTTTGGAGCATCCAGATTTAGAATTAGTTGGGATTATTGATCCAGTCATAAATGATGAACAAATTTCGGGTGTTAAGACTTACAAGTCGTTAAACGAATTGAATACCGTTGCCGATGGTATAATTTTAGCTACTCCAACTGACACCCATGCAGATCTTACTATAAAATCTCTAGAGATGGGTATGCATGTCTTGGTGGAAAAGCCTGTGGCAGCTTCACTTCTAGAAGCAGATAAGATGATAATTGCTTCTAAAAAGACCGGCTTACATGTTTTGGTTGGTCATCATCGCCGCCACCATCCACTAGTAAGCGAAACAATTAATATTCTTAATTCAGGCAGAATTGGAAGGCCTGTTGCAGCCTCTTTAATGTGGTTGATGCGAAAACAAGATGAATATTTTGATGTTGACTGGCGCAAAGGTATTGATGGAGGACCGGTCAAGCAGAACTTAATCCACGATGTTGACACGTTACGGGCGTTTTTTGGAGAAATAGTATCTGTTGTTGGTTCAGGAACAAACATAGTTAGAAATGCCAAAAGACATGAAAATGGTGGAGTAGTTTTAAGCTTTAACACTGGAATGGTAGCAACAATAACTTTTTCAGATGCAACGCCAACTCCTTGGGGCTTTGAGGCTGGAACGGGAGAAAGTCCTTATATTCCCAAAACAAATCAATCTTCAATGTTTATAGCTTGTACGGATGGTGGATTGGAATTTCCCACACTGAAATTATGGAGTGGTGCTTCTAATTGGAATGAAAAGCCAATTATGGAGCATCAAAACATTTCAGAAGCAATCCCTTTGATTAGGCAACTTGAGCATTTTTCTGATGTAATAAAAGGAAAAGCTACTCCAATTGTAGATGCTAAATCGGCACGTGAAACACTTGCTGTAATTCTTCAAATAGAGCAAGCGACAATGCCACAAACTAATTTTGAATGAGAGGATAACATGGGGTCTAAAATTGGGTTTGTTGGTTTGGGTTTGATGGGTTCTGCGATGGTTGGCCGTCTTCAAGATTGTAATTATCAAATGATCGTCTTGGGAAACAAAGATCGCTCTGGATTGGAAAAAGCAGTAGCTAGGGGGGCTAGGGAAGCGGTTTCTGGATCAGACTTAGCCAACGAAAGTGATGTCATTATGCTATGCATGGGTACATCTGACCAAGTTGAAGACCGAATTTTAGGGCATGAAGGCATTATTTATGGACTATCACCAGGAAAAGTCATTATCGATTTTGGAACCTCATTACCATCCTCAACAAAAAAAATAGCTGAAAAAATTGCCGATACAGGTGCTACAATTTTAGATGCTCCTCTGGGCCGGACGCCTCATCATGCAAAAGATGGTTTGCTAAATATTATGGCAGCTGGGGATAAAAATATTTTTGATAAGGTCAGTCCCATTTTAGAGAACTTGGGAGAAAACGTTTTTTATTTAGGTGGACTAGGTACTGGCCATACAATTAAGCTGATGAATAATTTTTTTGGAATGACTATAGCTAATGCGATGGCTGAAGTCTTTGCCGTAGCTGATGCCTCTGGGGTATCGAGAGAAACAGTTTATAAAGTGATTTCAGCTGGTCCTTTGCATTCTTCTATGATGGATTTCATTTCAGCTTTTGGCCTCGAAGGTGATAAAAGCAAGTTAGAATTTGCCGTTAAGAATGCGCATAAAGATGTGAATTATTACAGGCTTATGACTGAAAAGCTTGGAATAGATAGCATAATGTCAGAGAGCGCTAATAAGGCTTTAACAAAAGCTAGAGATAGCGGATATGATGAGGCAATGGTTTGCGAAATGATTGATTTTTTTAAAAATCATTATTCAGCGGATAAAATCTAATTGTTCACAGAGGCACAAATAAATCCCAGGCAGAATAACCCTGCCTTAGGAATATTTCTAATGTTAAGTGCATGGGGCCTATTTGCTCTGGTTGATACCTCAGCGAAGTGGCTTGTTTTGGCTTCGATTCCTACAGTTCAAGTGGTGTTCATGCGTTACGCTGTTCAGTTTTTTTTTACTTTAATAGGTGCCGTTGGGCCTTTTGCGGTAACCAGAAAAATGGGTCGTAAAACATTTTTACTTTTATCCATTCGAGCCACTTTACTGGTCGTTTGTACATTTTTTAACTTTATTGCGATAAAATACCTTTCCTTAACCATGACGTCGGCAATTATGTTTTCTTCGCCAATAATAGTTGCTGCGCTTTCTATAATTTTCCTTCGTGAGGTTGTTGATATTTGGAAAATATTGGCGATTTTTTTAGGCTTTATAGGAATTTTGGTAATAGTTCGTCCATTTGACTCTCAATTCCATTGGGCTGCTTTGCTATGTGTTCACAACGCGATTGCACTCGCAGTTTTCTCCCTAATAACCAGGCAATTATCTGGAGTGGTTACAGCCTCGACAATGCAATTTTTTGCTGGTGGGCTTGGAACAATAATTTTTTTACCTTTAGTTTTGATTTATTGGGAGAGCCCTACTTCTTTATTTACATGGCTGCTAATGTTTTTTATGGGCCTAATAGCTTGGGCGGGTCATGAAGTCTTTGCTAGGGCACATCTTTTTTCAACAGCAGCTACATTGATGCCTTTTTCTTATTCAAATATCATCTTCATGACATTAGCCTCATATTTTGTTTTTGGATCTAAACCAGATTTTTGGGTTTTTGTTGGAGCTGTCCTAGTTGTTTTTGCTGGTATTTCAATTTGGCGGAGAGAGGGTTTGCCTACTTCAAAGGCAGCTTCTGAATGACCTGTCGTGTAGCTATCATAGGACTTGGAATGGTGGCTAAATTACACGTACAAGCTATTAATTCATTGAACGGTTTCGAGGTCTATGGATTGTTCTCAAGAGATTATTTAAAGACCCAAGATTTTGCCAAGAATTTTGCGACAAAAGCCAAAACATTTAAGAAATTTGAAGACCTGTGTGGTGATGAAAGTATTGACTTGGTATTGCTTTTAACTCCTCCAAATGCTCGGTTTGATTATGTTCAAGCTCTTGCAAAAGTAGGGAAGCCCGTCATTGTTGAAAAACCCTTAGAAAGAAATTTTGAAAGGTCGCAGAATATAGTTGAACAAGGAAAAATTCATAGATCCCCGATTGGTGTTTTTCTACAACATAGAAAAAGACCATCAATAGAAGTTTTAAAGAAGTTAATTGATGAAGGACGAGTGGGTGCTGTGGCAACCGTAGAAGTCCGTATTCCTTGGTGGCGGGGACAAGATTACTACGATCAAGATGGAAGGGGTACATTATCCAGGGATGGAGGAGGGGTGTTAATAACCCAAGCGATACACACTCTGGATATTATGCTTTTATTGTGTGGACCTATAAAAGAAGTTCAAGGCATGATCTACACATCCTCCCTGCACAAACTAGAGGCAGAGGATTTTTCAGGGGCTTTATTGAATTTCCAGTCTGGTGCGCGCGGGACATTAATGGCTTCAACGACCCATTTCCCGGGCTTTAAAGAGGAAATCATTCTTAATTGCTCGAAAGCAACAGTGAATATCAATGGTGCTGATTTAAAAATTTTTTATCACGATGGCAAAATAGAACATCTTGAATCAGGTTCTCAAACGGGAAGCGGGAGCGACCCAATGGACTTTAGCTATGCGTGGCATGCCGGCGTTCTAGATCAATTTTGGAATGAGTTTACTAGTAAGCAGGAAATTCAAATTTCTGCTGAAAGTGCTCTCCCTGTTCATAGGTTAATTGATGCCATTATACATTCTTCAGAATTAGGTAAGAAAGTGACTATTTAAATTGAAAGAATTTAATGTAAAATTTGGGATTATTGGCATTGATCATAGGCATATTTATACCCAAGCACAGTTTTTGATTGAACTAGGTGCTGAGCTGGTGGGCTGGTATACAGAAGGGTCACCTACCACACTGGACGGTTTTATTAAGCGCTTCCCAAAGGTTAAGCGATTTACAGATCCTCGAACTTTGCTAGAGGATCAAAATATACAAGTAATTTTAACCTCAGCAGTCCCCAGTGAAAGAGCTAAAATATCTATTTCTGCGATGAAGCACGGTAAGGATGTCATGTCAGATAAACCTGGGTGCCTATCTTTTAGCGATTTAGAGCAATTAAGACAGACAGTTCAGCAAACTGGTCGTATCTGGTCAATAGATTTTTCTGAGCGATTTGAAGTTCCTGCAGTAACTCTCGCTTCTCAATTAGTTTCAGAGGGAGCAATAGGAGATGTAATCCACACGTTGGGTCTTGGACCTCATAGACTTAATGCAAATTCACGACCAAATTGGTTTTTTGATCCTAATAAAAATGGTGGAATATTAGCAGATATAGGGTCACATCAGATCGATCAATTTTTGTATTTTACCAAATCGGAACGCGCTGAAATAACCTTAGCATCAATTAGGAATATGGGGCACAAAGAGTTTACGAATTTTTCAGATTTTGGAGAAATTTCTCTTCGTTCTGAAAAGGCAAATGGTTATATCAGACTAGATTGGTTTACACCTGATGCTTTGCCAACTTGGGGTGATGGTAGATTATTTTTATTAGGAACTGACGGTAGCATAGAAATACGCAAATATTGTGATATCGGTAGTGAAGAAGAAGGAAACTACGTTTATCTTACTAACGGGACAAAGTACGAAAAAATATATGGGGGAAATGCTGGGTGCCCGTATTTTTATAATTTTTTGGTTGATGTTGTTGAAAGAAGTGAAACGGCTATGCCTCAAGAGCATGCTTTTAGGGTGATGGAACTAGCAATTGAAGCACAAGAAATGGCAGATGGAGAAAAAAGAAATGAACTCATATGATTTTAAAAATCAAGTGGCTGTTGTTACTGGGGGAGCAAACGGTATTGGTTATTCTGTGGCTGAAAGATTATCAAAAAGTGGTGCTATTGTTAAAATCTGGGACTTGGATTTTGCAGCAGCACAGAAGGCGGCTGATACGATAAACGCAGAGGCAGTTCAGTGTAACATCACGGACTGGAGATCAGTGCAAAATGCTGCAGAAACCTCAACCAAAGCTAGTGAAAGAATTGATATACTTGTCAATTCGGCTGGTATAGCAGGTCCAAATGAGCCGGTAATTGATTACGATAATGAAGCATGGGATCAGATAATTTCGGTAAACCTGACCGGAGCATATTACGTTAACAAGGCTGTTGTCCCGCATATGAAAACAAATGGGTATGGACGGATTGTCAATATAGCTTCAGTTGCTGGTAAAGATGGGAACCCAAATGCAAGTGCATACTCCGCTTCAAAGGCGGGGGGCATAGCATTAACAAAGTCCCTTGGAAAAGAGCTGGCAGATTTCAATATAGCCGTGAACTGCGTTACTCCAGCTGCTGCCAAAACTGCTATTTTTGATCAAATGTCTCAGGAGCATATAGATTATATGTTATCAAAAATTCCAAGGGGCCGTTTTGTGGAGGTGCAGGAAATTTCTAGTATGATAGCTTGGATGGTTAGCTCGGAAAACTCATTTACCACCGGTGCAGTTTTTGACTTATCAGGTGGAAGATCAACATATTAAAGGTGAAAAATGAAAAACGTCGGTGTAATTGGTTTAGGCGATATGGGCAGTGGCATTGCTCTGAATTTAATAAAAAATGGATTTAAAGTTTTCGGATCCGATCTTCTACCTGCACGGCAGGAAGCATTTAAAAAAATGGGAGGGTCATTAGAAACATCAATCGCTACCCTTGGCAAAAAATGTGATGCAGTCTTCGTCATGGTCATGAATGGGGATCAGGCAAAGTCGATTATTTTTGATAAAGATGGTCTTGCAAAAAATATGAGTCTGGGAAGTACAATTATTCTCTCTGCTACTATCAAGCCTTCAGAAGCCGAAGAGATTGGTCAATTAATCAAAGATACAGGTGTTAAATTTATCGATACGCCTGTGTCCGGCGGGTTCCCAGGAGCACAGTCTGGCAGTCTCACCCTTATGGCTTCCGCAACAGAAGATGTCATGGACGAAAATAGAGATATTTTAGAGGCTATTGCTTCAAATATTCACCACGTTGGAACTGAACCAGGTAAAGGTCAAACCGTAAAGGCTTGCTTGCAATCTCTGATTGGAGCTCAATTTTCGGCAACCTTTGAAGCGGCTGCTTTGGCGGCAAAAGCAGGTATTAGTGGCGAAGTCTTGCATACAGTTTTTTCAACATCTTCTGCTGGCTGTGGAATAGTGAATAATGCCTTGGAAAAAATCATAGATCGAAAATTTGAAGGTACTGGAAGTCACATAAATACAATGCACAAAGACTTAACGATTTCGTTAAACCTTGCAGAAAATCTTGGGGTTCCAATGCATACTGCTTCAGCAGCAATGCAGGTATTTCACGCTGGCCGAACTAAATATCCGAATGGTGACAATTGGGTATGTACTCGTGTTATTGAAGATATCGTTGGTGCTGAACTGCATCGCTAGGAGATCAAAATGAAATTAGGTGTAATTTGTGATGGCATAAGTCGCGATCTGGCTCACTCTGTAGATGTTATGGATGAGTTTGATCTTGAGTATGCAGAGCTACAGTTTGTTGGTGAGAAAGAGGTTGGTGATCACTCTAAAACTGAAATAAAAGATATTGATAATCTCCTTAGAGATCGCGGTAAGCCAGTGAGTTGTCTTTCACGTCATATATTTGCTGGAATGACTTCTCAAAACAAACCGGGTGATACGTTACACATCAAGCATATGGACGCCCTTAAAAGAGTAGTTGAGATGGCTCATATTGTTGGGTCTCCATTCGTTCGAATAATGACGCAAAAAAAAGAACAAATATTATGGGGATTTAACGGAGCAGAAAAGTGGAATGTCGCGCATGGTGCATGGGATACTATGGCTCCTATGATAGAACCTGCTGTAGAATTTGCTCGAAGCGCAGGAGTAAAGCTAGCAGTTGAAACAGGTAACGGTACGATGGTCAATTCGAACTATACAGCTCGAAAATTGATAGATGAGCTGAATGCAAAAGATATTCTAAAAGTCTTGTGGGACCCTGGAAACAATTGTTGGTGTCACGAATTAGCATTTCCTGATGGGTATGAAGAGGTAAGAGGCGGGTACCTAGGACATATTCACATTAAAGATGTTATTGTTGATACACCGAAAGCAACACTAACTGTAAAAGAAATGGGCGAGGGGCAGTTAGGTCCTCTTTTTAAAGATATGGCAGCGGCTCTTATTAAAGACCATTATGAAGGAGTGATTTCATTTGAAAGCGTTTATCACCCTGGAAATGGAAATTTTGAAGATGGTTTCCGCAAATGTATTGTTAAATTTAAAAATATATTTGGAGCAGGCTAATGAGTGAAAAACCAACAATAGGTTTTATTGGTGTGGGTTTTATGGGTCATGGTATGGCTGCAAATATACTTAAAAATGGCTACCCACTTATAATAAAAGGTAACCAAAATCGCACTCCGATTGATGATTTGGTTAAAAAAGGTGCGGTTGAGGCTGAATCAATAGCTACCTTAATGAAATCTGCTGATATAATTCATTTATGCCTCGCAAACTCTGATCAGGTAGAAACTGTTTTAGAAGGTCCAGGAGGTATTATAGAGAATGCTAAAACTGGGGTGATTGTTATCGATACATCCACTTCAGATCCCGAGTCATCGCTGCGTATGTCGAAAGCTTTGAAACAAGTGGGTATAGAATTTGTTGATGCTCCGCTTGGCCGAACACCAAAAGAGGCAGCCCTAGGAACTTTAGATGCTTTGGTAGGTGCAGATGATCATATTTTTGAGACTGTTAAGCCAATAATTGGTTCATGGTCAGCAACTGCAACTCATTTAGGGCCTATTGGTTCAGGTCATAAAATGAAATTAATAATGAATTTTCTCGCAATGAGTTATGGAGCACTTTATTCTGAAGCTACAGTTTTAGCTGCAAAATCTGGCATTTCTCCGCAAAAGGTAAATGATGTAATTGGTAATAGTCGGCTAAATACAGGTTTCTTTGAAACATTCATGCGGTATTTAGTAGGTCGAGATCCAGATGCCCATAAATTCACACTAACAAATGCCGCAAAAGATATCAGCTATGTCAATCAGATGGCACATGATGCTGGAATGGCTAATTTAATGAGTGCTGCCGCTAAACAGTATTACATGCATGCTACTGCAATTGGCGCTGGTGATGATTATGTCCCGATGCTCGTCGATCATATTGGAAAACTGAATGGCATCAATATTCAGGATGAAGTTACAAAAGGTGAAAATGACACCAAAACCACTCAATAAAATTCAGGACTTTTGTCTTAAACTTTTTGATTTGATAGGTGCGGAGCAAAATGTTGCCAGTGCCTGCGTTTCTAGTGTCATGCATGGCACCCGCTTTGGCGTTGATAGTCATGGAGTTCGCTTGATACCTCATTATATTAATGTTTTGGAGACTGGTAGACTTAATAAAAACCCTTCTATAAAATTTAAAAAGTTAAAGTTGGGTAGTGGATTGCTAGATGGAGATCACTCCCAGGGTGCTTTGCCAACCTATACGGCAATGGATCACGCCATTGAAATGGCAAGAAAAACGGGCATTGCGGCGGTTGGTATTACGAACTCATCTCACTTTGGCCCAGCAGGTGCCTACACGCTACACGCAGCTAAAAAAGATATGATTGCATTAGCTTTCTGCAATTCTGATAGTTTTGTGAGACTATTTGATGGGGCAGAAAGGTTTCATGGGACAAACCCGATTTCAATGGCCGTTCCTACAGGTGAGCCAGACCCATGGCTTTTTGATATGGCAACAAGTTCGGTACCTTTTAATAGAGTTGAGCTTTTTCGTTCATTAGATCAAAAATTACCCCAGGACGTTGCTTCTGATAAAATTGGGAATTCTACACTCGACCCGCATGTTGCTGAAATGCTTGATCCTCTTGGAGCACGGTTTGGGTTTAAAGGGGCGGGGCTTGGGGGTATTTCGGAAATTTTCTCGGCAGTTTTAACAGGAATGAAACTATCACCTGAGTTACTGCCAATGTCAGGTCCAGATATGACAACACCAAGAGAATTAGGAGCATTTGTAATTGCTATAGATCCAGAAGGATTTTTAGGTTCCTTTTTACTAAAGCAAGGTATGCAGAGATATCTTAATTTACTGCGGAATAGTGAGACTAAAGAAAAGTCTGTTGTAATGGCACCAGGAGATAGAGAATGGCAAACTGCTCATGACAGAGATAAAAATGGTGTTGTTCTTGATCCGGTCACTATCAAGCAATTTAAACTATTAGCAGATCGGTTTGGGATCTCATCAAAATTTGATATATGGAGCGATCATGATTGAAACTTGGCGATGGTTTGGGCCAAAAGATAAAGTCACTTTAAGTGATATTAGGCAAACTGGCGCCTCCGGTATAGTTACTTCACTTTATCATTTGGAACCAGGAATAGTTTGGAAGAAAGAAGAAATTTCTTACAGATTAAAAGAAATTACTGGGTCAAAAAGTCAGCCAACCCACTTATCATGGGAAGTAGTTGAAAGTTTACCGGTCAGTGAGACTATAAAAACGGGTTCTCACCCACGAGACGAGCACATAAAAGCTTGGATTGAGTCGATGAAAAACTTATCAGAACTAGGCATAAATGTGATTTGTTACAACTTCATGCCAATTCTTGATTGGACTCGTACCGAGTTGGCTGCTCCAATGTCTAGTGGAGCTACCGCTATGTATTTTGATTTGTTAGATTTTATTGCTTTTGATTGTTTCATTCTGGAGCGGATCAATGCTCAAAATGATTACGAAAAACATTTGGTAGATAAAGCAAAAAATCGTTTTGAAAGTTTTTCAACAGAAAAAAAATTACTTCTTACTAAAAATATCACAGCAGGTTTGCCTGGTGCTGGAGAGAACTTAACTTTTGAGGAAGTAAAAACAAGACTGGAAGGTTATTCTGGAATTGACGCTGATAAGTTAAGAGAAAATTTTAAATATTTTTTGGACGCTGTCGTCCCAACTGCTGAAAAACTGGGGGTGCGTCTATGTTGTCATCCTGACGATCCTCCGTGGCCTCTGCTGGGTTTGCCCCGTATTATGTCTACGGAAGAAGATTACAATTGGTTATTAAATATTCACCCAAGCAAGGCTAATGGAATAACTCTTTGTACTGGCTCATTGGGAACCGGTTTTGAGAATGATCTACCTGGAATGGTTTCCCGACTGGGACAGCACATTCATTTCCTTCATCTGAGAAATGTGACTAGAGAACAAGAAAAAAAACCAACTAGTTTCTACGAAGACGAACATTTGTCAGGAAACACAGATATGATTGCGACTATCTCTGAAATTGTTCGAGAAGAAAGTCGTCGTAAGGCTGAGGGAAGGGAAGACTGGTCTATTCCCATGCGACCTGATCACGGTCAAAATATCCTTGATGATCATGGGCGGAATGCAATGCCAGGATATCCTGCTATTGGTCGATTAAAGGGGCTGGCTGAGTTGAGGGGAGTTTTCAAGGCTCTTGAACATAAAAATAGCTAGGGAATTATTATGTCTAAATTATTAATGAAGCCTGCCAGTACTGTAGGAAAAATTCATGATATCTCGGCCAAAAAGGCTGGATGGGGTTATGTAGGTTTCAGTTTATATTTATTGGAAGAGGGCCAGTTAATAAAACAGGAAACTTTCGATGAAGAGGTCATCCTAGTTCTAGTTGAAGGGCATGCAGAAATCGTAGCAGACGGTAAAAAGTTTGGAATGCTGGGCGACCGTTTAGATGTGTTCGAAAAATCGCCACCGCATTGCGTTTATGTGCCCAGTGAAACTAATTGGTCTGTCGATCCTGCTACACAATGTACACTTGCAGTTTGCTCAGCACCTTGTACGAAAAAATACAAAGCTACTCAGATCGGCCCCACCGGAATTGAGCTAACGGCTCGTGGAAAGGGAACTAATACCAGGTATATAAACAATATAGCGATGGAGGACAGAGATGTTGCAAGCAGCTTGCTGGTGACTGAGGTTTTTACACCTTCGGGTCATTGGTCATCTTATCCTCCACATCGACATGATGAGGATGATTTTCCAAATATGACTTATCTTGAAGAGACATATTATCATCGTTTGAATCCATCAAAAGGCTATGGACATCAGAGGGTTTTCACTGAAGATGGCTCTCTTGATGAGACAATGACAGTAGAAAATCACGATGTTGTATTGGTTCCAAAGGGACATCATCCATGTGCTGTGCCCTATGGGTATGAGATGTACTATTTAAATGTGATGGCTGGCCCATTAAGAAAATGGCGATTTAAAAACCATCCTGACCACAATTGGATCGCTGAGAAAGATAAAACTTAGCTATATAACATTTTTGCCGATAAATTTTTTTTACTGAAGTGGTGGGCGACCCTGGAATCGAACCAGGCGTGCGTCTCCGCGAGGGAGTTACAGTCCCCTGCCACACCTTGCGGCCTGTCGCCCACTTTTGATTTTTCAATCTAATCGGTTGCTTACAAGTGACTGGAAAAGAGGTCAATGATAAAATATTCTAGATCCGACAACCCTTTCTGTCGCTTCAAAAAATTAACTGCATGTGTTAGCTGGTGCAAAGGTTTATCGAAACAAAATTTATCAAAAGGCAGTTTTTTATGAAAAAACCAAAATGGGTTATAAAAAAAGAAAAAGATGAAAAAACTGCTCAGAAACAGACCTATTGGATTTTTGGCCTGCATGCTGTCCGTGATGCTCTAGTGAACCAGAATAGAAAAAAATTTAGATTGATGGTGACAAAAAATGCTGCAGCGAAACTTAGCGAGAGTATTTCTGTTTCTGGCTTAACCCCGGAAGTATTTGATGCTCGTCAATTTAAACCGCCTATTGACAAAAATTCCGTTCATCAGGGCGCAGTACTAGAGGTAGAAGCTTTACAATGGGGATCTTTAGAAGATGTAATTATGAATTCTGCAAGTAATCCGCCTCGAGTAATTTTGTTAGATCAAGTTACAGATCCTCATAATATTGGTGCTATTTTGCGGTCTGCAGAAGTATTTGGCGCGAGTGCTGTTGTGGGAACAAAGATCCATAGTCCTTCGGAAACTGGCGCACTGGCAAAAAGTGCTAGTGGAGCATTGGAAAGACAACCTTACATTCGCATCCGTAATTTAGCAGATACGATTCAGCATCTTGAAAAAATGGGATTTATTTGTATTGGGCTTGATGGTGAAGCAGAAAATATATTAACAGATATCGAGGAAATTTCGCGTCGGCCAACGGCAATAGTTTTGGGCTCTGAGGGGTCTGGCTTAAGATTCCGAACTAAGGAGACAGTTGAGTTTATGGTTAAAATTCCGTTCTCGACTGATTTTGGTTCTTTAAATGTATCGAATGCCGCTGCGGTTGCACTTTATCAATTGCAAGAATTGTCTCAGAATCCAAAGCGAGTTGTGGCAGTGCAAGAATAATAATCAATTAATGATACCAGTTTTTTTATTTAACTTTTGAAGAAATGCTTCGGCTTGATAACGGATTTAAAAAACAGGGTAAAAATGTGTTAGCTGTATTTGAACTTTTAAGAAAAACTGCTATCTCACAAGCGTTGTGAATATTTCATCTCTTTTTAAGGATATCTGATGAATTTTGATAAGCCCGGAATTGTAGAAGATAATTATCGAGACGTGATATCGTCCGTAGAGGAAATTATCGAAGATGCCCGAAATGGTAGGATGTTTGTCTTGATTGATCATGAAGATCGCGAAAATGAAGGTGATCTCGTAATTCCGGCTCAAATGGCAACTCCAGATGCGATAAATTTTATGGCGACCTATGGTCGTGGTTTAATTTGTTTGGCCTTAACATCTGAAAGAGTTGACCAGTTAGGTTTAGAATTGATGAGTACGAATAATTCATCTAGGCATGAAACAGCTTTTACGATCTCTATAGAGGCGCGCGAAGGTGTTACAACAGGAATTTCTGCTCATGACAGAGCCCGAACTGTGGCAGTAGCCATTGATGCTTCGAAAGGTATGACAGATATAGCGACACCAGGACATGTGTTCCCTTTGAGAGCAAAAAGTGGCGGTGTTCTAGTTAGAGCAGGTCATACAGAGGCAGCAGTCGATATATCGCGTTTGGCGGGATTGAACTCGTCAGGTGTTATTTGTGAGATCATGAACGAAGATGGAACGATGGCTCGTCTTCCAGAACTCATTGGGTTTACCCAGAGACATGGATTAAAGATAGGTACAATAAGTGATCTCATTGCTTACCGCCGGCGAAATGACAATCTTGTTAGATCTAACGAGCCAACAAAGATCTTGTCAGAGTTTGGTGGTGAGTGGGAAATGAGAGTTTATGAAGATGAAACTCATGGTGATCAACATATTGTTTTAAGCAAAGGTGATCTTACAGGCGATAGCCCTGTTTTGGTGAGAATGCACGCAATGGATCCTATGCTAGATATAGTTGGTGCAGGCCAAAGGGGTAGGGCAGATGAATTTGGAGCCGCTATGGAAATGGTAGCAAAAGAGGGGCGAGGTGTGGTTGTTTTACTACGCGATACGGCTATGAAAATAGAAAACAACGAGAATACTTCGCCTAGGACACTTAGACAATATGGATTAGGTGCGCAAATTTTATCCTCTTTAGGGCTGTCTAAATTAGAGTTATTGACAAACTCACCCACTCCTAAGGTAGTAGGCCTTGAGGCTTATGGTTTGGAGATAACATCGACCCGTAAAATCTCGGAGCTAGGCTGATGGCTGGAAAAATAAAACACTACGCCTTACCTAGAGTTTCTTTTAATAAAGAGCCCAAAGTTCTTATTGTCGTGGCTCCATATTATAAATTGATTGCAGATAATCTTCTGGAAGGCGCTAAAACAGAAATATTGGCCTCAAATGGGACGTTTGATATCGCTGAGGTTCCGGGAGCATTGGAAATAGCAACTGCTATTGGTATAGCCGAAAGATTGGAAAATTTCGACGCCTACGTTGCCTTGGGATGTGTGATAAGGGGAGAAACAAGCCACTATGATACTGTTTGTAACGATAGCAGTAGGGGTCTTACTCTTTTAGGTCTTCAGGGTTTATGTATTGGAAATGGGATTTTGACAGTAGAGAACCTTGAGCAAGCTGAGGAGCGCGCTGATCAGGAAAAGCAAAATAAAGGGGGTGGTGCAGCAGCAGCAGCATTGCATCTCCTATCTTTAAGTCATAAGTGGGCTGATAACAAAAAGGGTATAGGGTTTAAGGCTGACTAAGTAATTGGTTTGTTGGCGATAGGCACTTATTAAAAAGACTAATGATGTCACAAAGCGATCAAATTTCTGGTAATCAAAAGAGAAAAGTTCGCTCTGCAACTCGTCTCTATGTACTACAGGCGCTGTTTCAAATGGAACAATTGGGCCAGTCTATTGATCAAGTCGTAGAAGAATTTATTGCACACAGATTTGGTGAACATTATGAAGAAGGTCAGATGTCCGACGGCGATGAAACTCTTTTCAAATCAATTTTAGAGTCTGCGGTTAATTACCAAGCATCTATAGATCAACTGACAGATAGAGCGTTAGTTGAAAAATGGCCAATTGCCCGAATAGATCCAACTTTACGATCGCTTTTCAGATCTGCCGCTGCTGAAATCACCCAGATAAAAACTCCACCTAAAATCGTGATAGCAGAGTATGTGGCGCTTGCTCACGCTTTTTTTCCGGACGGTAAAGAACCAAAGTTTGTAAATGCTGTGCTGGACCATATGGCTAAAGAGGCTTGTCCCAGCGAATTTAGCTGATTTTTACTTTGGTGTACGGGACCGCAACTGCCGTTAGGTTATCTCATTCCCGAGGACCTGTATTTACAGGTGGGCACCAGGTAACCAGGCCAGGGCCAGGACAGAGCCAGCTCCCTCGGAATTGCTTAAGGCCACCGGAATGCAACCATTACGAACAGAGCAGAACCCGCACCGTCAGGGTATAGTTATGTGTTGTCAAAGTTTCAACTAACCTTAATTTAATATTTATTAAGCTTCTTCTTGTTTTAGCAAACTAAGAGGTTCATTTTATCTTTATGAAATTTGAAGCGCCAAGAAAGCTAAACAGAATTACTCGCGGTGTAATGAGGCATTTTACTCAAATAGGTTTGTCTAGCTTGAGTGAATTCTCACCAGCTAAAGGTTTGCGAGTTGATATTGTAGCAATAGGATTGTCGGATGAGATTTGGATAGTAGAGTGTAAATCGAGCCAAGGTGATTTTAAATCTGATAAAAAGTGGCAAAATTATTTAGATTGGTGCGATAGATATTTTTGGGCGGTGGATGCCAAATTTCCAATAAATATTCTACCTTCTGATACGGGCTTAATTATCGCAGATGCATATGACGCCTCTATTTTTAGAGAGGCACCATTAAACAAATTATCAGCAGCAAGGCGAAAAAAAATAACAAAATCAATAGCTAGATCAGCTTGCAATAGGTTGCTTACCCATACAGACCCAAAAATATGAACATTAGCCTTTTTTTAATAGCTTTCGGGCGGCTTGAGCAGCTAGCTTTATCTCTTCTGCAATTTCATCGGCCTCTTCCGGATCAAAGTCCATTGGAATTTCTGTACCCCCACCGGAAACATATATTCGTACCATTCCAATATCCGTTGGACCAATTTGTAAATTTGCTTCTATATCTGATTGTTTATTTATTCCCATGGTACATCCTTACGTGTTGGATATGACTTAATATTCAAAGATTAATTTTGCAAGTTTTTGGGTTCTATAAAAGGAAATTTCAACCAATGAAAATATAGAATTTAACTTGCATTTGATCAATTGCGGGGATACATCGCGGATGTGGGCCGCCTTAGCTCAGTTGGTTAGAGCGCTGGATTGTGGATCCAGAGGTCCCCCGTTCAAACCGGGGAGGCGGTACCATAATAAAAGCTTTTAATTATCCATTTTAAGGGCCGAAATAAATGCCTCCTGTGGAATATCCACCTTACCAAATTGGCGCATTCGTTTCTTACCTGCTTTTTGTTTGTCTAAAAGTTTTCTTTTTCGGGTCGCATCACCACCATAGCATTTAGCAGTTACGTCTTTTCGCAGTGCGGCTAAAGTTTCACGCGCTATCACCTTTCCTCCAATTGCAGCTTGAATAGGAATTTTAAACATGTGTCGTGGAATTAAATCTTTTAATTTTTCACACATAGCACGGCCGCGTAGCTCGGCTCTGTCCCTGTGAACCATAACCGATAAGGCATCGACTGGTTCCTCATTTACGAGAATCGACATTTTAACTAAATTATCTTGTCTGTAGCCTGTCATTTGATAATCGAAGGATGCATAGCCTTTCGTAACTGATTTTAATCGGTCATAAAAATCAAATACTACCTCGTTTAGCGGTAAATCGTAAACAACCATTGCACGTGAGCCCGCATAGGTAAGATCCTCTTGTATTCCTCTACGGTCCTGGCAAAGCTTTAGCACATCTCCAAGATATTCGTCTGGGACTAATATAGTCGCTTTTATTCTGGGCTCTTCTAGATGATCTACTTTACTTAAATCAGGCATATCAGCTGGATTGTGTAGCTGGATAAAACTCCCATCATTCATATAAATATGGTAAATTACAGATGGAGCAGTAGTAATTAATTCAATGTCATATTCACGTTCGATGCGGTCGCGTATAACTTCAAGATGTAATAGGCCTAAAAATCCGCAGCGGAAACCAAAGCCAAGAGCCGCAGAAGTTTCCATCTCAAAACTGAATGATGCGTCATTTAAGGCTAACTTCTCAATTGCTTCTCTTAAATCCTCAAATTCAGAGCTATCAACAGGAAATAGCCCGCAGAAAACGACTGGTTGACTAGGGTTGAACCCTGGTAAAGCCTCCTCTGCGCCTTTCTTTTCGTGAGTAATTGTATCACCGACCCTCGTATCTCGGACTTGTTTAATTGATGCTGTAATAAATCCTATTTCTCCGGGCCCTAATTGCTCAGTTGCCTGCATTTCAGGGCGGAAAACACCTATTCGATCAACTGTATGGACAGATCCATTGGAAAACATTTTAACCTTATCGCCTTTCCCTAGGACTCCGTCCATAATTCTAACCAAAACAACAACACCAAGATAAGCATCATACCAGCTGTCAACCAACATCGCTTTTAAGGGGGAGTTTTTATCACCTTTGGGAGGTGGGAGTTTTTCAACGATTGCTTCTAATGTCTCTTTAATCCCGAGACCGGATTTTGCAGAAACTTCCAGTGCCTCGGAAGCGTCGATCCCGATGACATCTTCGATTTGTTCGGAAACACGCTCGCAATCTGAGGCTGGTAAATCAATTTTGTTTAAAACGGGTACAATTTCGTGATCTGCATCTATGGCTTGATAAACATTTGCGAGTGTTTGGGCTTCAACTCCCTGAGTGCTATCGACGACCAACAAGGAGCCCTCAACAGCTCTCATTGATCGAGAAACTTCATATGCAAAATCCACATGGCCAGGTGTGTCGATTAAGTTTAAGACATACTTTTCGCCGCTTGAGGCTGTATAATCTATCCTCACAGTATTAGCCTTGATCGTTATTCCGCGTTCGCGTTCGATATCCATACTATCCAAAAGTTGCTCCTTCATGTCCCGATCAGCCACTGTGTTAGTCGACTGGATCAGTCGATCCGCAAGCGTAGATTTTCCGTGGTCAATGTGAGCTACAATTGAAAAGTTTCTAATTTTATCGATATCTATCATAGCCATGGATATGTGGCTATTTTTGGATTTGGTCAAGGTGTTAAAATATCAACAATCAAGCATAGTTAATTTGGAGTTAAATCCACAAAATTACTTTAAAAGATTTCTTTTTCGGAAAAAAATAATCTTGCAGCACTTTCAAATTCGCGAGGTTTTTCAGAATGAAGCCAATGGCCTGCACCTTTTAATGTCGCAAATCTCGCTTTAATAAATAGGGACTTGATAATTTTCCTGTGATTTGGGCAAACATATTCACTTTTTGCACCTTTCAAAAATAATGTATGACCTAAAAATTTGCTATCTATTTCCGGAAAACTTAAAATCTCATCCATTTCTGAAAGCAAGATACTCAGGTTTAATTTCCAACGTTTAGTTTTTAAATCTAATGATTGCGTAAAAAAGCTTTGTAGTGAAGTATCTTCTATAAATTTAGATAAGGCCAAAGTAGCATCTGACCTTTTCTCTACTTTTGACAAATCAATCTTTTGCATTGCCTCTATAAATCGTGATTGGTCATGCTCGTATTTTACTGGAGAGATATCTGCTATCAGTAATTTATTAACAAGATTGGGATGTTTTAAAGCTAAAACCATTGCAGCTTTACCCCCCATTGAATGGCCAATTATATTGGGTTTTATCTTTAACGAAGTGATAACTTTGACCAAATCATTAGCCATATCGTAGTAATTATGTGTGTCGAACCACGGACTATCGCCATGGTTTCTTAAATCGACGGCAATTACGTAAAATTCATCTGATAACCGTTTGGCTATCACACCCCAGTTTTTTCCAGAACCGTAAAGTCCATGAATAATCATTATTGGAGGAGAGCTTTTAACACCGTAGGTTAAGTAGTTGAGCATATAAACTTCAAAATCTCCTGCTGACAAGTTTTTAAACTACTAATATAAATGAGCTATGTGTGGGCGATTTGCAATTACATTACCAACAGACGCTATATCGCAGCTTTTTAAAGCGCAGCCTGTTAATAATTTGCCTGACGTACCCAATTTTAATGTCTGTCCAACCAATTCCATTCATGTAGTTACTTATAACGAGTTTGGAAGAAAGGTTGAAAGCTTGAGGTGGGGTTTCGTTCCTAGTTGGTATCTAGAGATAAATGCAGGCCCAATATTAATAAACGCTCGAAGTGAAACACTTGCCCAAAAGCCTGCTTTTGCAAGTGCTTGCAAGGAACGAAGATGTTTAATTCCCAGTTCTGGATTTTATGAATGGAGTAAGGATTCTGAGGGCAATAAAATACCTTGGTTTGTAAACAGAAATGACGATACGCCTTTGGTTTTTGGAGGAGTTTGGCAAGAATGGGGTGATGCAAACGGTAAAATTAAAACATGCGCAATTGTAACCACTGAGAGCAATAGCAATTTGTCTAAAATCCATTGTCGTCTACCACTTGTTTTGGAGCGGAGTGATTGGGACTTTTGGTTGGGAGAAAAGGGACACGGCGCATCTGTTCTAATGAGGCCACCAGCCAATGATACACTTAGAGCTTATAAAGTATCCAAAAATATAAATTCGAGTAGGGCCTCTGGTCCAGATCTTATTGCTCCAGTTTAAAGCTACACAAATACTTGCGAATATTACACTATTACACTGCTATCGACTTGACGGTTAATACTCGTTCTACTATCACCGAAGCCTGTTGAGCGGGTATGGTGAAATGGTATCATAAGAGCCTTCCAAGCTTAAGGTGCGGGTTCGATTCCCGCTACCCGCTCCAA
>ERZ802830.111-NODE-111-length-77915-cov-38.0825_pt1 | contig 77915 bp, 72 predicted proteins | sample MGYA00345654_ERZ802830 | MGnify/ENA primary metagenome ERZ802830 (study PRJEB30503, sample SAMEA104212375) | marine metagenome | biome: Westerlies Biome; feature: [SRF] surface water layer (ENVO:00010504) within the epipelagic zone...; material: water...
TTTCAAGATCATTCCCTAAAATTGCAGTATGGTCTAAACCAATACTTGTAATTATAGAAATATCAGGATCTATAATATTAACAGCATCTAATCTTCCACCAAGACCAACTTCTAATATTATTACGTCTAATTTTTTCCTACTAAATACTATAAGCGCAGCAAGAGTACTGAACTCAAAAAATGTTAATGTTATATCTTCTCTAGATTTTTCGATAACCTCAAACGCTTCACAAATTTCTTCTGTGCTAGCAGGAGTTTTATTAATCTTTATTCTTTCGTTAAATTCTAACAAATGAGGTGATGTGTACGAACCAACATTGTAGCCAGACTCAATAAGAATAGACTCAAGAATTGCTACAGTTGAACCTTTTCCATTGGTTCCAGCAACTGTAAAAATCTTTGATTTTGTTTTATGGATATTTAATTTTTTAGCGACTTCATTGATTCTGCTAAGATTAAAATCCATATTTGTGGAGTGTAATTTACACTGCCATTTGATCCACTCGTCTAAAGTAAAATTTTTCAATGATAATTCTAAAATTAATTTGTAGCTAAATCTGCTTTTTTTACAGGATTATTTATTAATGTCTTAATCAAATTTGTTATCTCAACCTTCATGTGACGTCTATCTATTATCATATCAATTGCGCCATGGTCTAACAAAAACTCACTCCTCTGGAAACCTTCTGGAAGTGTTTCACGAACAGTTTGTTCTATTACTCTTGGTCCTGCAAAACCAATTAAAGCTTTTGGTTCAGCAATATTTATATCTCCAAGCATTGCTAAACTTGCCGACACGCCACCCATTGTTGGATCTGTTAATACAGAGATAAAAGGAACTGATTTTCTTCTCATATCTGCTATTACGCTTGAAGTTTTTGACATTTGAAATAATGAAACCAAGGATTCTTGCATCCTAGCTCCTCCACTAGCAGAAAAACAAATTAAAGGAATGTTTTTCGCTATAGATTCTTTTGCTGCTCTAGTAAATTTCTCTCCCACAACAGAACCCATGGAGCCTCCCATAAAAGAAAATTCAAATGCAGCTGCAATAACTTGAATTCCATTAATTTTTCCTTTTATGACTATTAGTGCATCTTTTTCCTCTGTTTTACTTTGTGCTGAAGAAATTCTATCTTTATATTTTTTACTATCTTTAAATTTTAAAAAATCTTTTGAAGATAATTTTGTAAATAATTCTTGCTTATCATCTGAATCAAGAAATATATCAAGTCTATTTCTAGCACTAATTCTCATGTGATGACCGCAGTTGGTGCATACATATTGATTTTGTATAATATCTTCTCTATATAAAACTGTTTGACAGCTTGGGCATTTTTCCCAAACACCTTCTGGAATAACTTTTTTATCTTTACTGCTATCAACTCTTATTCTTGAGGGTAATAATTTTTCAAACCAACTCATGGTTTTTCTCCGGAAATTAAGTTTTCATCAAGTTTTAGTCTTATTGGGCTCATTAAATTCACTATATCACTATTTGTTTTACTCTTATTATCTTGCTCTTTCTCAATTATATTAACAATAGCGCTACCAATAACAACTGCGTCAGCATTTTTTGATAATATTTTTGCTGTATTGGCATCTTTAATTCCAAATCCGACTGCCAAGGGTAAGTTTATGGATTTTTTTATAACCTTTAACTGCTCTTCTGTTTTTTTGATATCTAATGTTGTTGCGCCAGTAACTCCCTTTAGGGAAACATAATAAAGAAAACCTGATGCATATTTTGATATTTCTTGAATTCTATCAATTTTAGTATTTGGGGCAATTAAAAATATACTCTCTAGATTATATTTTTTGAAAATACTTATAACTTCTTTTGCCTCCTCATGAGGAAGATCCACTACTAGTATGGCGTCAACTCCAGATTGGCTTGCAGATTTTGCGAATGCTTCATACCCCATTCTTTCTATAGGGTTTAAATAGCCCATTAGAACAATAGGCGTTGATATATCATGCTTCCTAAAATCTCTAACTAACTCAAAAATATCTAAACAAGATGTATTTTTACTTAATGCTCTTTCGCAAGCTCTTTGTATTGTTGGGCCATCTGCCATTGGGTCTGAAAAGGGGACTCCTAACTCAATAATATCGGTTCCCGAGTTTACCAATGTTTGCATAATATCTAAGCTATTTTCTATAGATGGGTCACCAGCAGTAATATATGAAATCAAACATGTTTTACTATCATTTCTTAATGCTTCAAATTTTTTACTAATTCTACTCAAATCTCAATACCTTCTATTCTAGCTACTGTATTTAAATCTTTATCTCCTCTTCCTGATAAATTAATAACAATATTTTCACCCTTTTTCATTTTTGCGGCTAATTTCATTGAATATGCTACTGCGTGACTTGTTTCCAGTGCTGGAATTATTCCTTCTACTCTAGATAATTCATGGAATGCCTTTAAGGCTTCTTGATCTGTAGCGGATGCATAATGCACTCTACCTAGGTCTTTCAATAATGCATGTTCGGGGCCAACGCCAGGGTAATCTAATCCTGCTGATATACTATGAGTTTCTATAATTTGACCATTTTCATCTTCTAATAAATAAGTTCTGTTACCATGCAATACTCCGATCTTGCCTTTATTTAATGGAGCAGAATGTTTTTCGGTTTCTAACCCATCTCCTGCAGCTTCAACACCATACATTTTAGAGTCACAATCTATAAAAGGGTAAAAAAGACCAATGGCATTTGAACCTCCTCCGACACAAGCAACCAAAGCATCAACTTTTTTATCTATATTTTCCATCTGTTCAATTACTTCTCTTCCAATAATTGCCTGGAAATCTCTCACCAGCTCAGGATATGGTGAAGGGCCGGCAACGGTACCTATTATATAAAAAGTATTATCAACATTTGTTACCCAATCTCTAAGTGCTTCGTTAAGTGCATCTTTAAGTGTTTTAGAGCCAGATGTTACTGGAACAACTTCAGCTCCTAATAATTTCATTCTATAAACATTTTGCGATTGGCGATAAATATCTTGTTCCCCCATAAATACAACGCACTCCATACCAAGTCTAGCTGCAACTGTTGCTGAAGCAACTCCATGTTGTCCTGCTCCAGTCTCAGCAATAATTCTTGTTTTACCCATTTTTTTAGCAAGGATTGCTTGACCGATTGTATTATTAATTTTGTGAGCACCTGTATGACACAAATCTTCTCTTTTTAAAAATATATTAGCACCATTGATTTTTTCCGTTAACCTTTCTGCAAAGTATAAAGGTGTAGGTCTACCAACATAATTTTTATATTCTGAATAAAGTTCGTGTAAAAAATCTGTATCTTTTTTTAAATCATAATACATATTTCTTAAATCTGTGAGAGGTTCTATAAGTGTTTCAGCTACAAAAGTACCTCCAAAAATACCATAATGACCATTTTCATCGGGATATCCATATTTCATTAAATTGAAATCATTTAAATTTTTATTTTGATTTGTTTTCATTTTTAGCTTTCTTTATAAATTTCCTTATTAAGTTTAAATCTTTATTACCATCATTAGATTCTACCCCACTACTAACATCTACACCATATGGCAAAAACAATTTAATTGCATCCTCTACATTATCACAATTTAAGCCACCAGCAATTATAATAGGTTTTTTAGTATCAAACATATTATTTGTCCAATCAAAGGTTTTTCCTGTTCCACCAATACCATCATCTTGATGGCTATCAATGATAAATGCTAATGCATTTGGATATTTTTTATCAAGATTTTTAAAACCATCGTTATCTTCCGAAACTCCTTTTATATATGGCAAACCATGTTTTATACAATCAGATTCTACTTCATTCCCATGAAACTGAATAATATCTGCCTTAATTTCACTCATAACAGATTCTATATATTTTTCTTCATCATTAGAGAACAAAGCCACTTTCTGAGTAGAGGGTTTTAATACTGAAATAATTTGTTTAGCTGTATTAATAGAAATACATCTTTTACTTTTTTTGCAAAAAACTAGGCCAATGTAGTCTGCTCCACCTTCCTCTGAAGCTAAAGCTGCTCTTATATCCTTTACTCCACATATTTTTACTTTAATTTCTTTCATAATATAAATTTAATTATACTTTGGATAGTAAATATCATTCCTCAATCCATATTTTGACTCATATTCTATATTTACTAAATATAATCCACTGGCAGGAAACTGTTTTCCACCCTGATTCCTATCCTTTGAAATAAGTAAATCTTCAATCCAATGTATATCTTTTTCTCCTGATCCAATTAATACCAATGAACCAACTAAATTTCTAACCATATTATATAAAAAAGAATTGGCATTTATATCTATATATATATAATTATTTTCTCGAGTAATAACTATATCATTTATCTTTCTTATTGGTGTATTAGATTGGCAGTGCGCAGACCTAAAGCATGAAAAATCATTAATACCTATAAGTTTTTTTGCCGCATCTTGCATTTTTCCCTCATCCAATGTTTTTAAAAAATACCAACTTACTTTATTTCTATTTATACATGGTTTCACTTTATTATTATAAATTATATATCTGTACGTTCTGCTAAGAGCTGAAAATCTTGCATGAAAATCATTTCCTATAAATTTCACATAATTTATTCTTATATCTTCAGGTAAAAATGAGTTGAGGCCAAGTAACCATTTTTCTTCTGTTCTTTTAACATTTGTTTCAAAATGTGCAACTTGCCCAGTAGCATGAACTCCGGCATCTGTTCTTCCAGCTACAGAAAGTTTTATTTTTTCTTGAGAAAATTTAAATATTGATTCTTGAATTTGACCTTGAATAGTATTCGGATTTTTTTGTTCCTGCCATCCGTGATAATTTTTTCCATCATACTCGATAGATAATAAAATTCTCATCTACATTTCTTATAAATAATCTTTAATTAATAATTCTGCAATTTGAACGCTATTATATGCAGCACCTTTTCTAATATTATTACTAACTATCCACATATTTATTCCATTTTTTATTGAAATATCCTCTCTAACTCTACCTACAAAAACTTCATTACTGTCCTCACATTCATTTGCAGCACAAGGGTAACCACCATCTTTATGATCATCAACTAGAACAACACCGCTATTATTCTTCCCTAAAATATCTTTTACTTGTTTTGCGGTAATTTTATTTTCTAACTCTATATGAACAGCTTCTGAATGCCCAAAAAATACTGGGACTCTTACTGTTGTGGGATTAACTTCAATAGAGCTATCTAATATTTTTTTAGTTTCCCATACCATTTTCATTTCTTCTTTCGTATACCCATTATCCATAAATTTATCAATTTGAGGAATAACATTAAATGCTATTTGTTTCGGATATACATTATTAACAAGGCTTTCATTTCTTGTGTAGGCATAAACCTGATTCTTTAATTCATCTATAGCCTCGTTTCCTGATCCAGAAACAGCTTGATAAGTACATACATTTATCCTTTTTATTTTACAAATATCATGAATTGGTTTTAATGCTACTAACATTTGTATCGTAGAGCAATTAGGATTTGCAATAATACCTGTCTCTTTATATAAAGAAATTTTTTCACTATTAACTTCAGGAACTACTAATGGGATATTATCTTCATATCTAAAAAAAGAAGTATTATCAATTACAACAGCATTGTTCTTAGTTGCAACTTTCGCATATTTTTCTGAAATATCGCTTCCCGCAGAAAACATAGCAATGTCAACTCCTTGAAAATTAAATTCATTTAATGAGCTTACTTGATAATCACTATTATTTATTGTGATCGTTTTTCCTTTAGATTTTTTACTTGCTAACAGGTGTAAATTATTTATTGGAAACTTTCTTTCCATTAATATCTTTAACATCATTTGACCAACTGCACCAGTTGCTCCAACTATAGCGACATTATATTTTTTACTCACTAGTACCACCTTTAAGTTTTTCAACAATATAATTACCCATCTCTTCTGTTGAAATATAATCCTTATTTACTGATATATCTTTTGTGTATTTTCCTTCTTTTAAAACTAATTTTACAGATCTCAATATATGATTATAAATATCTAATCTGTCAAAAGTATGTTGAAACATCATTGCCACAGATAATATAGTTGCTATAGGATTAACAATATTCTGATCGACTATATCTGGCGCAGATCCGTGTATCGGCTCATATACGCCGAAATTATTCTCATTTAAAGAAGCCGAAGGGAGCATTCCTATAGATCCAGTTAAAACGGACGCAATATCAGATAAGATGTCTCCGAATAAATTTTCAGTCACAACGACGTCGAATTGCTTTGGATTTTGAACTAACTGCATCGCAGCGTTATCTACATACATATGTGATAATTCCACATCTTTGTATTTCTCTGACAATTTATTTACGGTTGTTCTCCACAATTGAGACACCTCAAGAACATTAGCTTTATCAACAGAACATAATTTTTTACCTCTATTATTTGCTAGTTTAAAGGCGTAATCTGATATTCTACTTATCTCTGAAACGTTATATCTCATAGTATTAAAAGCTTCGGTATTATCGTCTTTAAAACCTCTAGGCTCACCAAAATATAATCCACTCACTAATTCCCGAATAATTACAATATCTAAATTATCTATATATTCACTTTTAATAGATGATGAATTAGATAATTCAGAAAATGAAATAATTGGACGGATATTAATAAATAGGTTTAATTGTTTCCTTAGCGCCAATAATCCAGACTCAGGTTTTTTTTCTTTAGATAAGTTATCATATTTTTTTCCACCAACAGCGCCTAATAAAATAGCATCTGATTCTCTTATTTTATTTTTAGTTTCATCGGGAAAAGGATTATCAAATTTATCTACTGCAACACCTCCAAATAAACCATAATCTGTTTCTATATTTAATTTATAGATATCAGATATTGTATTTATTACTTTTTTTGCTTCCGAGGTTACTTCTGGTCCGACACCATCGCCAGGTAAAATTAATATTTTTATTTTTTTATCCATTGAACATCCATGGTGTTTTCACAGCTTTAATATTCTCGTATTCTTTTATTTTATCACTTAGTTTTAAGGTTTCTGAAATATCATCTATTCCTTTAATCAAAACTTCTTTTCTTCGATTATCTATTTTAAATTTAATTTCTAAATCATCGCATTTTATTAATTGGTTTTCTAAACTAATCATATAAATATTATTTTTTTTATTAACATTACTTATTAGTTTATCCATATTGCTGTCGTTAAGAACAATTGGTAATAAACCGTTTTTAAAACAGTTATTATAAAATATATCTGCGAAGCTACTTGATATCACAACATTAAAACCATAATCCATTAATGCCCAAACTGCATGCTCTCTAGATGACCCGCAACCAAAATTATCACCTGCTATTAAGATTTGTGCCCCTTCATTTTTAGGATCATGTAAAAAGAATTCTGGATTTTTTTTTCTTAAAGCATGATTGTCACCTAAGTTGCCAGGCTCTAAATATCTCCAGTCATCAAACAAAGCTTCCCCGAAACCCTCTCTTGTTACTGCCTTAAGGTATTGCTTTGGTATTATAGCGTCTGTATCAATATTTTTTCTATCGATATATGCAGCTATTGACTTTATTTCTTTAAATTTTTTCATATCCTACATATCTCTTACGTCTACAAAATGTCCGTGAATAGCAGCTGCAGCTGCAGTTGCTGGGCTAACTAAATGAGTTCTACCTAACCTTCCTTGTCTTCCTTCGAAGTTTCTATTTGAAGTAGAAGCACATCGTTCGTATTCATTTAATTTATCGTCGTTCATTCCTAAGCACATTGAACATCCTGGGCTTCTCCATTCAAATCCTGACTTGGTAAAGATTTTATCTAAACCTTCATTTTCTGCTTTTTCCTTAACTAGCCCAGAGCCAGGCACAATGATTGCACTCTTTATATTGTTAGCAATTTTTTTATTTTTAACAATGTCTGCAACAATTCTTAAGTCCTCTATCCTCGAATTAGTGCACGAACCTATAAAAATTTTATCTAACTCTATTGAGTTGACGCTTTGTTTTTCTTTAAGACCCATATATGAAAAAGCGTTTAATAAGTCTTGTCTTTTTGAAGAAAACCTTTCATCGTCTAAACTTGGTAGTTTTCCATCAATGCCAACTGCCATTTCTGGAGATGTTCCCCAGGTTATCATTGGGCTTGATTCACTAATATCAATATCTATTATTTTATCGTATAACGCATCATTATCAGAAGTTAAATTTTCCCAATATTTTTTTGCTGATGAGAAATTTTCCCCTTTAGGGGAATAAGGTTTATTTTCTACATAACTAATTGTCTTTTCATCAACTGCTACTAAGCCAGTCGTAGCACCTGCTTCTATTGTCATGTTGCACAAAGTCATTCTTGCTTCCATAGAAAGATCTCTAATTGCATTTCCTGTATATTCTATAGCATACCCAGTTCCACCAGCTGTTCCAATCTGACTAATAATCAATAAAGCTAAATCTTTAGAATAGAAGTACTCTGGCATTTTTCCATTAACTTTAATATTCATATTTAAAGATTTTTTTTGCAATAAACATTGTGTGGCTAAAACATGCTCTACTTCTGAAGTTCCAATACCAAATGCAAGAGCTGCTAGTGCACCATGAGTAGATGTGTGAGAATCACCACAGACAACTGTCATGCCTGGTAAAATAATTCCTTGCTCAGGACCTACAACATGAACAATACCCTGCCTAATATCTTCTAGGTCAAATTTCAGCAAGTCATTAGTTTTACAGTTTTTATTTAAAGCATCGACTTGTATCTTTGATATAGGGTCTTTAATTCCTGCTTCTCTCAAAGTTGTTGGGACATTATGATCCGGAACTGCCATAACGCTTTTTTTTCTCCATATACTCCTCCCCGCCTGCTTGAGACCTTCAAATGCTTGCGGTGACGTAACTTCATGAATAAGATGTTTATTAATATAAATCAAGCTATAACCATTATCATATGAATAAATATGATGTTCGTCCCAAAGCTTGTCATATAATGTTTTTTTCATAATTTTTAATTTTTTCTTAAATATTTCTATATTTAGATTTTACTAAGATAAGAGACACAATTAAACCTAAAAAAGCAAATAATGAGGCATATAAATATACTGTAGAACCGCCAAGTGACTCCCAAAAATATCCACTGTATATGCTTCCGATAGAACCCCCAAGTCCAAAACTTATACTTGAGTAAAGTGCTTGTCCTCTTCCTTGAAGTTCCTCTGTGAAATATTCATGTATCAATGAAATCGACACCGCATGATACATACCATATGTAATAGCATGAAATAATGTAGCTAATGTCACAATAATAACACTCTCAGGGAAGAATGAAATCAATAGCCATCTTGAGCTCGCAAATAAAAAACTAACTATAAATAAGTTTTGAAGTCCATACTTAGGGATCCAAGAAGATATTTTAATAAAAATTAATATTTCAGCAATAACTCCAAGCGACCAAATAAATCCTATTGAGTTTGTACTGTAACTATTCTCTGTCAAATAAATAGCGAAGAAAGCATAAAATGGACCATGGCTAACCTGCATAAGAAAACAAGATAGCAATATTCCTATTACGGCAGGTTTGAGAGCTATACTCAACAAAGAATTATTGTGTTTTTTTTGATTTGCATTTGTATTCTTAACAAATAACGTTGTAATAAAAGTCAAAAATAAAAAAGATAAAATACATGTTGGAACAACTTCAATTCCATAATTTTGTGTTAAAAAAGATAAAGAAAAAACTGATAATATAAAACCTAATGACCCCCATAATCTAATCTGACTATAGTTATTATACGAAGATCCTAATGAAGTCATAGTAACAGCTTCAAATTGAGGTAATGAAGCATTCCAAAAAAAACTAAAAAGAAAAATTAATGCAACCATGCCAGAAAAGCTTTCCATTGAAGAAGCAAAAGTAAAAATAATAAAACAGCTTAATGCTCCTAGTTGAATAACTCTGTGTCTTAATCCTGTTTTGTCTGCTATCCAACCCCATACATTAGGAGCAATAATTTTAGTGCCAATCATTGTTCCTGTAATTACTCCAATTTCGTAAGGTGTAAAACTTTTATAGTTTAAATATAGAGGCCAGAAAGGAAGAAAAGCTCCAAGAGCTGAAAAATAAAAAAAATAAAATGATGAAAGATTTATATAAGACTTATTAAACATAATTGGGGAGCTTAGAATATTCCCCTTATAAACTTTATTTTTTTTCAATTTAATTTATTTCCTTTATAGATATTTAAATCTTATAAAAAAATTTTGTATTTTATATTTATACATAATAGGTAAAAAATTAGGTCAATTTTTTAATTATAAATTTTGCGCCTTGTGTCTTAAAGCATGATCCATTAATACTAATGCTAGCATTGCTTCAGCTATTGGTACTGCTCTAATTCCAACACAAGGGTCATGACGACCTTTTGTTATAACTTCTGAATCCTTTCCCTTATTATCAATTGTTTTTCCAGGCAATCTAATGCTTGAGGTTGGCTTGATTGCGATACTAACCTCTATATCTTGCCCAGACGTTATACCACCTAAAGTTCCGCCAGAGTTATTACTTAAAAAACCTTTTTTTGAATCAATTTCATCTCTGTGGTCTGTACCTTTTTGTGTTACCGATAGAAAACCAGCTCCAATTTCTATAGCTTTAACTGCATTTATACTCATCATAGCTTTCGCAATATCAGCATCTATCCTGTCAAAGACAGGTTCTCCTAAACCTGTTGGAACATTTTTCGCCACAACATTAATTCTAGCTCCAATAGAATTTCCTTCTTTTCTTAAAGCATCCATATAATCCTCAAGTTCTTGAACTTTATTTTTATTTGGAAAGAAAAAAGGATTATTTTCTATATCTTTATAATTAATTTTATCAGCTTTTATTGGGCCAAGTTGAGCGACAAATCCTTGAATATCTAAATTGAAATTTTCTTTTAAATATAATTTAGCTATGGCTCCTGCAGCTACCCTGGTAGCTGTTTCTCTAGCAGATGATCTGCCTCCACCTTTGTAATCTCTGGTTCCATATTTCTTATCATATGTAATATCTGCGTGACCAGGTCTGTATAAATCTTTTATATCAGAATAATCTTTACTTCTAGCATCCTCGTTGTAGATGATTAAACTTATTGGCGTGCCAGTTGATTTGCCTTCAAAAACGCCTGATAGTATTTTTATGGTATCTGATTCTCTTCTTTGAGAAGTATGTCTTGTTTTTCCAGGCTTTCTTCTATCAAGATCTTTCTGAATATCCTCAACATCGATCTTGAGATTTGGTGGGCAACCATCTATTATACAACCAATAGCTTCACCATGACTTTCGCCATATGTGGTTACTTTAAATAATTTTCCGTGACTGTTTCCTGGCATGTCTTATATTGTACCAAAAATAAGAGTTATAATAATAAAAAATGAAAAAAAATTTAAAAAAACTTGTTAATCAATTCAAAATTATACTATTTCATATAACCCCACTTCATTTTATATCTAATATAACCTATAAAGCTTCAAGAATAGAAGATAAAGCAATTAAAAATTTATTAATTAAAATCTATATATCAATTTTTAACATTGAATTAGATGAATATAAGATTAAAAATGTTGAAGGATATAAGTCCTTAAATGATTTTTTTACTAGGGAACTTGATTTATCTTTTAGAAAAAATATTGATCAGTCAAAAAACATAGTTTCACCATGTGATGGAACTATAGCTGGATATGGCGATATTAATAACAATACATTTATTCATGCAAAGAAACATAAGTATTCTGTAAATGAGTTAATTCATGAAAAAGGAAATGATTACAATAATGGGAAATTTATTAACATTTATTTGGAGCCTAAGGATTGCCATAGAATTTACATGCCATGTGACGCATCTTTAGTAAAAGTTACTCATATTCCTGGGTCTTTATATAGTGTTGCAACTTATGCGACGGAAGGAATTAAAAAACTGTACTCAAGAAATGAACGAGTAGTATTATCTTTTCAAAATGATCAATATAAAATGACTCTAGTTATGGTTGGAGCAGTTAATGTTGGGTGTGTTACTTTATCAGATTATGGGATTATTGCTCCTGCAAAATATAGAAATAGTATAACTGAATTTCATAATAAAGAAGATATGAAACATTATTCTAAAGGCCAAGAAATAGGCATGTTTAATTTGGGATCAACAGTTATAATATTATTAAGTAAGATAAATAATGATTGGACAGAAAATATTAATACTAAAGAAAAAATACTAATAAGAGATAATATATTTAAAGTTTATTAAGTTTTAACTCTAGCAGTATATTCTTTTGTCCTAGTATCTATTTTTATTATGTCATTTTGATTAATAAACAAAGGGACCTGAATTATAGCATCTGTCTCCAGTGTGGCAGGTTTAGTAGCCTTTGATGTTGTATCTCCTTTTAATCCCGGCTCTGTATGCTTAACAACCAATTCAACAAATATTGGTAATTCAATGCCTATAGGATTACCGTTAAAAAAAGTAACTGAACATAGCTCTTCTCCTTTCAACCAAGCATCATTATCTCCCAATATATCTTTATTTATAGAAACTTGATCAAAACTTTCCATATCCATAAAATAATAATTAACATCGTCTTTATATAGATATTGCATATCCAAAGTTTGAACATCTGCTGAATCTAAACTATCTCCAATTTTTAAAGTTTTTTCAACAACTCTGCCATTACTTAAATTCTTTAGCTTTACTTTGCTAAATGCTTGTCCCTTTCCAGGCTTATGAAAAGAGTTATCTATAATTTCAAATGGATCATCATTAATTAAAACCTTCAATCCATTTTTTATATTACTCGTATTATAACTTGCCATAAGTTTAGTCTTAACTATTTTTTAATAATGATTCGATTCTTGATTCTATAGAAGGATGACTGCTAAATAAACTTTTGTATGCACTCTGTTTCTTTCCAGCTATCCCAAATGCAGCCATTTGATCTGGCAATGAATCTGGCGATTTTGTAGATAAAGTTTTTAAAGCAGATATCATTTTATTTGAGCCAACTAATTTTGCTGCAGAATGATCTGCTTGATATTCCCTTTTTCTTGAAAACCACATCACAATAATATTTGCTAAAATTGAAAGTAGTATTTGAACAATGATGCTAGTTATATAATACGCAGGTCCATGGCCTCTTTGAACTTTAAAAATTACCCTGTCAACAATATGGCCTATTATTCTAGAGAAAAATATCACAAATGTATTTATAATTCCTTGAATTAGAGTCATTGTTATCATATCTCCATTACTTATATGTGATACTTCATGAGCTATTACTGCTTCAATCTCATCTTGATTCATGTGATTAATTAGACCAGAGCTTAGAGCTACTAAAGAGTTATTCTTTGATGCCCCAGTAGCGAAAGCATTTAGTTGTTGAGAATCAAATATCCCAAATTCTGGTGTTTTTATTTTTGCCTTAACTGAAATATCCTCCAAAGTTGTTAGAAGCCATTTTTCTGATTCATTTTCAGGCTTTAAAATCAATTTCACACCCATACTTTTTTTTGCTATCCACTTTGATATAAATAAAGATATAAAGGATCCAGTGAAGCCTATAATTGAAGATATAAATAAAAGTGAAGTTAAATCAAGATCAATTCCATTATCATCAAGAACACCATCAATACCAAAAATGGACATTGTTATACTCAATACAACAAGTATTGCGAGATTTGTTCCTAAAAATAGTGCTATTCTTAACATAATTAAAAAAATTAAAATTTGTATAACGTATATTTTATTATATTAATCAATGAATATAAATGATTATTTAAATCCAGGTAAAAGTGTAAATGTTGTAGCCGCAGCTGGAACAGGTAAAACATGGTTCATAATCTCAAAAATATTAAGACTACTATTAGATGAAGTTGAGCCAGAAAAAATAACGGCAATAACATTCACAAAAAAAACTACAGCAGAAATGCGCAATAGATTAAATGAAAAAATAGAATATTGGTCTAATTGTGAAGATAAGGATATTGTAAAAGATTTAAAACAAATAGGAATAAAGAATAATTTTACAAAATACGTAAAAAAAGCAAAAAGAATTTTTCTGACAATTCAACTAAGTACAAGAGATATAAGAATATCGACTTTTGATTCTTTTTTTTTAGAGATACTAAATCAAATGCATTTTGATAAAGATATACCAAAAAGTATCGATACAAATTTGCATCCAAAGCTAATAGCAAAAGACATAGAAGAAGAAATTTTTAGCAATAACTACTTAGAAAAAAATCCTTATGTTCAAGATAATATTAATTTTTTAATGGGTTATATTGGAAGTTTTCATACCATTAAAGAATCAATTATAGATATAACTAGCAAAAAATCCTACTTTTTAGAAATCCATAAAAATCTTGATTATGAGAAAGATGACTATGAAAATAAAGTTTCTAGAGTAATGTCATATAAGAAAAATTTAATTGAAAATATAATTAAAAATTTTAATAATAATTATATTTTAAAGAATAAATACAAAAATACTTACAACAAATTACTTTCGAGCGAAACAAGCCTGGATAATAAAGTAATTTTCATAACAGATTTCTTTTTGACAAAATCCCAAAGATCACCAAGACTTAAAGTTAAAAAAGATTTTGAAAAATTAAATTCAAACATTGAATATTTTATATCTGATATATACAAATTTGAAGAGAATATTTATTATGAAATACAAAAATCTTGGAAGCTGTTAGCAATAACTTTTTTTAATAAATATCAAAAATCTTTGAAGAGTAAAGATTGGCATGACTATTCTGACAATACGTGGCTTTGCTTTAATAAGCTATCTGATTTAGATTCTGATAATTGGATATACTATAAAATAGCCAACTCTATTAATCATCTGTTAATAGACGAATTTCAAGACACTAATTATTTACAATGGCAAATTATCCTAAAAATTCTTAACGCAATAAATAATTTATCTTCTTCTAATAGCGTTACAATAGTTGGAGACTCAAACCAATCTATATATGGCTTTCGTGGTTCAGAGCCTAGGTTGTTTGACTTGTGTAGAAAATATACAAAAGAAAATTTTGGTTCTGAAGATATATATCTAAATGAATCTAGAAGATCGTCGAAAGAAATAATTAATTTCGTTAATGGTATATTTTCGGAACACAAAGACTTTTTTACAAAAATAGATGTGCCTGGTTCCGTAGAGATAGAAGATATAAAAGAAACAGCTGATACACATTTGATTGCAGAAGCAAATACTATTGCTCTTCAGATTGAAAATCTTATTAATAATAAAAATATTAAATATAAAGATATAATTATACTTTCCAGAAATAGAACTCATATAGATGAGTTAGAGAAAAAACTAATTGAAAAAAAGATTCCTGTTATTACAGATAAAAAGAGATCAATACTGGAATACAAAGAAATTATAGATATATATAATTTGTTGAAGTATTTAATATTAGACGAACACAATGTTTTTGAACTGTTCTCATTACTAAAAAGTCCTATTTTTAATTATACAATTAATGAAATTAATCAATATAATATTAATGATTTTTTCGAAATTGAAAAACTTATTATAGAAAGTAGCCATAACAAAAATTTTATAAAATGGAAAAGTCTCCTTGGTAGTATTCCTATGCATGATATACTCGATATTATTTATCATGATTTAGATATTATAAATCTATATTGTGGAGATAATTATTTAAAAAATAAAGAAATAAAAAATAACTTTCTAAATTTTTTAAATTTGAGTCTAAATTTTAATAATGGAAGATATATATCACCATTTCAATTTTTACATCAACTAGAAAATATTAGAGATATTCCAGACTCTTATGATTATCCTATTGAAAATGCAGTGAGAATTTTAACTATTCATTCGGCAAAAGGTTTGGAGGCAGAAGTTATAATTCTTGCTCAAACATACCTAAAAAATAATAATAATAAATCCAAATTGATTCCTATATTTAATCAGGATCTTTCTTGCAACGATGTTCACCTATATATACCAAAAATTTTTAAAAATAGTAAGAATATTGAGGAAAAATTTTTATTACCTTTGCGAGAAAAAGAAACCTGCGAGGAAAAAAATCTTCTTTACGTAGCGTGCACCAGAGCAAAAAGAGTCTTAATTGCTAATGGTTTTGATAATAAAAAGTATGATGGTAGTTGGTTTTCTAATTCCTTATTTTCTCAATAACTTCTTTAGGATTCATATAGCCTTGTATTAATGTGCCATCTGATAAGAATATTGAAGGTGTTGAGTTTACTCCAATAGAACTAATGATGCTTTGGTGCTCTTCAATTGGATTTACACAATTACTTTTTTTAATGGTTTTTTCTTCCTTTAAAAGAGTAAATGCAGCATTTTTGTCTTTAGAACACCACGCTGAAATCACCTTTTTTTTAGAGCTTGTTTTTATAGCAAAGACTAAATATCTTATTTTTATACCATTCTCTAAGTAAATTGGAATATCTTCATGAAACTTTCTGCAATATGGGCAATCAATGTCAGTAACCACATTTATATATTCGCTATTTTTTATAGTATCTCCATATACAAAAAATTTTGAATCCGAGAGATTCTCTAACAAATTTTTTCTTCCTTCTGCTGCTGAAGCTTCAGTAAGATTAATAAAAGAGTAAGAATTTTTTTCTTTCACGATCTTTTGTAAGTTACCACTTTCAAAAATAAATTTGGCGTCACCTGTTATATAAACAATCTCTCCTCCATAAACTATTTCATAAATATTTTCTAATGGAGTTTTTTTAATTTTATCAAATGTATAATTTGGTATTATTTCTTTTAATTTTTTCTGTAAAAAATCAATATTATTATCTTTTACCTCTTCCCCAAAAGAATTGTGTTGAAATAAAATAAATATAATAAAAAATTTAATTATGCTCTTGGATGATTTTTGCAATGCAACTCCTTTAATTCATTTTTAGCAATATGTGTATATAACTGTGTTGTTGATAGATCACTATGTCCTAATAATAATTGAACAACTCTTAGATCAGCCCCATTATTAATCATATGAGTTGCAAATGCATGTCTCAAAGTATGTGGAGATAAATGCTCTTGTATTCCTACTTGTGTGGCGTACTTTTTAAGTATATGCCAAAATGAATGTCTAGTCATTTCCTTGCCGCGATTACTTAAAAATAAAGAATCAGTTTTGCTGTTGCTTATAAATGACGATCTATAATCTTTTAAATACGCACTAAGAAATGATAACGCATAGTCATTAATTGGTATTATTCGCTCTTTCTTACCTTTTCCCATAACTCTCAAGAAATTACTCTCCATTGCCACTTGAGATAATTTTAAAGTTACAAGTTCTGAAACACGTAAACCACATGCGTATAATATTTCTAGCATTGCTTTATCTCTAGATCCAAATCTAGTTTTTATATTGGGTGCATTTAAAAGCTTATCAACACTATCAATATCTATTGTGTGAGGAAGTGACTTAATATTCCTGGGGCTTTCAATATTTTCAGTAGGGTTTTTCTTTATAAAATTGTGATTTAAAAGATATAAAAAAAATTTTTTAAGAGAAGATATTAGCCTCATGTTACTTCTTGAAGATATTCCTTTTGAAAATCTCATTGAAATAAAGGAGCTAATATCCGAATACTGAGTGGAAAGCAAATCAATCTTGTTATGATCAAGGAATACTAAAAAAGACTTTATATCGTGCTCATATGACACCAGTGTATTTTTTGATAAACCCTGTTCAGCCCATATGCTATCAAGAAAGTTATCAAGATAATCATTGTTTAATGTATTTTTCATGATACTAATAATATACTAATGTAATTTTATAATCATTACAATGAGCAGAAATAATATGAAAAGTATATCAATATTAAGAAGACTAGCATCAATAATATATGACTCATTATTAGTGTTTGCAATTCTAATAATAATGTCTATACCATTCTATAGTTTCAATGTAGAAGGAAATAATATTCTCAAGTTAACAATGCAAGTTTACTTCTATTTAGTAACTCAATACTTTTTTGTTTGGTTTTGGGTCAACAGTCAAGGAACACTTGGAATGAAAACATGGAAAATTAAAATTATATGCGAAGATGGTAATAAAATTTCTTATAAAAAAGCAGTAATTAGGTTTAATAGCGCGATTTTTTCTATTTTAATTTTTGGCTTAGGGTTTTTAATTTCTATATTTAGAAAAGATAAAAAATGTTTGCATGATATTATCTCAAAAACAATTTTAGTAAAACTTTAGATCCATAAAATTTATTAATAATATAAAAACTTATCAATAATAAAATAAATACTGGGAGAAATGAACCTAAAAAAGGAGGTATATCTATTATTATAGATAATTTATTTACTGTTTGGTTAAATAAAAATAGACTAACACCAGTAAGTATTCCTAAAAATATTCTTTGACCAAAACTTGCTGAACGAATACTTGAATGTACAAAAGGAGTTGTTAGTAAAAACATAATCAAACATGATAGTGGTATTGAAAATTTAGACCAGAAAGCTAATTCATAGTTTTTTGATTCCATCGAATTATTTTTTAGATACTCAATGTAAGTCCTAAGTTGCATAAGAGTCATCTGGTTTGGCTTAATAATCATAATATCAAATAAATCTAAATCAATAAATTCTTCAAAGGCAGATAATTCACTATTTGTTATCTCAACTTCCTTATTTTTAAAGCTCGTTGAAGTAATATTTTTCATAATCCATTCACCCTCAACATAATGACCTTCTTCTGAATATATAGATTCCATAAGTTGTTGTTTCTCATTAAAACGATAAAGTGAAACTTCTTGAACAATCTTGTTCGGAAATACTTTAGCTATGTGAATAAAACTATTTTGACTTTTTATCCATATTCCATCTGTATTTTTCATGCTTAGTCTTGTAGACTCAGTTAAATTCTTTACATTGTTTGCTAGCTGCTGACCTTTCGGTGCTAAAAATTCTCCTATCAAAAAGGTTAATATAACTATAATAACTCCAGTTTTTAAAGTAATTAAAATAATTTTAGAAAAAGATAATCCAGAGGATTTTGCGGCATTTAATTCGCTAGTACTTGATAGCTTGCTTAGCCCAATCAAACTTCCCATTAATGTTGCTATTGGTAAGACTTCGTATATGTTTTGAGGTATATTCAATATTACATACAAAAAAGCTAATGATATAGGATATTCATTATTTACTTTTTTTATTTCATCTACTAAATCTAACAGGCCAACAACTATTATAAGTATTCCTAATACCGAAAAGATAGCTGATAGTATTTGTTTAGCAATGTATTTATCTAAAATTTTCATACATTATTTTTTAAAATATTTATAAGTTTTTATTAAGTATCTATACCCATCTATTTGATTTTTTTTCATTATATAAATTAAATAGCAGGTTATTGCTGCTAATAGATGGACCCACCAAGTTCCAATCAGAGAAAATAAATATGATTCTTTTTGAATTTGATTGACTGATATAATTACTAAATTAGAATATAAAAAATAAATTATTATTGCAGATAATAAGTTAGAGTATTTATTTTGTCTTGGAGCTACATCACCAAATATAAAAGCAAACAGTATTAGAATCACTGCTGATATAGGCGCAAATAATCTCCACTGTATTTCTGCTGAAGACAATGCTTTATTTTGATCTGAGAAAAGGTCAAATATACTTTTCATTCTATAATTTAGTGAAAAATCTGGTGTGGTATTTAGAAGTTTTATCTCATGCACATCATATTTCATAACCTGGAAATTTCCATTTCCAGGTGAGCCTGTATATCTTTGGCCATTTTTTAAAATTAATCTTCGAACGCCATTCTCAAGATACTCATTTCCTTCTTCTGCGGTCTCTATAGATATTTTGTTGTTTTCAGAACTTTTAATAAATATTTTTTTTGAAATTTCATTTTCGTAATCTTCGACAAAAATTATCCAATTTTTATCCTTCATTTGAATAAATTTTCCTGGGGTTTGTAATCCAATTTCAGAAGTTGTTGCTGCCTCAATTTTCTTTTTTTGTATTTCTGCTATCAGATAAGGCGATACAAAAATATTTAGTATAAAAATAAGTAAAAAAGAAGGTATTGCGATAAAATAAAAAACTTTCGTAAAAATGCTTTTATAATTGCCTGAAGATTTTAGAGCAAATATTTCGCTATCTCTATAAAATCTTGATAGCGATATTATTAAGCTTATCATTAAAGCAAACGGAAGAAGTAAAATAACAGATTTAGATGTACTTAAAAATAGAATAGAAAATACCATTTCTACCTCAAATCTTCCTTCCACAACATATTCTAAAAGCTTTACAAATAATCTTCCAACTATTACCAACACTAAAACAGAAATTACTGAAAAGAACGAAAATATAAAGCTCTTTAGTATATACTTATCCAAAATAGTTATTCTCTGATAATTTTTAAAACCAAAGGTCTTTTTAGTTCTAAGATTTCTAAATAATCTTTGTAATAGATTAGATTTACTATTTTGATTTTTACCAATTAAAGATATAATTGTTCTAATGAGTTGATGAAGTTTTAATTTGCATATTTTGTAAATATCCAACCATTTATCTTTATTTTTGGTATATTTAGAGTTATTTTTCATAATCAATTTTACGACGAGGCTATATAAATTATGCAATACGATTTAACTGATAATATAACATCAATTGATGTTAATGGGGCAGCAATATTTGGAGTATTTACTGACAAGAACATTAAGATTTTAGCAAAATACTTGAAAACTACAGATATTGCAAAAATTAAAGAAATAATTAAAAAATCTTCTTTTGAAGGAAAAATTAATCAGTCGCTATGTATATATGATACTTCTAACAAGAAGTTAGAAAAAATTTACCTTGTTGGTTTAGGTGAAAAAAATAAATATAGCGAGAGGTCTTTTATAAAAGCAGTAAGTGCTTTAAGTAAGATATGCAAAAATAACAACCTCAAAAATATTTTTTTAAGTATTGATTCATTATTAACTGATAAAATAAAACAAGATTGGGCAATTAGAAATATTTCTATTCATATTAATGGTATAGATTACGTTTATAACGAGACAAAAAACAAAACAAAAATAAAAATTAATTATAAAATTAGTAAAATTATATTCATTTCTTCCCTTTTAAAGAAATCTTACTTATCAAGTCTAAAAAAATATTTTCAACAAGGTGTTGCTATATCTAGTGGTATTAAACTTGCAAAAAAACTTGGTGATCTTCCAAGTAATATTTGTACACCGACTTACTTAGCTAAAACAGCAACCGATTTAGGGAAAACAAATAAAAAATTAAATATAAAAATTCATAATGAAAAAGAAATGAAATCAATGGGTATGAATTGTCTACTTTCTGTGGGTAATGGAAGTGAAGAACCTTCTAAGCTTATAACTATGAAATATAATGGTGGTGCTAAAAATGAAAAACCTATTGCATTAGTTGGTAAAGGAATAACTTTTGACACTGGTGGTATCTCAATAAAGCCTAGTAACGGTATGGATGAAATGAAATACGACATGTGTGGAGCTGCTAGTGTTCTAGGTACAATGAAAACTATCAGTGAACTTAATTTAAAAATAAACGTTGTTGGTGTGATAGCTTCTGCAGAAAACATGCCTAGTGGCTCAGCTACAAATCCTGGAGATGTTGTTACTACTATGTCTGGTCAAACTGTTGAAATACTTAACACCGATGCAGAAGGAAGATTAGTTTTATGTGACGCTCTTACTTATGTTTCAAGATTTAAACCAAAGCATGTAATTGATGTTGCAACTTTAACAGGTGCAGTTTTGGTTGCTTTAGGAAAAGTTGCAAGCGGTGTTTTATCAAATGACGAAAAGCTAACAGAAATGCTAATGAAAAGTTCAAATGTAAGCCATGACTATATTTGGGAATTACCAATGTGGGAAGAATTTCAATCTGAGTTGGATAGTAATTTTGCTGACATAGCAAATATTGGTAAAAGATATGCCGGCACAATTACGGCAGCATGCTTTCTATCAAGATTTACAGAAGACTATAGCTGGGCTCATCTTGATATAGCTGGAACAGCATGGAATGAGGGTGCTAATAAAGGTGGTACAGGAAGACCTGTTTCTTTACTTACACATTTTTTATTAGAAAATGCAAAATCTTTGTAGTTTTAATATTGATATTTATTATTTAAGTATAATTATATGATTGATAATAAATACAATCCGTCAGAAATTGAAGAGAAGTGGTATAAGGAATGGGAAAAAAATAAAGTATTTTCGCCGTCTAATAATGGTAATGCCTACTGTATAATGATTCCTCCGCCAAATGTTACTGGAACCCTTCATATGGGTCATGCATTTCAAGTAACTTTAATGGATATTTTATGCAGGTATCACCGAATGCTTGGTGACAATACACTTTGGCAAGCTGGGACAGATCATGCAGGTATAGCTACTCAAATGGTTGTTGAAAGAAAACTCACTGCTCAAGGCATTTCTAGAACCGATCTTGGAAGAGAAAAATTTATAGATCAAGTGTGGGATTGGAAAAGTCAATCTGGAGACATTATAACAAAACAATTAAGAAGAATGGGTGCATCCCTTGACTGGGAAAGCGAAAGATTTACGTTGGATGAAGGTTTATCTGTAGCAGTAAATAAAGTTTTTATAGATCTTTACGAAGAAGGTTTGATTTACAAAGGTAAAAGGCTTGTAAATTGGGATCCAGTTCTTCAAACAGCGTTATCTGACTTAGAGGTAATTTCTTCTGAAGAAAATGGTAAAATTTGGGAGATTAAGTATTATCTAGATGACGACTCAGGAAACTTTTTAAAAATTGCGACTACAAGACCTGAGACAATTCTTGGAGACACAGCTGTAGCCGTTAACCCAGAAGACAAGAAATATTCCGATTACATTGGTAGAAATGTAATAGTGCCAATAACAGGCAAAACAGTGCCAGTAATAGCTGATGATTATGTAGATATGGAGTTTGGTACAGGATGTTTAAAAATTACACCGGCACATGATTTTAATGATTACGAGTTAGCAAAAAAACACAATTTAGAGATTATAAATATTTTTGATACATCGGCAAGAGTTAAATGTGATACGAAAGAATATAATAACTTAGATAGATTTTCAGCAAGAAAAAAAATTCTTTCGGAACTTAAAAATTCTGATCAGCTCTTAAAAGTTTCAGATCATAAAATGATAATACCTAGAGGAGATAGAAGTCACTCAATAATTGAACCTTTAATGACAGATCAGTGGTATGTAAAAATCAAACCACTTGCAGATGAGGCTATAAAATGTGTAAAAGATAAAGAAATAAAATTTGTTCCTGAAAATTGGGAAAAAACTTATTTTGAGTGGATGAATAATATTCAAGACTGGTGTATCAGTAGGCAATTATGGTGGGGTCATAGAATTCCAGCTTGGTATGATGAAGAAAAAAATATATATGTCGGTAAAGATGAGAAAAATATAAGAGTAAAATACGATATCAAAGATGATGTAATTTTAACTCAAGACGAAGATGTCCTCGACACATGGTTTTCATCCTCTTTATGGCCATTTTCAACACTTGGTTGGCCCAACGAAACAGAAAGAGTGAAAACTTTTTACCCTACTAGTGTTCTTATCACTGGATTCGATATTATTTTCTTCTGGGTTGCGAGAATGATTATGATGGGGAAAAAATTTGTTGGTGAAGTTCCTTTCAAAGAAATATATGTTCACGGTTTAGTTAAAGACTCATCTGGAAATAAGATGTCTAAGTCCAAAGGTAATATAATAGACCCAATAGATTTAATAGACGGTATAAAATTAGAAAATCTTATTAGTAAAAGAGCATCTGATTTAATGCAACCAGATATGGCAGAAAAAATTAAGAAAAATACAAAAAAAGAATATCCAGGCGGCATAGATGCATATGGAACAGACGCATTAAGATTTACATTTGCTTCACTAGCAAGTAATGGAAGAGATATAAATTTTAATCTCAAAAGAGTAGAAGGTTATAGGAATTTTTGTAATAAATTATGGAATGCAGCTAGATTTGTGAAAATGCAAGATCAAATATTCATAGAACAGATAGATAATAATAATTTTCAAGATGAAGAACTATGGATTAGAAATAAATTAGCAGAATTAATAGACAATACAAAAAATAATTATAAAAATTATAGATTTGATTATGCCTCAAAAAGTTTATACAGCTTTATATGGCAAGATTACTGTAGTTGGTATATAGAAATAACAAAATCTAAACTTAATAAAAAAAATATTACTGATGTAGATAAAAGCTTAATAATTTTTAACCTAAGACATGTGTTGAAAAATATATTATTACTTTTACATCCAATCATGCCGTTTATAACAGAAGAGATTTATAATGATGTTTTTAATGAAAAAAAATTCTTGCAGGACAACAGTTACCCAGATTCAAGTAATTTTTTAACTACTTCCAATGTTGAAAATATAAATTGGATGATTGAAATAGTTTCAGCAATAAGGAAAACAAGATCAGAAATTGGGGTCCAACCTAATAAAGACATTGAAATAATAGTCACTGGTGAAAACGATAAAGATAAGTTTTTCTTTGATACCCTATCCTCTCTTATAATGAGTTTAGCAAAAGTAAAATCTATTAGTTTTGGCAAGGAAGATAAAAATAATAACTATTACACATGCGTATCAAATAATTTAAAATTACTAATACCGTCATCAGGTTTGATAGATGTTGAGTCTGAAATTGAAAGACTATCTAAAGAAAAATTAAAGTATATTAACCAAACTGTTGGCATAGAATCAAGATTATCAAATCCTGACTTTATTAATAATGCTCCAGGACATATTGTTGTTTCAGATGAGCAGAAGTTAAAAGAACTTAAAGTTCAAATTTCTAAGATTGAGGAGCAAATAAAGAATTTTACTAACTAAATAAATAGTTAAGCAATATTCATATTAAGAATTCCTTCCATTTTTTCAGCAGTTTCGGATTTGCCAGTTCTACTATCACCTATCATAGCTACTGTTACATCAACTTCATGTAAATCTTTTCCTAGTTTCTCTCTTTTTTTAATAGCAAATTCTTTAACAGAAACTATTAGAGATTCTGCAAGTCTTATTGGACCCTCTTGCTCAATTTCTTCCCTATTTTTAAACCCAGACTCTAAAACTTTCTCGTCAGTATTTCCTTCATACACCCCTGCCATTAACATGCTGTATGCGACACCAACTTCCATATCACCCGTTTTAACTAATTTTTCAATAGTTGAAATTAATTCTTCTTCTGTATCGGTATACTTTTCATATAAATCTTTATGAATAATTGTACCGTCATTATCTTTCAACAAAGGAAATGGGTTAGCCCAATAACTAATCTCTGTGCCACCTCTTCCGGTCTGAGTACTTCCAGCGGCACATCTTCTTCCATCATGAAAATGAACAATTGCATCTTTAACTGGCATTCCTGTATCAACCATTGTTTCCCCAGGTTTTTTTAAATCATAATTATTTATATAAAGTAATAAATCTAAATTACTTCCGGTCGAAACCTCGTTTTCTTCTGCCACAGGAACAATTTGTCTAGCATTTGTACCAGCCGAGGCATTGTAACCGATCTCTCTTCCAATAAGCTGAAGCTTTGCTTGTTCGCTAAATCCGTCGAGGCATGCAAAAGCTCCAATTTCAGTGCCGTAGAATTTCAATTTTTTTAATTTATCATTATCGCTTTTATAAAACTCTGCCTTACCCATATCATCAGCTTTTATATATATATCCGAAATAAATGGCTCATTTGTATCCTTGTCAAAACCAACAACGTATCTATTACATCCACAATGTAAGGGAAAGTCTCCTTTAAGAATAGCAAGAACATTGTGTAATGTTAAAATTGGTTTTTTACAGTAACCAAAATAACCATATTCAGGTAAGTCAGGAACAAGCCCAATTAATATATCGTTTTCCTTGTCATTATAAAAACCTAAATCTTTTTCTGTTGCCCCAGGATAGCCAAAGAAAAATATTCCGTCTGGTTTTTTATTTACAAAGTCTTTATCGATCTTATATAGTGGAAACAAGTTTAATAATCCTGGCTCCATTTCAATACATCCTCGAGATTTATGAATGTAAGCTGTTATTAACCACTTCCCAACACTTAAAGGTACAGCAACCCAATCGTTGGGTTCAAAATTATCTAAATTCAAAGGATTGTGATTTAATTCATAGAACGGAAAAGCTCTTTTGTTTACTGATGTCTCGTAATGTACTCCGGTTTTAATATCTGCAGTAACTGTTAAGTTTGTATGCGCGAGCTTCGAATAAGCTGAGGGGATACTTCCAAAATGCCCAGATATTTCTCCAGCAGTAACATTGGGGGATGCATCTAAACCATGAGATCTTGAAACACCGTGGCCAAGACCAACTCTATCAAGTAATTTTCTTCTTGTGGTAATAATTAATTCAGAGAGATCTTCTGCTTTGTCAGATATTTTTGCTTTAAATGATTTTTGCGATTCTGAGCCAGAAGTTATTATATCATTATTCATTCTAACCAATCTAGAAAAGCTTTTATTTCTATAATGATGATAGCAGCCATCTAGGAATCTAACTATTGCCCTATCTCTTTCTAATTCAACACCCGTGGCTTCTCTTTCAAAGATTTGAAGGATATCTTTTAAGGTTAAATTAGCAATAAGCTCCGTTTTCTGTTTAGCTTCTTGAGAATGTTTTTCCCCTTTCTTTTCAAGATCTTCAAGATATTCCTTCTTATATATTTTCAAATATCTTGCGAAAGCGTAACTTCTTAAAAGCTGCTCTGATGTTACACAACTATCTTTTATCTCTAGTATCGATTCCACTCTTGATCCCCACTATTAAAAAAAATAATAAAAACTAATCATCCCTGAAATATATTACTTTTATCTTTATAATTTATAGTAATAACGCTATACATGAATTATATTACCAAATATATACTAAATTATATTATTGAATTTATGAATCAAATGATAAATAAAATTTATCCCCCTAGTAAAAAAAAACTATATAAAGCCAGTACTTTATACTTAAATCCCTTATTATCAAAGGTATATAAGCAAAATAGACCACTATATTATGCAAATTTTCTTACCAGTTTTGATGGAAGAATTGCGACATATGATAAAAAAAACTCTTGTTTATTAACTCCTCAAAGTATCAAAAGTAGCGTAGATTTCTCTCTATTTTGTCAACTTCATGCTCAATCAGATTGCTTGGTAACGAACACACAATATATAAAAGGTTTAAATAAAGGTTATTATGGAAATATTCTAACTGTAAATAATGATACCTTGAAAAGATGGCGCAATAAAAATGGTATAAAAAAACAGGAGATCATAATTTTAAGTAACAGCTTAGATTTCCCAATAAATAATAAGATTTTAGACTTAAAAGATAGAATAACTATTCTTACAACATCAAAAAATAATAAAAAAATAAACAATTTTAAAAAAAATGGTTTTAAACTTACTAAGTTTAGAGGAAAAAATATTTCTGCTAATCAATTAAATAAGTATATTTTAAAAAATAATTTTAAAGCTGTATATTTTATAGCTGGCCCAACAATTGTAGAACAAATGATTAACTCTAATTTATTAGATAAGCTCTACAGTAGTACAAGTATAAGCATGATGGGAACGCAAAAATATGATACGATCATTAGAGGGAACTTTCTAAAAAATCCTATTGATATAGAGCTAATAGAAATGTATATATATACTGAACATGTAAAAAGGAGACAAACATTGTTCCAAGTATTTAACACAAAAAGGAAATAAAATGTTTATAGAATTAATATCAAACTATGGCTTGTTCTTATTAAAAACTCTAACAGTAGTTATTAGTATTTTAGTAATTTTAAGCTTTGCAATAAATTCTAAAAAAAGTAAATCTGAGGGAGATTTAGAGGTAACAAATGTTAATGAAGAGTTAGCAGGTCTGGAAGAAAATATTAAAAAAAATATTTTAGCTAATTCAGATTTCAAAAAATTTATAAAATCTAGAAAAAAAAATAAAAAAGTTTTAGATAAAAGGCTTTTTATTTTAGATTTTAAGGGAAACATAAAAGCTAGCGAAATTGTATCTTTAAGAAGAGAAATATCTGGAGTTCTATTATCTTTTAAAAAAGGTGACGAGGTTTTATTAAGATTAGAAAACTCTGGTGGTACAGTTCATGAGCATGGGTTAGCAGCTTCTCAACTAAAAAGAATAAAAGATAAAAAAATTCCTTTAACAATCTGCGTTGATAAAGTTGCGGCAAGCGGAGGTTATATGATGGCGTGCGTAGCAAACAAAATCATTTCATCTCCTTTTGCTATTGTTGGATCAATTGGTGTTTTAGCTCAAGTACCAAATTTTAATAAACTTCTTAAAAGCAAAGGGATTGATTTTGAGCAGCATACTGCAGGAAATTATAAAAGAACCGTTACTATGTTTGGTGAAAATACTGACAAAGATAGAGAAAAACTTGGTGAGCAGCTTGAAGATATTCATGTTTTGTTTAAAGACTTTATAGTTAGCCAAAGAAAAGATATTGACATTGAAAAAGTTGCTACAGGTGAATACTGGTATGGCAAAAGTGCTCTTGCATTAAATTTAGTTGATCAGATTATGACTAGCGATGAATATATATTATCAATGAGAGATAAATTTAGTATTGTTCGCGTAAAGTATAAACCTTCAACTACTTTTGCTGATAAAATATCAAAAGTTTCTTCAAAATTATCAAAAAAAGTTTTTAATGATTTGTCGCAAAAAAATCATGATGACAGCATATTTAAATAATTCCTTTTTTAATTATTTCAACGATGCCATCTCTTAGTGCTTTAGCAACATTATTTTGAAACTTTTTTGTCCTTAATTTTTTTTCCTCTTTTCTATTAGAAAGAAAAGCTGTTTCAACTAAAATAGAGGGTATATCTGGCGATTTCAAGACGACAAATCCTGCTTGTTCAATATTCTTTGAATGCAATTTAGAAATTTTTCCTAACTTAGATAATAAAATACTTGAGGCTTTAATACTTGTTTCGATAGTGGCGCTCTGTGAAAGATCTAAAATAACTTGAGCCAAATCATTTTCTTTATCGTCTATACTAACTCCCCCTACTAAATCAGAAGAATTTTCTTTATTAGCAAGCCACTTTGCAGCCTCACTAGTAGCACCATGTTGAGATAAAACGTAAACGGATGACCCTTGAGCTTTTCTATTATGTGCGGCATCAGCATGTATAGAAATAAATAAATCTGCTTTATACCTCCTAGCTTTTTTTATTCTTTGCCTTAAAGGTATGTAATAATCTTTACTTCTAATTAATACAGGTTTAATATTTTTTTCTTTTTTTAAAAGATTATATAATTTTTTCGAAATTGACAAGACTATGTCTTTTTCCAGTGTCCCTGACCTTCCAACAGCACCAGGATCTTTGCCACCGTGACCAGCGTCTATAGCTATTACGATTTTTCCTTTTTTAATTTTTTTGACTTTTTTTGTGAATTCTTTAACTGTATCAGTTTCAATGAAAATATCTAAAACTAGTCGATAACCATAATTATTTTTTGGCTCTAATGAAAAATATTTATATTGAAATTCACCGTTAGGTTTTATAAAAAATTTTAGATTATTTTTATTTTTTGTTAATTTTAAAAACTCTATATATTTTTTTTCAATTTTCGGTCGGCTAAATTTTTTTCCTGCAACTATATTTTTTAGGTCAATTTTTATGGTATTTTTTTTATTATCACTACTTAAAACATAATTGATTTTTTTATTAGCATCAAAAACTACTCTCAACTTACTAGTATTGTCATCATAAGAAATTCTTATTTTATTCAAATCATTGTTAGAGTTTGCTTCTGAAGAAACAAATACTAAAAAAAAGCTTATTAATGCTATTTTTAGAAAATTTATATTTGTGAAAAAATTACTAAATAGAATCATTTTTCATATTTTCTATTACCCGCTTTCCCCTGCTTGAATTGCCCATTAGATTAAATTCCCTTGATCCATTTTCATCTAATATTTCTATATTAATTATTATATCTGAATTTTGCATTAATTTTTGGTCATTATCAATCCACTCTATCAAGAATAAGCTTTTCTCAGTATGATAATTATAAAAATCTATATAATTTTTTTCATATTTTTTTATTCTATATAAATCTACGTGTATTATATTTATTTCCGCATAATTATACTCTTCCAATAATCCAAATGTTGGACTCTTGACTTTTTCACTCTCTCTATATTTTTTTATAAAGTGTCTTACGAATGAAGTTTTACCAGCTCCAAGTGGTCCAGTAATCCCCACTATTAATGGTAAATAAATTGATTTTGAAAATTTGCTTGCTAATTCAGATGTTTCTTTTTCTTTTGCTACCACATATTTCATTATTATTTAATCAATTTTGTAATCATAGTTTGCATCATTGTATATCAAAGAATAGAATAGTCTTAATTATATATAAACGTGGAGGTTAGAATAATGAATCCTTTAAAATCAATACCTATGACCGTTGGTCTAGGTTTTATATTAGCAATTGTAATTAGCGTGTCCCTTGATCATGTTGGTCCAGGCATGCCACTATGGTCACTAGTTACTTGGCTACATGTTTTTTTTGGTATTATTTGGATAGGCTTACTATATTATTTTAATTTTGTTCAAGTGCCCGGCGTTGCGGCAGCGTTAGCTGATAAGGACGGACCTGGTCCATCTGCAATTAATAAGTATGTTGCACCAACTGCATTATTTTATTTTAGATGGGGAGCTTTGTTAACTTGGATTACTGGAGCTGCAGCACTTCACTACAGTGGTATCGGAATTCACAGTGCATTTGTTCTTCAAGCCGGAGCTGAAGTTATTGGTATCGGGGCTTGGTTAGGTACCATAATGTTATTTAATGTTTGGGGTCTTATATGGCCTAATCAGAAAAGGATACTTGGAATGGTTGAAGCAACAGATGCGCAAATAGCAAAAGGTAAGGTTGTAGCTTTAATGGCTTCAAGAACAAATACACTACTTTCTATACCAATGCTAATGTGTATGAGTAGCCATATGCATGGACTTCCTCTATAGCATTGAATTTACTTAAATTTAACAGTAAAATATAAATATCAATCGGCAGCATTAGCTGCCGTTTTTATTTTAAGGTTACGTTATGAATTATTTAATGAAAAACTACAAGCCAATAGATATTTCTTTTGATTATGGCAAAGGCTGCTATTTATATACGCACAAAAAAGAGAAGTACCTTGATGCATTATCTGGTATAGGCGTATGTTGTATTGGACATGCTCATAATGAAGTCACTAAAGTTATAAATGATCAAGCTAAAAAACTAATTCATGTATCAAATTTATTTAATATAAAAAATCAGCAAGTTTTAGCAAATAAACTTTGTAAAATATCTGGGATGAATTCTGCATTTTTTTGTAATTCTGGCTCTGAAGCAAATGAAACTGCTTTAAAACTAGCAAGACTGCATGCGAACAATAAAAATCTAAAAAACCCAAAAGTAATAATTTTTGATAAATCATGGCATGGAAGAACTATTGCTACTTTAAGCGCAACAGGAAACAAGTCGGTTCAAGCTGGATTTAAACCACTGCTGGGTGGTTTTATTAAGTGCCAATTAAATGATACAAAAGCTGTAAAAAAAGTTATTAATAATAATAATGTTTCAGCCATTATACTTGAAACCATACAAGGTGAAGGTGGTATAAGAATAGCAGAAGATAAATTTCTTAAAGAAATTAGAAAAATTACCTCACAAAAAGATATTTTATTAATTGTGGATGAAGTTCAAACCGGAATGGGCAGAACTGGAAAGTGGTTCTCTTATCAGCATGCAAATATTAAACCTGACATTGTGACATGCGCTAAGGGATTAGGTAACGGGGTCCCAATTGGAGCATGTTTGGGGAATAAGAAAGCCAGTAACTTATTTACACCAGGATCACATGGAAGTACTTTTGGAGGAAATCCTCTTGTTTGTTCGGTTTCCTCAAAAGTTATTGATGTGATTGAAAAAAATAAATTATGTAAACAATCTGAAAATATTGGAAACTACCTAATTAATGAGATTAAAAATAAAGTACAAGACCTTAGTGTTGTTAAAGAAGTTAGGGGTAAAGGTTTAATGATAGGAATTGAAATAAATATAAAAAATTCTAATATTGTAAAAGATTGTCTTAATAAAAAATTAATACTTAATCTTACATCAGAAAATGTTATTAGATTACTACCCCCACTTATTTTAAAAAAGAATGAGGCTAATTTTATTGCCAAAACTCTCCATCAAATATTGAAAGGATATTCAAATGAAAAGTAAACACTTCTTAACATTACTTGATATTCCTAAGGAAGATATAAAAAAGCTTATCCATAGAGCAATTGAGCTTAAAAAAATGACAAAAGAAAATATTGTTTATACACCTCTACAAAATAAAACAATTGCACTTTTATTTGATAAATCATCAACAAGAACAAGAGTTTCTTTTGAGGTGGGTATGACTCATTTTGGTGGAAACACTTTATTTTTATCCCCAAGAGATACGCAACTTGGAAGAGGAGAACCAATTGAGGATACTGCTAAAGTTATATCAAGTATGGTTGATTGCGTTGTAATAAGAACTCATGATCATGAGGATGTTGTAAAATTTAGCTCAAAGTCGTCAGTGCCTGTAATAAATGGATTAACTGATCTTGTTCACCCCTGTCAACTTCTTGCTGACGTCATGACATATGTTGAAATTAATGGAGATATAAAAGGAAAGAAAGTTGCCTGGATTGGCGATGCAAACAATATGTGTAATTCATACATTAATGCTTCTAAACAATTTGACTTTGAGTTATCAATAGCCACTCCAGAAAAATATATTCCCTCTCTATATAAAGATGATAAGAATATTGTTCTAACTCATAATCCATTAGAAGCTGCAAAGGATGCTGACTTAATCGTAACAGATGTATGGGCAAGTATGGGGCAAGAAGATGAAGAAGATGAAAGAAAGAAAATATTTAAATCTCTTCAGGTAAACAAAAATGTTATTAACGTTGCAAACAAAAATGCAATTTTTATGCATTGTTTACCTGCGCATAGAGGAGAAGAAGTTACATCTGAAGTATTAGATAGTAAATCAAGTGTAGTTTGGCAAGAGGCAGAAAATAGACTTCACGCTCAAAAAGCACTCCTTGAATATCTTTTAGTTAAGAATATTTAATCCTCGTTGAGCTCGGATCTAACTTGTTCTACGGATGTATGTCTAATATCTTTTCCTTTAACTAAATAGATAGTATGTTGTGCGATATTTTTAGCATGATCCCCAATTCTTTCAATGCTTTTTGCACATGTAGATATATCTAAGAAATTTTTTACAACCTTATTTTCTTCTATTTTGACAATGTAAGATATTAGTTGGCGCATACAAGATTCATATTCTGAATCAATAGCTTTATCATTTTTGATAACATCAAGAGCTTGTTCAACTGATTTTCTTGCGTAGGCATCGATTGATTTACTTAGTAATGCTGATGTTTTTTGGCCTAAATGTTGCAATGTCATTAAAAAACCAGAATCAATATTGTTGTAATTTATTTTTAAAGACAGCCTTGCGATTTTCTCAGCTTCGTCCCCGACTCTTTCAAGATCAGTTATAATTCTTAAAACAACAATTATGGTTCTTAAATCTGAAGCAACTGGAGTTTGAAGAGCTAATAAGGTGTGACATTTTTCATCAATATCTATTTCGTAATTATTTGTGAGAAAATCATGAGTTGCTACATTATGAGATAATTCAGATTCTGCTTTTATTAATCCAGAAAGTGCATCTGAATAGGATGCTTCTACCAATCCTGCCATTTCTAAAGTAAGAGATTTTATTTCTGAGATAGACTCTGAATATGAAGTTGATATATGACCTGTACTTGTTCGATTATTTTCCATAAAGAAGTCTTTTCATATAAAATGAATTATCTAATTTAATTTAATTGTAACAATTAAATGATTAAATGTTTATAATTTGAATACTATTACACTTTAACTACGAAAAATCAAACTTGAATAATTAAAAAGTGGGTTAAATGAATTTATCAATAATTTTTTTTATTATCATGATTCTTGGGGTTTCTGCTTATTTTGCAGGATTAAAGAAATCTCTAGTTTTAAGAAATGATAAAAAACTTAACTCAACACCATCTTATTATGGGTCAATATTAGCATTAAACTCATCTTTAAGTGCAATCTTTTTTATAATATTGTGGTTTGTAATTGAGAAAAATTTTATTACCCAACTAGAAAATTACAGAAATTATCTATATTTATTTACTTTAGTTGCTTTTCTAATATCATCAATATTAACGTATAAGAAGATTAAACATGAATTTAAAGCAAGAGATAATGTTGAAAAAATAATTAAGATTTTTTTATTTGCTTGTTCTTCATTAGCGATTTTAATTACCATTGGTATCTTTTTATCAGTTATTTTTGAATCAAATAGATTTTTTAATACTATTCCAATAGCTGATTTTTTATTTGGTACTCATTGGAGTCCACAAATGCCAATCAGAGAAGACCAAGTGGGTTCTTCAGGTGCCTTTGGAGCTGTACCATTATTTACTGGGACATTTCTTATCGCTTTTATTGCTATGTGCATTGCTGGGCCAATAGGTCTTATGTCGGCGATCTATCTTTCAGAATATGCTTCAAAAAAAACCAGAGACATTGTTAAGCCTTTAACTGAAATACTCGCAGGGATACCAACAGTTGTTTATGGTTTTTTTGCAGTTATTGTTGTAGCTCCTTTTATTAGAAATACAGGGGAGGAATTTGGGTTAGCAATAGCTTCTGAGAGTGCGCTTGCTGCAGGATTAGTTATGGGAATAATGATAATTCCATTTGTCTCGTCTATTTCAGATGATGTTATAAATGCTGTTCCACAAAATTTGAAAGATGGCTCCCTTGGAATTGGTGCGACTAAATCTGAAACAATTAAAAAAGTTATTATTCCAGCAGCATTGCCTGGAATTATTGGGGGTCTGTTATTAGCTGTATCAAGAGCTATCGGCGAAACGATGATTGTTGTTATGGCTGCCGGCATGTCAGCAAATTTAACAGCCAACCCATTTGAAGCAGTAACCACTGTAACAGTGCAAATTGTTATATTACTTGTTGGTGATCAAGAATTTGATAGCCCAAAAACACTTGCTGCTTTTGCATTAGGATTAGTCTTATTTTTTATGACATTAATTTTAAACTATATAGCACTTCATATAGTTAGAAAATATAGAGAACAATATGAATAATGTAAAATCAAGACTTGCGAAAGAAAAAAGGTTTCAGATATACGGGATTTTTTCCATAGTACTTGCTTTGTCGTTATTATCATTATTATTTATAAGTATAATATCTAAGGGCTACACAGCTTTTAATGAAACAAGAATCCAGTTACCAATTCATTTTGATCAAAAAATTCTTGACCCAAATAATACTGAGGAATGGAAGACAATTAGGAAAGCAAATTTTAATAAATTAGTAAGGAATGCAATAGATGAAATTCTCCCGGGTGTTGAAGATAGAAATAATAAGAAAAAACTATACAAGTTGGTAAGTAGTTCAGCAGAATACAAACTGCGAAACATTGTCCAAGAAAATTTCAGTGTTATTGGTACAAAAGAAAAAATATGGGTCCTTGCTGATGACGATGTAGACATGTTAATTAAGGGTCATATAAATAGAAATCTTCCGGAGGAAGAAAGATTAATCGATAATCAGGAATTAGAATGGATAAGTATTTTAGAGTCTAAAAAAATAATAAAAAAATTTTTCAATAAAACATTATTCACTAGTGGTGACTCGGCTGAATCTGAACAATCTGGTATCCTGGGAGCATTAATTGGTTCATTATTTGCTTTAGCTATTACTCTAATTTTATCTTTTCCAATAGGTATAGCTACTGCGATATATTTAGAAGAATTTGCTCCAAAAAATAATAAATTCATTGACTTTGTTGAAGTTAATATAAATAATCTAGCGGCTGTGCCCTCTATTATTTTTGGTCTTTTGGGTTTAGCAATTTTTTTGAACTTTTTTGGAATGCCTCGATCTGCTCCACTAGTTGGCGGTATGGTATTATCACTTATGACTCTTCCTACAATAATTATTTCAAGCCGAGCTGCACTAAAGTCAGTTCCACCCTCAATTAAAGAAGGAGCTTTAGGATTAGGAGCATCAAATATTCAAGCTGTATTTCATCATGTTGTTCCTGTCGCGCTTCCAGGTATGCTTACAGGTACTATTATAGGAATGGCTCAAGCATTAGGCGAAAGCGCGCCATTATTAATTATTGGAATGGTAGCTTTCATTGTAGATATACCTAGTGCAATTACAGATCCAGCGACTGCATTGCCCATACAAATTTATTTATGGGCAGATACGCCAGAAAGAGGTTTTATTGAGCGTACGTCAGCTGCGATTATGGTTCTATTAGTTTTTCTTATTCTAATGAATAGCTTAGCTATTTATCTTCGAAAAAAATATGAAAAGGATGTTAATTAAATTAATAAATTTTAAAGAGAGAGAAATATGTATAATGATAATTTTATGACAGAGAAAAATATTGAAATGGCTGATAAGAATTTTGACGTAAATGACCAGTCCACAGTTGATAATGAGGAAACTGTTGGAGAAATTCATGTTGGAGATCCAAGAATAGTTGCTAAAAATGTTGATGTTCATTATGGAGATAAAATAGCTATCAATAATGTAAGTATTGATATAGGAAAAAATGAAGTATTAGCAATGATTGGACCGTCAGGATGCGGTAAATCAACTTTTCTTAGATGCTTAAATAGAATGAATGATACAATTGAGTCATGTGCCGTAAAAGGTGAATTGTATCTTGATAAAGAAAATATATTAGATAAAAAAATCGACGTGGTTTCTCTAAGAGCTAAAGTTGGAATGGTTTTTCAAAAACCAAATCCTTTTCCTAAATCAATCTATGAAAATGTTGCATATGGTGCAAAAATTCATGGTATGGCAAAAAATAAAGCAGAACTTGATGAAATAGTATTTAAAAGTTTGGAGAGAGCTGGTTTATTTCAAGAAGTTAAAGATAGATTAGATTCTCCAGGCACAAGTTTATCTGGTGGACAACAACAACGCTTATGCATTGCTCGAACTATTGCTGTAAGTCCTGAGGTTATTTTAATGGACGAACCTTGTTCTGCTCTTGATCCTATAGCAACAGCAAAGGTAGAAGAACTAATATACGAACTAAAAGAAAATTTTACTATAGTTATTGTAACTCATGCTATGCAACAAGCAGCTAGGGTATCGCAAAGAACTGCTTACTTTCATCTTGGTAATCTTGTAGAAGTTGGGCCGACTGAGAAAATTTTTACAACGCCAATTCATAAATTAACTGAATCATATATTACTGGAAGATTTGGGTAGTTCCATAGAAAATAATGATTTTGGGAACGTACACGTAAAAGTGCTTCCTTCTCCTAAAGTACTTTGGATGTCTAAACTACCATCATGTCTATTCATTATGTGTTTTACAATTGATAGCCCAAGTCCAGTTCCTCCAAACGCCCGTGAACGTCCTTTATCAATCCTGTAAAATCTTTCAGTTAGCCTTTCTACTGAATCCTCTGGTATTCCAACACCATAATCTTGGAAAGTTACAACTGTTTGTTTTTTTTCATTAATATAGTAATTAATCTCAATGGTTACATTTTCTCCTGCATAAGTAATTGCATTTGTAAATAAATTTAAAAAAGCACTATATACTTCTTCATATGAACATCTAATATAAATATCTTTTGTATTTAAAATCTTAACATTGCTCTTATTTTTTTTTATTTCAGGTTTGCATGATACGTATAAATCTTTTATTAGAGTTTTCAAATTAGCGGTTGAAAAATCCTTATCTGGAATTCCTGTGGATTGTAATTTTGTTAATTTTAATAAATCGCTAATTAAGTTATCCATTCTTTTAGATTGTTTTAACATCTCTTCTATAATATTATCATCAACATAACCATCATCTGAAAAACTTAACATTTCTAGATAACCAAATATTACTGTTAAAGGTGTTTTTAGCTCATGGGAAACGTTTGCTATAAAATCTTGTCTCATTTTATCTAGCTTGTCAGATTCTGAGACGTCTCTAAAAGTTATCATTTGCCTATTTTCACCATATGGAACTACAAAAGATTGGAGTGTAATTGAATAATCTCTTGGAGATAAAAAATTAATATGTGATTTCCTCTTATCACTTTTTATATATTTCATGAAGTCAGGATTTCTAATCAAATGTAATATTGATTTTCCTACATCACCCTCGTTTAAGGCTAACATTTTTATAGACGCTTGATTAAACCATTCAGTAGTGAAATTCTTATCAACAACGATTACAGCATCAGGCATTGATTCACTTAATTCTTTAAATCTATTTTCAAGAGCTAAAAATTTACTAGTAATTAAATCAATGCTAATTTTATTATCTTTGAGCTCTTTTATGGCATACTGATATTTATTAGGATACGAAATAAGACTATTATTTTGAAAATCAAAGATCCATTTTTCAAAAAGATATTGACTGTTAATCATATACAAGATGAAAATAGCTTGGTAAATTACTATACTATAAAATAATACATTAAAAAAATTACCTACTAAAACTACCGGAATTAAAAATATTATAAAATATATCACATCTTGAAAAGATGAAAAATTTTTTAATTTATTTTTTTTTCGCATAATAACAATTATATATTATAAAAACATTTTATTTGAAATAAAAAATTATTCTGAAAATCTGTATCCAGCTCCTCTTACTGTTTGTATAAACTTTGCGGAATTAGAGGAAAATGATTTTCTAAGTCTCAATATATGAACATCCACAGTTCTTTCTTCAACATAAATGTTTCTTCCCCAAACTAAGTCGAGTAAATGTGATCTACTATATACTCTTTCAGGATGAGTCATAAAAAAATGCAGCAACTTAAATTCCGTAGGACCTAACTCTACATTATTTTCTCCATCTTTAACTTTGTGGGTCATTGGGTTTAATGTAATATTTCCATATTTAACAACTTCCATATCCATTTGAGGCGCAGACCTTCTTAATAAAGCTTTAATTCTAGCTACAAGCTCTTTTGGTGAAAATGGCTTGGTAATATAATCGTCTGCACCAGATTCTAGGCCTAGAACTTTATCAGACTCGTCAGATTTTGCTGTTAGCATAATTATTGGGGTATTTTTTGTTTCGCTTGACGATCTTAAAAGTCTAGATATCTCAATTCCTTGTTTACCTGGCAACATCCAATCCAAGAGAATTAAATTAATATCTTTTTTTTTTAGTGTATCAAAAGCAGAATCACTGTCTTCCGCTTCAAAAATTTCAAAACCATTATTTTTTAGAGTAAAACAAAGCATTTCTCTTACTGCTTTGTCATCTTCAATTATTAGAATTTTAGCCGCCATTATATTTATAGCCTTTTTTTCCAGTCTGCTTTAATATCTTATTTAAACACATATATATTAACAATATATTAAAATATTAAAGAAATATTAAAATACAGGGGGTTTATATGGAAGCATTAACAAATATATTTTCTACGCTTGGAGGAATAGCATGGGGCCCTTACATGCTCGCTTTTATTGCTTTTACCGGACTATATTTAACAATTGGCTTGAAATTTATGCCAATTATGAAAATTTCTTATGGCCTAAAACTCCTTAAAGCAAAATCAGACGATAAAGAGAAAGGAGAAATTCCTGCTCGTTCTGCTTTGTTCACTGCTATGTCTGCTACTGTTGGTACAGGTAATATTGCAGGTGTTGCCACAGCTATAGCACTGGGAGGTCCAGGTGCTATATTTTGGATGTGGGTAATGGGCTTTGTTGGAATGGCGACAAAATATGGAGAAGCAGTATTAGCGGTTAAGTATAGAGAGACAGATTCAAATGGTTCCTATGTTGGCGGACCAATGTACTATATAAAAAACGGACTAGGTGAAAAATGGAAATGGCTTGGTTTTTTATTTGCGTTATTTGGAACTATTGCCGCTTTCGGAATTGGTAATATGGTGCAATCAAATACAGTTGCAAATCAATTACAAAATACTTTAGACGTTGAACCCCTTCTAACCGGAATAATAATAGCTTTTATAGCTGGCTTAGTAATTATTGGGGGTGTTAAAAGAATAAGCGCATTTGCTTCTACTCTTGTGCCTTTTATGGCATTGCTATATTTAATATCAGCTTTAATAATAGTCTTAATGAATTTAAATCAGGTTCCAGCAGCATTTGGAATTATTGTTGATAGTGCGTTTAATGGAACTGCTGCAACTGGCGGATTCGCAGGAGCGACAGTTTTAATGGCGATAAGATTTGGGATTGCACGAGGTGTATTTTCAAATGAGGCAGGACTAGGAAGTGCACCAATTGCTCATGCTGCAGCAAAAACAAATAGTCCAGTTAAGCAAGGTACAATTGCAATGTTAGGAACATTTTTCGATACAATAATAATCTGCTCACTTACAGCATTAGTTATTGTAATAAGTGGTGCTTGGCAAAGTGGTGATAACGGTGTCGTACTAGCTTCAAATGCATTTGTTTTTGGTTTGTCATCTATAGGTGAATCAATAATAACAATTTCGCTAATATTATTTGCCTTTACAACAATAATTGGTTGGAGCTACTACGGAGAGAGGTGTTCAGCTTATATATTTGGAACAAAAGCGATAATGCCTTACAGAATTTTATGGCTCTTATCAATAGTCCTTGGAGCATATTCATTAAATCTTGGAGGAACAACTGCAGAAAGTGTTAATTTGATATGGCTAATAGCAGATGTAATGAACGGTTTTATGGCTATACCTAATTTAATAGCATTAGTGTTATTAAGTCCCGTAATATTTAAGTTATCCAGAGAACACTTTACAAGGGAATAATTTAGTGAATAAAACTAATCTAAAAAAAATTGCAATGAAAGATGTTGCAATTTCGATTTCTGAGGATTTAGGAAATGGAGACATAACCACAAACTTATTAGGAAAAGATAAAAATAACCCATCAACAGCATTTGTAAGATCAAATGAAGATGCAATATTTTGTGGAAGGATCTGGTTTGATAGTACATTTAAATATGTTCAAAAAAAATATGGCGGTACATTAAAAATAACTTGGTTGAAAAATGATGGTGATAAAATAAAGGCAGGTCAAAAGATATGTAGAATAGATGCACCTCTTAGAACTATACTAATATCTGAAAGAACAGCACTGAACTTTATTCAATTTTTAAGTGGAATATCGTCTAAAACAAGACTATATACTGAAAAAATAAAAAGTAAAAAAGTAAAACTTCTTGATACAAGAAAAACAATTCCTGGATTAAGAGCATCACAAAAATATGCAGTTAAATGTGGTGGTGGATTTAATCATAGGCATGGACTTTATGATCAAGTGTTAATAAAAGAAAATCATATAACTAATAAATTAATATCATATGAAGATTTTCTTAAAAAAATAAATAAAAAGATATCCTTTAGAGAAGTTTCTATAGAAGTTGAAACCCTAGAGGAATTAAAAATTCTTATCCAATATAAACCTAAAAATGTTTTATTAGATAACTTTTCTTTATTAAATATTAAAAAAGCGTCAAAAATTATTAATAAAAATATCACTTCAATTGAGATTTCCGGAAATATAAACATCAAAAATATTGATAAGTATTCATGTCTTGATATTGATTTTATATCTATTGGAGACTTAACAAAGAATATTCGATCTATTGATCTTTCAATGCTTATAGAAAAATAATTCAAAATATAGAAATATTACATACTTGACATTTTTATTTGCAAGTCTAAAATAATCTTGCTGGAACAAGTACAAATGGATCGTACTAACGTAGGCAAAAATAATTATAGGAAAAATTATTATGTCTATTATCAGGTTTATTATATCTCTCTACTTATTATCAAATGTTGCTAATGTATATAGCGACGAATACCCTTTAATATATATATCGCCAAATCCAAACAAGATAAATGTTGATTTACACGCAAGCAATGTTGAAGTCATTTCTTTAGGAAAAAATGATGTTAATTTTTCAATTACCGATATCTTAAGAAATAATACAAACCTAGCATTTAGTCAATCTGGTGGTATTTCCAGTACAAATCAATTAAGAATGAGAGGTGGTGAAGCAAATCATGTCTTGGCTTTAATAGATGGTATAGATGTTAATGATCCAGCTAGTGGTGCAGAATATGATTTTGGCCAATTATTTTCCTACAATATTGGCAGTGTGGATGTGTTAAGTGGTGCATTTAGTAACGTACATGGTCCAGACGCCGTAAGTGGAGTTATTAATATAAAAACTAGGAACACTAATGCATTTAATGTAGCTGTAGGAAGTAATAATACAAACCTTCGAAACTATTCTATGGCTGGCGAAAATGGAAAATATCAGTATGGTATTGATATAAATTCTCTTTCATCAAGTGGTACTGATGATAGTGGTACTTCAGGCGGAAGAAACAGATATGAGAGTGATAATATTAGAATAAATATTAAATCGATTGAGCATGATTTTACATTACTATATTTTGATACCTATAGACAGAATGACTTAGATGCAAATAATGGTCTAGCTGATAGTGAGCATGCTCATACTGATATTAATCAGATTTATTCAAAATATTCTTTTCAAAAAAACATCAGTAAGTACATATTCTCAAAAAATGAAGTTCAATACTCAACAAATAAAAATAATGATTTTGCACCTGTTACTGGACTTTGGAAGACACTAACTCAATCCGAAAAGTTAAAATTAAAATCTAACACATCTATTCAACTAAAAGAGCTATTTAAATCTAAGTATGAGCCATTACTTAGCATTGGATTCGAATATAAAAAATTAAATTTTACTCAATTAGTAAAAGATAAAACATACGGTGATGGTGATCAAATGCAAGGTGAGTATAATAGTTCATATAGTACTGAATTAATTTATCCTTTGGAGAATTTACAATTTGAGTTAAGTTTAAGAAGAACACTAAATCAAAAGTTTGATAATCAAAATACACATAGATTTGGAGTTGCATACAAACAAAAAAACAAAAAAATATTTTTTAACCATTCTACTGCTTTTAAAAACCCAACTTTTACAGAGAGATTTGGTTATTATGCAGGAACATTCAAAGGAAACCCAAATTTAAAACCTGAAAATGTTTTACAATATGAACTAGGTTACACAGTAAATACTATCCTAAAGAAATTTGATATTAGTCAAACATTTTATAGCGCGAAGTTAAAGAATGAAATAAATGGTTTTGCAAGTCATTCTGAAGGTGGCTATACAGCAAAAAACATGGTTAGTAATAGCTACAGGAAAGGTTTAGAAACTAGAATAAATTATAATATCAATAGATATTCTGACGCGTCAATTTGTTATGATTATGTTGACTCAACACAGTATAATTCTTCTACTGGAGATCAACAGGCTGAAAATAGAAGGCCAAGAAATCTACTAAATATTAATTATAATAATAACTTTTTTAATAATATAAGTATAAATTCAAATATTTTTTATTCATCAAAAGTTAAAGACACTGATTTCAGCTCATATCCATATGAGACTGTTTATATGAGTAGTTATTATCTATTTAATACCACATTAAATTATGATGTTGATAGTAAAAATAAAGTGTCTGTGATCTTTAAAAATATATTTAATAGAGAATATGAAGTTGTAAGTGGTTTTAATACGCCTGGCTTTGAAGTTTTAATAAATTATAGAAATAATTTTTGATATTCTATTTTGGAATTTTTAATATTACCTGATCTATAGAATCGTTTATTTCTAAAAATTTAATATTACTGGGTTTAATATTTATTTGATTTTCTTTATCTGTCAAAACAATACTAACTTGGTTATTTTCGTTAACACTTAGTACACCAAGGTTTTCATTATTATTTCCTTTAATTATTATAGTTTTAATAGCTAAGGTATTTGCAGTAATTCTGTAATCTCCTAACATACCTGTTTTAACTGCGGAATTATAAATTAATGCAGCTGCCATTATTAAGACTACAAATTTTAGTGTGCCAATTTGTTTTTCTAGTTTTTCAAATTTTTCATTATTTTCATTACTCATATGTCACCTTAATTTTTTTAACGCTTGAGGTAATTCTGAAAAAGACTTTATTGTCTGCTCAACTTTAACATCACTTTTTTTTTCGTTATTATGATTCAACCAAATATAATTCATATTTACAGACATTGCACCGATTATATCTTTCTCATAACTATCTCCTACATGTAATAATTCGAACGATTCACATTTTGCTTCATATAGTGCTGATTTAAATATTTCTGGGCTAGGCTTCATATAGCCTGCTTCTGAAGCTTTAATTTCGAAATCAAAGTATTGTTTTATGCCAATTTTCTCTAACGATGCATTCCCATTGGTAATAGTCCCTAATTTATATTGCTTTTTTAATACACCCAAAATCTCTTCAACACCATCAAATAATTCAACACTATTTCTATACTGCATAAAATATTGAAAAGCCTCGATGGGCATATTTTCTGGTAAATTATATAAATCCCTAAGTTTTGTGTATGCAATGATCCTTATTTTTGTTAAATCATGTTTTATTAGTGGATTCTCTAAGGAAGTTTGCTTAAGAAGTTTTCTAAGTTTCTCAATATTAAAATTTTCAGCTACTACTGGATAATTATCTTTAACCCACTCATAAAATTGATTTTCTGCCTTAGAAATTACTGGCTCAATTTCCCATAGAGTATCGTCTAGATCGAAAGTGATGCATTTAATCATAATTTATTTTAGTTTATTAATATTTTTCTAAGTTCTTTATATTTTTCAGAGGTTTTTTCAACTATGTCTTCGGGTAATTCTGGTGGGGGCATTGTATCATTCCAAGATATACTTTTCACATAATCCCTTATAAATTGCTTATCTAGACTAGCCGGACTAATTCCCTCTTCATAGGTATCAGAAATCCAAAATCGTGATGAATCAGAAGTGAGTAATTCATCCATTAAAACTAAATTTCCATTTTCGTTCATACCAAACTCAAACTTGGTATCTGCTAGTATTATATTTTTTTCTTTTAAATACTGATCTGCTGATTCAAATATTTTTATACTAATATTTTTAACTTTTTCAGATAAATCACTTCCTATGATTTCTGACATTTTTTTAAAACTTATATTTATATCATGGTAGCCAATTTCAGCTTTTGAAGAAGGTGTAAAGATTAAATTAGGTAATTTAGATGCAATTTTCAAGTTCTCTGGTAAATCTATATCACAAATAGATCCTTTAGAAAGATAATCGGAATAACCCGAACCGATTAAATAACTTCTTACTATTGACTCTATTGGTAATGCATTTAATTTTGTCGCTATAACGGCTCTTCCTTCTATTTGATCAAACTCTTCATTTGTTATTTTTAAACTATTAATACTTTTCGAACTAATATGATTTTCTGTTAAGTGCGAAAATCTATCAAACCAAAAATTAGATACATCATTTAAAATGATTCCTTTTTGTGGAATTGGAGTTGGTAAAACAACATCAAAAACTGAAACTCTATCGGTTGATATTATTAATATACTTTCATCATCAACTTCATATATATCACGAACTTTTCCCTGGTAAATTTTTTTAAGGCTTTGAATATTTGACGTATGCAATATATTTTTCATTGTTTTTTATTATGTTTAAAAGTAATTATGCTCTATAGATAGCTTGAGCTTTATATATTATAATATCATATTTATATATAGGGGTAATGGTATGGCTGATAACAAAAATCCAATTATTAGTATCGTAATGGGTAGTGATAGTGATTGGCCAATAATGAAGCTAGCAACAGAGGTTCTTGACGATTTTGACGTAGAATACGAATCGAAAATTGTATCTGCTCATAGAACACCAGATAGTATGTATGAATTTGCAGAGAATGCTAAAGATCGGGGTATAAAATGTATTATTGCAGGTGCTGGTGGAGCAGCACATTTACCTGGAATGATAGCCTCAAAAACAGAATTACCAGTATTAGGAGTACCAATACCAACAAAGCACCTAAATGGTAATGATTCTTTACTATCAATAGTTCAAATGCCAAAAGGGGTTCCTGTAGCGACTTTTGCAATTGGAGAACCTGGGGCAGCTAATTCAGCACTTTTTGCAATATCAATGCTTGCAAATAATGATAAAAATTTAAAAAACAAACTAATTAATTTTAGAATGTCTCAAACCAATAACGTATTAAATAAAAAGTTGAAATAAAGCATGCTAAGTAATAAAAAATTTATAGCTATGCTAGGTGGTGGGCAACTTGGCCTAATGTTTACTCAAATAGCTCAGAAAAAAGGAGAAAAAGTTTTGGTCTTAGATCCTGACTCTGACTGCCCTGCTGGGAAAATTGCCGACAAGTTTATTAATGCAGATTATCTAGACGAAGAAGCGCTAAGAACAATTGTAAATAATTGTGAAGTATGTACTACAGAATTTGAGAACATTCCATTCAAAACACTTGAAATTCTAGAAAAAAAAATAAAAGTCTACCCATGTTCAGAAGCACTTAAAATATCTCAAAATAGAATTTTAGAAAAAAATTTTTTAAAAAAAATTAATATTCCAACTACAGAATACTTTGAAATAAAATCAAAAAAAGAATTAGATCGGCTTAGTAATATAAGCAACTGGCCATATATTATAAAAACAAGTACTTTTGGATATGATGGTAAGGGTCAAAAAATCGTGAGTAATTTTCAAGAACTTTTAAATGCGTATATTGAATTAGAATCTAAAGATTTTATTTTAGAAAAAAAAGTTAATTTGAAAAAAGAAGTTTCTCAAGTTGCCGCTTCATACGGTGATGAAATTTTTTTTCTTCCAATTAGCGAAAATATTCATATAAATAATATTTTACATAAATCTTTGGTGCCAGCTGATATTAATAACGAAGTCAATACTAGTATAAGAAAAATAACCGAAAAAATTATTAAAAATTTAAATTATAAAGGTGTTATTTGTATAGAATTTTTCATTGATGAAAATGAAACAATTCTTGTAAATGAAATTGCTCCTAGAACACACAATAGCGGGCACTATTCTATTGAAGGCTGCAATATATCTCAATTTGAACATCAAGTTAATATTTTATCAAATAAAAAATCTGAAGATTCAATATTAATTTCTCCTGCAGTAATGATTAATCTGCTCGGGGAATTATGGAATGAAAAAGCACCTGATTTTAATGCAATTCAAGATGGTAATGTTCATATTCATTTGTATAATAAAACCATAGCTAAGAAAGGTAGAAAAATGGGACACGTGACTATAATAAATGACTCTTTAAAATCTGCTAATGATATTGCTGACCAATTATTTAAATCATTAAATTAACATATGCAAAGCTTCAATTCATTAGTAATAGATTATAAAGATAATGAACATAATATTTCTTTTAGGACTAAGATTTTTCGTGAGCTAAAACATAAAGAAGTTTTAGTAAAAATAAAATATTCTAGTCTTAACTATAAAGACGCTTTATCAGTTTCTGGAAAGTCTAAAATTATCAGAGGTGAAGAGATGGTTCCAGGCTTAGATTTTTCTGGTACTGTTATAGATAGTAAATCTAAAAAGTTTAATAAAGGTGAGAAAGTGCTTGCCACAGGTTCCGGTCTAGGTGAAACAATAGACGGTGGTTTTTCTGAGTTCATATATGTTCCTGATAATATTTTACTTCACGTGCCTAAAAAATTGAGTTTACTAAGTTCTATGCAAATTGGTACTGCAGGGTTTACAGCAGCTATTTCTATAGAAAAAATGCTACTAAATAAACAAAGTATTGGTTCTGGGCCTATAGTAGTAACAGGTGCATCTGGTGGCGTTGGAAGTATCTCAATAAATATTTTAAGTAATATTGGATTTGAAACTATTGCAATTACTAGAAATAAAAACTACATTCCATATCTTAAAAAAATTGGGGCAACCTCAGTCATTATTCCTAAAATTTTGGAAAAAAAATCTTTAAATAATAAGCTGTTTGCAGGTTCTATTGATAATGTTGGGGGAGAATTATTAGACTGGCTTATCAAAAGTACAAAAGATAATGGTAATATTGTATCCGTAGGTATGGCCTCCAGTTATAACTTAAATACCACTGTTTTCCCTTTAATTATGAGAGGAATTAATATACTAGGTGTAAGTTCAACTAACTACCCAAATAACAAAAGAAGATTTATATGGGAAAAACTTTCCAACAAGTATAAGCCAAGTCAGCTTAGTTTAATTAACAAAAATTGTATTAACCTTAAAGAAGTTATAAATTATTCTAAGAAAATGGTCTCTGGGAAAGTAGCTGGAAGAACTATTATAAAAATATATTAATATACTCACGTGTCATCTGATGATGAGAAAACAAAATCCTTAATTTTTGAAATCTCATCTCTAATTCTTGAAGCATCTTCAAATTCAAGATTAGTAGCATGCTCATACATTTTATTTTCAAGTTTTTTTATTTTTTTTATAGCTAAAGATGGATTAATTCCTGAGTATTCTTCTAAGAATTTATTATCAATATATCTTTTTTCATTTTTTTCATTTGTCTCAGCCTCCATTATGTCTGATATCAATTTACTTATACCTTTGGGTTCAATATTATTTTCTTTATTATGTAAAACTTGTTTTTCTCTTCTTCGATTCGTTTCCTCTATTGTTCTTTCAATCGATCCAGTAATTTTATCAGCGTAGAGAATTGCCCTTCCATTAATATTCCTTGCCGCTCTTCCAATTGTCTGCATTAATGATCTATCTGTTCGCAAGAATCCTTCTTTATCTGCATCTAATATTGCTACTAATGATACCTCTGGAATATCTAATCCTTCTCGTAATAAATTAATACCTACTAAAACATCAAAATCTCCTAGCCTTAGGCCTTTTATAATTTCCACTCTTTCAACTGTATCTATATCTGAATGTAGATATTTAACTTTTATATTATGCTCTTTTAGATACGATGCTAAATCCTCTGACATTTTTTTAGTTAAAGTTGTCACTAGCACTCTTTCATTTTTTTTAATTACTTTGGATATTTCGCTTAATAAGTCATCTACCTGAGTTCCAGCAGGTCTTATTTCTATTTCTGGATCTATTAGACCAGTTGGTCTCACAACCTGTTCAGCTATTTGGTCTGATTTTTCTAACTCGTAGTCGCCGGGAGTAGCAGACACATAAATTAGCTGCGGTGATAATAATTCAAATTCTTCAAACATTAAAGGTCTGTTATCTAAAGCTGAAGGAAGCCTAAAACCAAAATCAACTAATGTTTGTTTTCTTGATCTATCGCCTTTATACATACCTCTAAATTGTGGAACCGTTACATGACTTTCATCCATGATCATCAATGCATTTGATGGCATATAATCTACCAAGCAAGGTGGTGCTTCTCCGGTACCTCTTCCAGACAAATATCTTGAGTAATTTTCTATGCCTGAGCAGTAACCAATTTCTTTAATCATTTCTAAATCAAATTTTGTTCTTTCTTCAAGCCGTTGTGCTTCCACCAATTTATTTTGTGCTTTAAATTCTTTTAATCGTAAATCCAACTCTATCTCAATATCTTCTATGGCCTTAAGCAAAACTTCCCTTGGGGTGACATAATGTGTTTTCGGGTAGATTGTTAACCTTGGAACAACCTTTATAACTTCACCCGTTAAAAAATCAAAGAAACTTAATTTTTCAATCTCATCCCCAAATAACTCTATTCTAACTGCTTCATTTTCTGAGTCTGCAGGATGGACATCTATAATATCTCCATTCACTCTAAATGTTCCTCTTTTAAGCTCTATTTGATTTCTTGTATATTGTAACTCTGCTAATCTTCTTAAAATTTTTCTTTGATCTATTATCTCGCCTCTTGAAAGATGAAGAACCATATCCTGATATGACTTAGCATCCCCTAATCCATATATAGAGGAAACTGAAGCGACTATAACAGTATCTGCTCTCTCAAATAGCGCTTTCGTAGCAGATAGCCTCATCTGCTCTATATGCTCATTAATAGCAGCATCTTTTTCGATGTAGCTATCTCTAGCTGGAACATACGCTTCTGGTTGATAGTAATCATAGTAGGACACAAAATATTCAACTGCATTATTTGGGAAGTACTCTTTCATCTCTCCATACAATTGAGCTGCCAATGTCTTATTTGGAGCGAGAATAATAGTAGGTCTTTGTAACTTTTCAACAATATTTGCTATTGTAAAAGTTTTTCCTGATCCTGTTACCCCTAAAAGTACTTGAGAACTCAAACCTGAATCAAGACCATCGATCAACTTACTTATTGCCTCAGGCTGATCTCCAGCTGGCTTATATTTAGAAACTAATTTAAATTTTTTTTTGTTCATTTTTAAATAAATAAATTGTTTTTAATTAAAAAAAGGTTATGATTCTAGATTAGAATATCATAATATCCATGTAAGTTTATATAATACATTTTGAAATAATGAAGCTTTCAAAGAGAATCTCGAATACCAAAACATCCGCAACAATAGCGATGAGTATGAAAGCCCGTGAATTGATTTCGCTGGGAAAAGATGTGGTTACTTTGAGCGCAGGTGAGCCTGACTTTGACACACCAAATCATATTAAAGAAGCTGCAATTAAATCTATTAACGCGGGAAATACTAAATACACACCTGTTGATGGGATGACTTCTCTAAAAGAATCAATAGTAGAAAAATTTAAAAATGAAAATAGTTTAAAATATAATTTAAATCAAATCTTAGTTTCTACGGGATGCAAACAAAGTATATATAACTTATGCCAAGCAGTTTTAAATAAAGGAGATGAAGTGTTAATACCTTCTCCATATTGGGTATCATATCCTGAGATAGTTAAATTATCTGATGCAACTCCTATCTTTGTAGAAACAAATTCTGATACTGATTTCAAAGTTACTGGAAAAATGTTGACAGATCACATTACCAATAAAACAAAAATGCTTATTTTAAATAGCCCGTCTAATCCATCAGGGTTTATCTACAGTGAAAACGATTTGAAAGATATTGGTGAAGTTTTAAAAAATTATCCAGATATAATTATTGCATCAGATGATATATATGAGCATATAGTATTTAATAACAAAAAATTTACTAATATCTTAAACGTATGTCCAAATTTATATAATCAAACTGTTATTTTAAATGGAGTTTCTAAAGCTTATGCTATGACAGGATGGAGAATTGGATATGCTGCAGGTAATACTAATTTAATTGGTGCTATGAAAAAAATTCAATCGCAGAGTACATCCTGTACTTGCTCCATATCCCAATCAGCGGCTAAAGCAGCTCTAGATAGTGGTAATGATGAAGTAACTAAAATGGTTAGTGAATATCAATTAAGATCTGAATTTTTGCATTCAGAGTTAAATAAGATTCAAGGCATAAAATATAAAAAACCTGATGGATCATTTTATGCTTTTATTGATGTAAACGGATTAATAAATAGCATTGATAATATTGACAATGATTTTGACTTAGCAGAGTATTTTCTTAATGAAGCTAATGTAGCTGTTGTCCCAGGAAGTGCATTTGGATCAAAAAATCATATAAGAATCTCTTTTGCTACGAGCATGGAGAATTTAGAAAAAGCCGTATCAAGGATAAAAAAAATATTATCATAGGTTTGATATTTTTTTTAGAACACCATCCCAAAGCTGAATTCTTTTATCAATTGATTTAATAGCATAATTTATTGCCTCATCATAAGTTTCTTGATTATTTTTATAGGTATACTCAAATAATTTTTTTGACAGTGGCCCATGTCTTGAGCTATCAACTTCAATATGTCTATTAATATATAACCTAAGATTTGAATACAATGAATTACTATCATCAATTTTATTTAGTATTTTTGAAAACATATCTGGTATTGTAGTTTCTCTTCCATATGAAAATATGGCAGCAATATTTGCTAATTTTTTGGATTCAATACAACTAAAAGTATTTTCAATAAATTCTAAGCTCTCTTTTGGTGCATCAGGATTATCAATAAAATTATTTGCATTATTATAATCGTAACTTTTTATTAATTTAAGTATACTTTTTGTATCAGCACCAACGTCATTCATGGCCATAATATATAAATCAAAGTGAGAAAAATAATTTCCATCTTCATCAAGATCAGACTCTTCGGATGAAACTATTTCATTTATTAAATGTGCAATACCATTATTAGTATATTCATGAGGCTTCCATGGAAAATTAGAAGGACAAATATGATTTTGCAAAGACTTCACGATGCTCATAAAATCCCAGACCGCGTAGACGTGATATTCCATGAATATCTTTAATTCTTTTTTAGAAAAATTATTACTTGTTCTAAATAATTTATGAGAATTTAACTCTTTTATTTTACTCTCTAATAAAGAAAAATCTTTGGTATTTTTATTCATAGTTATAATCTTAATATTGCTGGTATTTTTATAAAATACCTAAAATTCAATATTTACTATTTTGTATTTTTGTTGTAACAGCTTTAATAATCTATATGAATATTAAAAAAAATACGTATAATAGCTATTCACGGTATATTCCCCTGTAGCTCAGTTGGTAGAGCGGGTGACTGTTAATCACTAGGTCGGCGGTTCGAGCCCGTCCGGGGGAGCCATACTAATCTAAATTTAAATTCCTAAGATATTCTTTCAGGTCGTTTGAGAGCTCATTATGATTTAAACCATATTGAATTGTTGCCTCTAAAAAACCCAACTTATTTCCACAATCAAATCTTTTCCCCTCAAATTCATAGGCGAAAACATCTTCATTCAATATTTGAGTAGCTATTGCATCAGTAAGTTGTATTTCCCCACCCGCACCTTTTTGCGTTTTTTCGAGAATATTAAATATCGATGGATTTAAGATGTATCTTCCTACAACCCCCATATTACTCGGCGCATTATTATTATCTGGTTTTTCAACTATATTTGACAGGCTCCAATCTTTATTATTTTTATTCGCTGTTCCATCAATAATGCCATACTTATGCAAAAGATTTTTCTCAACCTTCTCAACTGCAACAATACTAGAATTGAGATCTTCGTATCTTTCAACCATTTGTGACAAACAACCTTTTCTAGAAGATAAAATCATATCATCAGCTAAAATAACAGCAAAAGGATTATCACCAACAGCAGCTTTAGAGCAAAGAACTGCATGTCCAAGACCCAATGCTTGAGACTGCCTAATATAAATACAATTTATATTATTAGGGATGATATTTTGCACCAATTCTAATTCACTTTTTTTATTTCTTCTTTCAAGTTCAGTTTCAATTTCGTATGCCTTATCAAAATGATTTGGAATGCTAAATTTATTTCTACCAGTAATAAATATTAAATTTTCAATGCCAGCATCTACAGCCTCCTCTGCTGCATATTGAATCAGAGGTTTATCAACTATTGGAAGCATCTCTTTTGGACTTGCTTTTGTAGCAGGTAGAAATCTTGTTCCCATTCCTGCTACAGGGAAAACAACACTCTTGATTTTTCTATTTTTCATATTCCTATATTCTTATATTATTTTCGATTCATCAAATTCTTTTTTGATCATCATTAGAGACTCTAAAGGTTTATCACTTTTTGTTATAGGTCTTCCAACAACAATATAATCTGCTCCAGATTCAGCTGCTAACTTAGGTGTAGCAATTCTTTTTTGATCATCACTTTTATTTTCTGTATTGCGTATACCTGGACATACACATATAAAATCTTCTGGAAACTCTGATTTTATAAATTTTGCTTCTTTTGTAGAACAGACTACCCCATTTAGCTCTGATTGGTAACATAGTCTAGCCATTTTTAAAACTTGCTCTTTAATATTACACGAATAACCAATTTCATTAATTTCATTTTCTTCCATAGATGTTAATATTGTTACACCCAAAATCAATGTTTGATAATTATTTTTAACAATTTCATCTTTTGATTTTACCATCATATTTTTGCCACCACTAGAGTGTATGTTAATCATCCAAACTCCTAGTTTCGAAGCTGATAGACAGCTTTTAACCACTGTATTGGTAATATCATGAAATTTAAGGTCTAAGAATATTTTATAACCTAATGAATGCAAATCTTTAATAATACTTGGACCACAACTTACAAATAATTCAAGGCCAACTTTTAATTTACATAGTGAAGGTTTTAGAGTATTTGCCATTAAAATAGCATCTTCTTTATTATTATAATCTAGTGCAACAATAACCTTAGAATTATTTTTATCTTGAAACGACATAATTATGATTTTTGGTATTATTTACAAAATTTTTTCTAACTGTAGACCACTGATGGCAGCTTGGGCATTGCCAAAAATGTTTTGTACTTTCATAACCACATTTCGAACATTCATGCATACTAACTTTTTTTGAGTATACATCTAAACAAGCTTTAATATTATTTAAGCTCTTATTATCAAAAGCGACTTTGTTCTCTATAATTAGGTCCAGATAATCAGATAGTTGCGATAAATTAACTCTATTATTTAAAAATTCATTTTGATATAAATCAGAAATTTCTTTATTACTTATATTTCCATCTGAACTCTTATGTATATTAGAATAAAGATCAATTGGATGTCTAATATTAGTTATACTTCTTAAGAAGTCATAAAAATTATCTTTTTTATTTAATTTTGTGTACACATTCTTAAGTTTTGTTAATACTAAATATGATTCTTCTGGAAAGTTTTCATAAATATTAATATATTTTTTTAAGGCATCGGTATAATTTTCATTATTAGATGATATATCACCAAGTAGAATTAAAGCCCTTATGGATTCCTTGTTATATCCAATTGCTTTATTAATATACCGTCTTGCTTCTGCTAAACTGTTATTACCAGCCATACTTAATTGTATTTCTGCTAACTCGCAATAATAATGAGATATGATATCCGATAATTCTTCGTTACTTGATGACTGGATTCTACTAGATACTTCTATAGCCTTTTTCCATTCTTTTTCTTGCTCATATATTTCTTTCAAATGATACAAAATTCGTGTTGGTCTTTTTACTTCATTTGAAAGTTTTGTGAAAATAATTTCTGCTCTATCCAGAAATCCTGCTTTTAAATAATCTTTTGCTAATTCTATAGAGCACTCCTGTCTTATCTTGGGATGCAATTCGGGTCTTGCAATTAAATTTTGGTGAACTCTTATTGCTCTATCTACCTCTCCTCTATTTCTGAACATATTACCGAGAATTATATGTGTTTCAGCTGTGTCCTTACTGACTTTAACCATTGACATAAAAGTATCAAGCGCCTTATCATGCTGATCCGTCATAAGATAATTCATACTTTGCAAGAATTCAACTGGTATTGGGTTTGATTTTTTCTTGAGAAACGATTTTATTGCAATATAGAATAATACTGCTGATATTATTATTATAAAGAAAATTATGATTGATATTGCTGTATACATTTTTACTCTTGAATAGGCATTCTTCTTAAATTCTGTACTTCTTTACTTATTAATTCATGTTCCTTTTTTAAAATTTTGTATTTTTTCCTTATGTTGAAAATAATCCCTAATATGAAAAAAGTAGATACTAATACTCCAAAAAGCATAGATATGAATAGCACTATTCCTAATGGCACATCAGAGAATTGAATAATATAAAAGTCTATTGGATAGGACGTATTATTATAGTAAACGGCTACTACACTTATTACACACATTACTACTGCCAATAATAAAGCTATAAATTTAAACATATAATTCAAATATTTGTAAAATATGATTATATTATATGGTTTTTATTAATCCATGTCGTGCAAATTATTAATTTTATTGCGTAAAACCTTCCCAGGCTTAAAATGAGCTGCATTTTTACCTGGTAATGATACTGAGTCACCAGTTTTTGGGTTTCTACCAATTCTTGGCTTTCTATAATGAACCGAAAAGCTTCCAAAACCTCTTACTTCCGTTCTATCCCCTTTCGCTAAAGAATCTATAACCTTATCAATTAAAGTTTTAACTGATAGCTCTACGTCTTTACTACTTAATTGTGGTATTTTAGTTGAAATCTTTTCTATTAAGTCAGATTTTGTAATCGATTGTCTCTTTTCTTCCATGTCACTATACCGTGATATTAATTTTAATTAGCTAATATTATTTGTCCATTTGATCTTTTAAAATATCGCCTAAAGATGCTCCGACAGATTCATTATTTTTATTATATTCATCAAGCGCCTTATTCTCATTCTGTTTTTCTAAAACTTTCATTGATAAGCTAATCGCTTGATTTTTCTTATCTATATTTGTGATTATTAAATCTAATTCATCTTCAACTTGCATTGAATCAATATTTTTATCTGATGCAAGTTCAGATAATTTTAATGTTCCGATAACTGACTCGCTAAGTTCAATTGATAAGGACTTTGCTAATTTTTCTACTATCTTTCCTTTTACAACTGATCCTTTCTGAATTGTTTGGACGTATTCTTGAAATTTGTTTACTGTTAATTGTTTAACTCCTAACGATATTCTTTCTCTATCAATATCTGCTGAAATTAGGATTGTTTTTAGCTCATCTCCTTTTTTATAATTCCTTACCGCGGTATCACCACTTTCTGTCCAAGATAGATCTGATAGGTGAACCAATCCATCAATACCGTTATCAAGGCCTATAAAAATACCAAAATCTGTTATTGATTTAATTTTACCAACTATAATATCTCCAGTTTTATGATTATCTATAAATTTAGCCCAAGGGTTTGGTTGACACTGCTTTATTCCCAAAGATATTCTTCTTCTTTCTGGATCAATATCTAATATTAATACTTCAATTTCTTGACCAATAGTAACTAACTTTTCTGGATTAGCGTTTTTATTTGTCCAGTCCATTTCAGAAACGTGAACGAGGCCTTCGACTCCGTTATGGATTTCAACAAAACAACCATAATCAGCAATATTTGTAATTTTCCCTTTTAATTTAGAACCTTCAGGATGGTCCTTGCTAATTTCAAACCAAGGATCTTCATTTAATTGCTTTAACCCAAGTGAGACCCTAGTTTTTTCTTTATCAAATTTTAAAACTTTTACATCTATTTCATCGCCAATATTTATGAGTTCTGACGGATGCCTAACTCTTTTCCATGCCATATCCGTAATATGGAGCAGTCCATCAACTCCACCTAAATCTAAAAATGCTCCATAGTCTGTAATATTTTTAACTATACCTTTTACGACAGAGCCTTCCTCTAAATTAGCTATCAACTCATCTCTTTCTTCACTGTTTTCTGATTCCAAAACTGCTTTTCTTGAAACAACAACGTTGTTTCTCTTTTTATCTATTTTAATAACTATAAACTCTAAATCTTTACCTTCTAAGTAAGTTGTCTCTCTTACTGGCCTAACATCGACCAAAGAACCAGGCAAGAAAGCTTTTATATCAGCAAGATCCACTGTGAAACCACCTTTTACTTTACCGGTAATTCTTCCTTCGAGAATTTTCTTTTCATCATAAGCTTCTGATAATGAGACCCACGCTCTAGCTTTTTTTGCTTTTTCTCTAGATAATTTTGTTTCCCCAAAACCGTCTTCTATTGCATCAACCGTTACTTCAACAGTATCACCTTCTTGAACCTCAACTTTTCCATCAAAACCAATAAATTGGTCGATAGGAATCATTCCTTCTGATTTAAGACCTGCATTAACTATTACTAGGTCTTTTTTCACATCTATCACTGTACCATTAATTATAGTGCCAGCTTTGACTTGAAGTTTAGAAATACTCTCTTCTAATAAAGTTGAAAAATCTTCGCTCATATATTTTTTAAATTATCTCTTATAATGTTTATGGTTCTATTGAATACTTCAGAAGCATCAATATCGCTTGTATCAATTATTATTGCATCTTTTGCTGGTATCAAAGGAGAAATTAATCTCTCTGTATCAGCTTTATCTCGTAACAAAAGTTTTTGTATGAGAGCCGGCAAGTTAGCACTAATTCCTTGATCTTTCAACTGATTTAATCGTCTTTCTGCTCTTTTTTCTATAGAGGCTGTTAAATAAAATTTAGTATTTGCATCAGAAAAGACTTTTGTACCCATATCTCTTCCATCAGCTACCAAGCCTGGTGCAGAAAGGTACTTTCTTTGGTAATTTTCAAGCATATCTCTTGCTATTGGGTCTTTAGCAATATTTGATGCAAGTATTGCAACTTTTTCTGTTCTTATTTTATCTGTAAAATCTTCATTATTGACAAATATTTGAGCTTTCTGACCGTCTTTATATCTAAAATCTATAGCTATATCAGAGATCCAATAATCTAAATTTTTTAAAACTTCATCAAAATTATTATTTTTTTCGTATAGTTTTAATGCCAATGACCTGTAAAGTGAACCACTATCTAAATAGTTATACCCAAGTTCTTTTGCAATCATTATAGCTATAGTTCCTTTTCCAACACCGCTCGGACCATCAATTGTAATTACTTTATGATTCAAATATTTTCCCTCTTAATTTTTAACCCCATCTTACGCATTAAATTATCAAACCCAGGAAAAGATGTTGAAACATTCTCGGTATTTAAAATAGTTATTGTACTTGATGAAGCTATTCCAGCAATCGCAAATGACATTGCTATTCTATGATCATCAAAACTGTCTATAGTTGCACCTGATATTTTGCCACCTTCTATCTCTATACCATCATCGAGTAAGGTATTATTTATATTGCATTTTAGTAAGCCTTTTGACATTGAAGCAAGTCTATCGCTTTCTTTAAATCTTAGCTCCATGGCATTTTTAAGTATTGTTTTTCCAGAAGCATTTGCAGCAGCAATAAATAATATTGGAAATTCATCAATTGCGTTCGCAATATATTTTTCAGGGATATTAATACCTTTTAATTCTGAAGAATAAATTATTATATCTCCAATCTTTTCAGGGCCATATTTTCTTATATTATCAATTTGAATATTTGCGCCCATTAACTTTAATATCTCTATACCACCTGTACGTAATTCATTTAGTCCAACATTTTTGATTGTAACTTTTGATTTTCTTGATATTAGGCAACCTACGATAAGAAACATAGCTGAGGATATATCTCCCGGAATATCTATATCATTAGAGACTAATTTCTTTTCAGGATTAACAGTAATTTTATTATTTATTGTAGTGATACTTCCACCTAAATAATTAATCATATTTTCCGTATGATCTCTACTTTTAATATTTTCAATAATATTTGTTTTTTCTGAAGAATATAGACTTGCTAATATTATAGATGATTTAATTTGCGCGCTATCAATTGGCATTTTATATTCGATTCCAGATATCTTTGTTACAGGACTAATACTTATTGGTGCTGTATTATTTTTTGATAAATTTATATTAGCTCCCATCATTCTTAGTGGCAAGGATATTCTCTCCATTGGTCTTTTACTTAACGAGCTATCTCCAATTAAATAACTAGGAAATTTTTGCCCACATAGTAATCCAGAAAGTAACCTCATACTTGTTCCTGAATTACCGCAATCTAAGCTATGGTTTGTGCCTTCTAGACCATGAATACCTTTACCTATTATCGTATATATATTGTCATCATTCTTAGTAATTTCTACACCAAGCATTCTAAAAACATTTAGTGTGGCTAAACAATCATCAGATTCTAAAAGACCAGTAATTTTACCAATGCCATCAGATATAGATAATAAAATCAATGATCTATGAGATATTGACTTGTCCCCCGGGACAGAAGTTATGCCATTTATGTTAGTAGATGGATTTACGGTATATTTTTCTGACATATATTATTATTTTTTAGGTGTTGCTCTATTTAAAAAAGAAACTATATCATCATGATTTTTTGAACTTATTTTAGATTTTAACTCTTTTAATTCTTCAAGATATTTATTTATATATTCAATCATATTATCCTCATTGTCACTGAAAATATTAGCCCATGCTTCAGGATCACTATTTGAAATTCTAGTCATATCAGAAAGACTTCCTTTAGAATAAATCCATGGAAATTTTTCATTCGTATTAAGGTCATTAATCATTTTAGATAATGAAAAAGAAATAGCATGTGGAGCATGACTTATTGCAGCTAAAATTTTATCATGTTTAAAAGCATCAATCTCAACTATATTGCAATTTACTGATTCCCATAAATATTTAACAGAATTAATATTATCTAATTTTGAAGAATGTAGCGAGCTGATAAAAGTTATTGCTTCATCATAAAGATTATCTAAAGAATTTTTTATACCAAAATTTTCTGTACCTGCCATTGGATGAGAAAGAATGAAATTATTTACATCTTGAAATTTATTGTCTTTTATAAAATCTAAAACTGTTTTTTTTGTGCTTAGTGTTTCTGTGAATACTTTATTGCCATTAAAAAATGATTTTGCTATTTTTAGTAAATTTTTAATTTGGTCTACTGGCACACAAAAAACTATTATGTCTGAATCTTCTATTGCATTCCCAAGATCTAATTCAAAATTGTCTATATAATTATTATCAAGAGCATATTCCATGACTTCTTTGCTAATATCATGGCCATTTATATTATCGTAACTATTATTTTTTCTTAAAGATCTGCATAACGAAGAACCAATTAATCCTAGGCCAACTACTAAGATTTTTTTATTTTTATTATTTACTTTATTTGACATTTTTTGTATTTACCGCAGCAGGATATGAACCTAGAAATCTATATAAACTTGCTTCCCTTTTTATATCCTCATTAGCTTTTTCTAAAGACTTATCTTTTATATGCCCAATTAAATCTAAGTAAAAAATATATTCCCAATTATTATGCTTAGATGGTCTTGATTCTATTCTTGTCATGCTTACATTATTTTTAGATAGTGGTTCTAACAAACTATATAATGCGCCAGAATTATTTTTTGCAGATACAATAATACTAGTTTTATCGTTCCCAGAGGGTTCTGTGTCTCTTTCACCTATTACTAAGAATCTAGTTGAATTATTACGGTTATCTTCAATATTTTTACTTAGCGTTTGTAATTGATATATTTCAGCTGCTACTGTACTTGCTATAGCTGCAGAATTATTTTCTTTTGACGAAATCAAAGCAGCCTCAGCATTACTAGAAGAGTTTATTTTTTCTGATTTTGGAAGATTTTTATCTAACCACTCTTTACATTGAGAAAATGATTGCGGATGTGCATAAATCTTTTTTATTTCGTTTAAGTTATTAGATTTCGATAAAATGTTATGGTTGATTGAAATTTCAATTTCTCCAGAAATTCTTAAATTTGACCGCATAAACATATCAAGAGTTGATGCAACAATTCCTTGTGTAGAATTTTCTACTGGAACTACTCCATAGTGTGTATCTCTTTTTTCTACTGAGCAAAAAACTTCTTCAACATCAGAATACGGCATAGATAATACAGAAGATCCAAAATGATTTTGCGCTGCTAGCTGTGTATAGGTTCCTTCGGGACCAAGATATGAAACTTTTAGTGGCGCCTCTAAAGAAAGACATGCTGACATTATTTCTCTATATAGTCTACAAATATTATCTTCTGACAACGGTCCTTTATTTAATTCTTTGATACGTCTAATTACCTGCGCCTCTCTTTCAGGATTATAAAAATTATCAGAACCTTTAGATTTTTGTTTTTCTTTAGATATATTTACAGCCTGCTGAGCTCTTTTATTTAATAACTCAAGGAGTTCATTATCTAATGAATCAATATTGTCTCTAATTTTCTTAATATCTTCTGTCATTTTTTTTAATTTATATTTCTTCGACTTTTTCTTCTTCAACTTTTTCAATTTGAGATAGTTTTTCATCTTTCCCAAGTTTTTGCAATCTTACTCCTTGTGTATTTCTTCCTAACTGAGATATATCTTTAATGGATGTTCTTGCTAAAGTACCATGATCAGTAATTAACATTAAATCATCATTTTCTTTAACTTTTAGAGCCCCTATGACATTACCATTACGATCTGAAGTTTTCACAGCTATGTTTCCTTTACCTGCCCTTTTTTGAAGAGAAAACTCATCTATTTTTGTTCTTTTTCCATAACCGTTTTCAGTTGCAATTAAAATATCGTCTGTATCACCTTCATGACTTATAATCATACTAATTACTAACTGATCTTTTGCAATAGTTATTCCTTTGACCCCTGAAGCACTTCTTCCTACACAATTTACATCCGATTCATTAAATCTAATAGTTTTCCCTGCGCTAGAGAAGAGCATGATTTGTTTTTTTCCATCTGTAACGCTAGCTTCTATTAAGTTATCACCATCTTTCAAATTTATTGCTATAAGCCCTGATGGCCTTGGTCTTGAAAATTCTGTTAATTTTGTTTTCTTAATTATTCCTTTGCTTGTTGACATCAATACAAATAAATCTTCATCATAATTACTAATTTTTTGTATTGCAGTAATTTTTTCAAACTGCGCAAGAGATAATATATTCACAATAGCTTTTCCCTTTGCAGATCTTCCAGATTGCGGAATATCATAAACTTTTAACCAATAGACTTTTCCCAGACTTGAAAAGCATAAAATTGTATCGTGAGAGTTAGCAACAAATAATTTCTCAATAAAGTCTTCTTCTTTTACTGTAGCTGCAGTCTTTCCTCTGCCTCCTCTTTTTTGAGAGCTGTATGTATCTACAGGTTGTGCTTTTACGTAACCAGCATTTGATAATGTCACAACTAAATCTTCTTCTTTTGTTAGATCTTCTTTTGAAAAATTAATAAGCTTTTGAAATTGCGTTCTTCTTTTATCTCCATATATTTTTTTAATTTCTTCAAGTTCTTCTCTAATTAAATTCATTAAAATTTTATTATCACTTAAAATGAGTTGATAATGCTTAATAGCATCAATAAGCTCCTTATAATCTAATAGAATTTTGTCTTGCTCTAGGGCTGTTAGCCTGCTCAATTTCATTTCTAATATAGCTTGAGCTTGAATTTCTGATAGCAAATATTTGTCTTTAGTTAATCCAAGATTGGTATTTAAATCATCTGGCTTTGTGATAGAGCTTTTTGAAGAATCTAACATCTTTAGAATAAGGCCAGCTTTCCATTTTATAGATAATAATTTTATCTTAGCTTCTTGAGAATTTTTTGATTCCTTAATAAGTTTAATTATTTCATCTATATTTGATAGTGCGACAGCCAGACCTTCCAATATATGGGCTTTTTCCCTAGCTTTTTTTAGCTCAAATATTGTCCTTCTTGTTACAATCTCTTTCCTGTGTTGTATGAATGCTGATAATATCTCTTTTAAATTTACTGCTCTTGGTTTCCCATCTATCAATGCAACCATATTAATACTAAATGATGTTCTCATTTGAGTTTGTTGAAATAGATTATTTAAAAGAACGCCAGAAATTTCAGATTTTTTTAATTCAATTACCACCCTCATACCATCTTTATCTGACTCATCTCTTAATTCAGAAATTCCCTCTATTTTTTTATCTCGAACTAGCTCTGCTATTTTTTCTATTAACCTAGCTTTATTAACTTGATAAGGAAGTTCTGTAATTATTATTTTTTCTCGTGATGTTTTTTTATCTATCTCGATATTTGTCATTGCTTGCATGATGACTCTGCCCTTACCTGTTTTATAAGCTGACTCAATTCCATTTATTTCATTCTTATCTGTAGTTATAATTCCTGCTGTTGGGAAATCAGGCCCAGGTATATATTTCATTAAATCTTTAATATCCATATCAGCTTTTTTACTTAATTCTATAACAGCATTAATTACTTCTGTTAAGTTATGAGGTGGTATATTTGTAGCCATACCAACAGCTATGCCAGAAGAACCATTAACTAATAAATTTGGAACTCTTGTTGGAAGAACAACAGGTTCAATTTCTGTTTCATCATAATTGGGTCTGAAATCAACTGTCTCTTTATCTAAATCTGAAAGAATTTCATGTGCGATTTTAGCCATCCTAACTTCTGTATATCTCATAGCTGCTGGCGAATCGCCATCAATAGAGCCGAAGTTACCTTGCCCGTCAACTAAAACATATCTCATTGAAAAGTCTTGTGCCATCCTTACGATAGTATCGTATGCAGCAGTGTCGCCATGAGGGTGATATTTTCCAATCACGTCTCCAACTACACGTGCAGATTTTTTATAAGGTTTGTTTGAGTAATTGCCCATCGACTCCATTGCATACAAAACTCTTCTATGAACTGGCTTTAATCCGTCCCTAATATCTGGCAAAGCTCTTCCGATAATTACACTCATAGCATATTCTAGATATGCTTTATTTGTTTCTTTTTCAATTGAAACTGGTAATAATTCTTTCGCAAATTCTGCCATTATGACTCTATAAATTAAATGTTTGGAATGTTTATATTCTAACATGAGTGGGCTTTTTTCACTAGATTATCGTCTAAAAATTGGTAAATTATAGGCGCTATTAATGCTAATTTATAATAAATGGGATAATATGTAATGATGAATGTAGACAATAAAGAAGTTCAAAAATTTAATGATATTTCATATAGTTGGTGGGATCCTGAAGGACCATTTAAACCGCTGCATATGCTAAATCCAGTAAGGATAAATTTTATAAAAAAAAACATCGATCTTGAGAATAAATCATTAATAGATGTTGGTTGTGGTGGTGGCCTCCTTTGCGAAAATTTAACTTCTAAAAATACAAAAATAAAAGGTATTGATATGTCAAATGAAGCTATAGAAATAGCCAAAGCTCATCAATCTCTAAATAACCTAAATATAGATTATCAAAAAATAAGCTTGGAAGAATTAATAAAAGAATCAAAGAAAAAATATGATGTTTTAACATGCCTTGAGTTAATTGAACATGTGCCTGACCCCGAAAAACTAATTCAAGATTGCATAAAAATTACTAAAAAGAATTCTGAATTATTTTTTTCTACACTAAATAGAAATTTAATTTCATACTTAGTTTCTATAATAGGAGCTGAATATATATTCAATATTTTGCCGCGTGGCACTCATGATTATAAAAATTTTATAAAACCTTCTGAATTCTGCAGTCTACTAAGAAAAAATTCTTTAGAAATTAAAAATATAAAAGGTATTAATTATAATATACTTAATAAGAGTTTTTATGAATCCAGTACTCCAAATATTAATTACATAATATATTGTAAAAAGAATAATGATTAATAGAAAAATTGATGCAATGCTTTTTGATTTTGATGGAACACTTGCTGATACATCTTTCGATATGGTGAATTGTTTAAATATTTTACTTAATCAACATAATAAAAAAGAGGTAGAATTAGAATATGCTAAAAAATATATTTCAAGAGGTGCTGGTGGTTTAGTAGATTTTTCATGTCCTGAGTTGTCTAAGGATGATAGAAATAATTTTATATCTGAATACTTAGAAATTTATAAAAATAATTTATTTATTAACACTCATTTATTTGATGGAGTTGAATACATTATTAACACTTTAGTAAAAAAAAATTATAAATGGGGTATTGTCACAAATAAGCCTAGTTTTCTTGTGTTACCAATTATTGAGATGCTTAACTTTACCCATACACCTAATTGTATTGTTGCTGGAGATACTCTTAATGTGAAAAAGCCAAATCCAGAGCCGTTGTTGTATGCTTCTAAACAAATATCATGTGACCCTATTTTTTGCGCTTATGTTGGAGACGATATTCGCGATATTACCGCTGCTAATTCAGCAAATATGTTCTCTGTCGCTGCAGCTTATGGGTTTATCGATGACATGAGTAATGTAAAAGAATGGGGAAGTGATTATATAATCAATTCCCCATTAGATTTAGAAAAATTTATTAATTAACTAAGATTTAATGCTTGAACAATTTCTTCTGTAGTTTTCTTCGCATCACCTAACAACATCATTGTTTTATCTCTAAAAAATAAATCGTTATCAACACCTGCATAACCAGAAGCCATAGATCTTTTTAAGAATAATGTTGTCGCGGCTTTCTCTACATCTAATATTGGCATTCCATAAATTGGGCTTTGGGGGTCTGTTTTTGCTAATGGATTTGTAACATCATTAGCACCTATTACGAATGCTACATCAGCTGTTGCGAACTCGTGATTAATTTCTTCAAGTTCAAAAACTTCATCATATGGGACATTGGCTTCAGCTAACAACACATTCATATGCCCTGGCATTCTTCCTGCTACAGGATGAATTGCATATCTTACCTCAACACCTTTTTCTTTAAGTATGTCACACATTTCTCGCAATGCATGTTGAGCTTGCGAAACAGCCATACCATACCCTGGAACAATAATTACCTTTTGTGCATTACTCATAATGAAAGACGCATCATCTGCACTTCCTTGCTTAACATTCCCTTTTGGTCCACCTGCTGCTGCTGCTGCTGCTGCATCGCCATCACCACCGAAACCGCCAAGTAGAACGCTTACAATTGATCTATTCATTCCTTTACACATGATATAACTTAAAATGGCCCCAGAAGAACCAACCAGCGCACCAGTTATAATTAATGCTGTATTTTGAAGTGTAAATCCAATTCCACATGCTGCCCATCCAGAATAAGAATTTAACATTGATACAACTACTGGCATATCTGCGCCACCAATTGGAAGAACAACTAAGAAACCTATAAAGAAAGATAATCCAACAATCATCCAAAAATATTGTTCTGTAGAAGGACTCATAGGATCTACAGCTGTCATATAAATTAAAGTTAATATTCCTAAAAATATAATAAGGTTAATTAAATGCTGACCCTTAAATACTAATGGGTTTCCACTAACCAAGCCTTGCAGTTTTGCAAAGGCAATAACCGAACCAGAAAATGTTATTGCTCCAATTGCTAAACCTAGACTCATTTCTATCATACTGCCTGTGCTTATTATTCCGCCATCAAAAAATGCAGCTGGATTCTTATATGCTCCGATGGCAACAAAAACAGCTGCTAATCCAACCAAACTATGAAATGCAGCAACTAATTGCGGTAAAGCTGTCATGCTAATTTTTCTAGCAAGCACAGATCCAAAGAGACCACCTATTGCCACCGCTATAATAATATTTGTGTAACTTGATAATTCTAAGCCTGATCCTGCTCCATAAAGAGTAGTAGCTACAGCTATAGTCATTCCAAGCATCCCGTAAGTATTTCCCTTTCTAGCTGAAACAGGTGAAGAAAGACCTTTTAATGCTAAGATGAAAAGTACTCCAGAAAGAAGATATGCAAAACCAATTATTGTTGTATTCATTTATATTTACCTATTTATTTTTTCTTTTTAAACATTGCTAGCATTCTTTGTGCAACCATAAAACCGCCAAAAATATTTACGGATGCTAGAAGGACAGCGATTAATCCCATTGTGCTAGATAAATCTATAATACCTTTACTAGCGACTGCAGCAATAAGGCCTCCAACGATGATTACTGATGATATTGCATTTGTTACAGCTAACAAAGGAGAATGTAATGCTGGAGTTACACCCCACACTACATAGAACCCTACAAAAACTGATAACACAAAAATTGAAAACAAACTTAAAAAATCCATTATGAAACTCCTTTAACGATTTCACTTACAATACTTCCACCTTTAGTAACTAAAGTATTTTTTACTGTCTCATCTTCCCAGTCTAACTCTAGTTTTTTTGTTTCATTGTTTACATGTGGAGAAAGAAAATTAAGTAAATTTTTTGCAAACAAAGTGCTTGCGTCTTTTGGTAGCTCGCCAGGTAAATTATCAAATCCGACAATTTTTACACCGTCAGCATCAAAAATTTCATTTCTTTTTGTCAACTCACAGTTACCACCCATCTCTGCTGCCAAATCAACTACAACTGATCCTGTTCTCATTGAATTCACCATTTCTGCTGTCACTAATTTTGGAGCAGGCCTTCCTGGTATTAAAGCTGTTGTTATTACTATATCCTGATCTTTGATATGCTTTTTAATAACCTCTTGCTCTTTTTTCTTATATTCCTCGGTCATTTCCTTAGCGTAGCCACCTGAAGTTTCTGCTTCTTTCATAGCCTCTTCATCAACAATAAGAAATTTTCCACCTAAACTCTCAACTTGTTCTTTTGTTGCGGCCCTAACATCATATGCGGTGACTATTGCACCCATTCTCTTTGCGGTTGCAATGGCTTGCAGTCCTGCAACACCTACTCCCATTATAAAAACTTTAGCTGGGGCCACAGTTCCTGCAGCTGTCATCATCATTGGGAAAGCGCTATTAAAGCTACTTGCTCCTTTTATAACTGCTTGATATCCAGATAAATTAGACTGCGATGATAAAACGTCCATTGATTGTGCTCTTGTTATTCTTGGCATTAGATCCATAGCAAAAGTTGTTAATGAAGCTTTTGCATATTCCTCAGAATCTTTCTTTGAAACTAATGCTGACATATGTGCAAGTACCATTGCATCTTTCTTACACATTGAAATTTCATCAATTTCATCATTTGATGTCATTAAACGCTGTATTTTAAATATAATATCCGCATTACTTAATGTAGATTTTGTATCGGACGCAATTTTAGCACCTGCCTCTTTAAATATCTCATCTGTAAAACCTGAATTTTGCCCTGCACCACTCTCTACAGTTACCTCAAAGCCCATTGCCGTAAATTTTTTGACTACTTCTGGAGAAGCTGCAACCCTGGTCTCTCCAACCCTATTTTCTTTTGGAATTGAAATTTTCATGTTATTACCGTTTGTTTAATAATTGTTCGTCTTGATGGTACGACAATATATTCTAATATTCCGAATTACTCAAGAAAAAATACCCAAAAAGAGCTATAAAGGTCGAAAAAAGTAATAAATCTTAGTATTTTTAATGAATATTATCTTCGTTATATTCTTCTGCCTTAGGATCAATTAAATCATTATCTTTTTCATTATTTAAATTTGTATCTAACAAGCCTAGTTGTTGTTTTTCTTGCTCTGAAAGCTCTATAATATCATCAAGTTTGGGCAACTGATTTAGAGTTGTTAGATTATGTGAATCCAAAAATTCTTTTGTTGAGCCAAAAATTGCAGGCTTACCAGGCACATCTTTATAACCCAAAATTTTTATCCATTCTCTTTCAATAAGAGTTTTTATAATATTGCTACTTACGCTAACACCACGAACTGCTTCAATTTCGGTTCTAGTTATAGGTTGTTTATAAATAATTAATGCTAAAGTTTCCATTAATGCCCTTGAATATTTTTGAGGTTTTTCGGGATAAAAATTTGTAACCCACTCGTTACATTCTTCTGAAACCTGAAATCTATATCCAGTAGAGACTTTTTTTAAATTAACACCTGAATTTAAATATTGTATTTGGAGCTCAGAAATTAATTCTTCTAATAATTTTAAAGAGATTTTCTCGTCAGAAAAAAAGTTTCTTAGCTCTTTTATAGATATTGGCGAGGAAGACGAAAATATTAAAGATTCAATAATTTTTTTTAATTTAGAATTTTTCAAAAGATACTCTCTTAAGTTTTTATTTTAATTTGATAAATATAGCAGAATCATTATTTGCTTGAGCACAGTCTATTAATGTTAGTTTTATTAATTCTAGTATAGCTAAGAAAGAAACTATTAATCCTGACTTACCTTCACTTGAATTCAATAAATCTTTAAAATCGATAAATTCATCTTGTTTTAATATGTTTAAAATTAATGTCATTTTTTCTCTTACAGATAAAAAGTCTTTTTTGACATCATGTGGAGTTAAAAATTTTGTTTGCTCCATTAACTTATGAAAAATAATTACAAGTTTATCCAAATCAATATTTTGATAAGCTTCATCTTTTTTTACAGTCTCATAAGGAACCTTATTTAGAATATAAAAGTCCCTGTCTATTCTAGGTAAAGCATCAAGATTAAAACTTGCTTTCTTATATCTTTCATATTCTTGCAACCTTCTTATTAATTCTGCCCTAGGATCGTCTTCCTCCCCCAGCTCTTCCTCAATTGATGGTAGTAATAATTTAGATTTTATCTCGGTTAATGTGGCAGCCATTAACATGTATTCTGCCGCTAACTCTAATTCTAAGTCTTGCATTAAATCTATGTACTGAACGTATTGCTCGGTTATTTTTGCTACTGGTAATTCAAGAATATCAAAGTTTTGACTTTTTATTAAATAGAGCAAAAGATCTAAAGGACCTTCAAATGACTCAAGAACAACTTCTAGAGCATCAGGTGGTAGGTACAAATCTTCAGGTATATTTAGATATGGCTCACCTTTTACATAAGCTAAGGGAATATTAATATTCTCTAAATCTTTAAGCTCACCAGGTTTTGTATCCATTCACTTATATTATGTTATTATTTAATAAATATTATATCATTATATGAAATTAACTTAACATATTTCTAATTTTTTTGGGGTTTATTTTGAAAGCATTTATTGACTTTATTCCTGTCTTTTTCTTTTTTCTATCTTATATTTTTTACACAGATATACCAATCAGTTACATAAATGATGTAAATAATATATTTGGTATTTCATTAAATTCAAATAAATCTAACGGAATATACTTTGCAACTTTAGTTTTAATGATTACTTATTCTGTACAATTTTTGGCGCTATTTATTACCAGTAATGTTAAAAAAATACACTACATAACATTATTTATAATATTAATTGCAGGTTTTAGTACGCTATATTTTAAAAATCCTTATTTTATTAAAATAAAACCATCTATAGTTTATTGGGGCTTTGCAATATTTTTTATACTTAACAATATTTTTGGAAAAGAAAATATAATTAAAAAATTACTTCAAGAGCAAATAATTCTTGATGATAAAAAATGGTCCCTACTATCAAATTCGTGGATAGTATTTTTCATACTGTGTGGCTTTTTAAATCTGTATGTTGCAAATTTTTATTCTGAGGTAAAATGGGTTGAGTTTAAGTTCTATATATTAGGAATAATATTACCAGTAGTATTTATAATACTAAATGGTGTTTACATCGGATTTAATACGAAAAAATAAAAAATTATTAATCGGCAATATCAGAAGTTAAACTAGAATCGTCTAAGTCTCCATCAGCAATATCAAATTCTCTTTGCTCTAAATATGCATCTTTGTACAATGTATATTTATCATCTGATATTTCACTAGCTATGTCTTCCTTGGCAAGTAAATTTGATCTCGAATCAACCGCATTTACTCCTACCATAATATTTCTAAATGAAACATCATCTAACCAAGCCAATGGATTTAGATACATAGACAATATCCTGCCAGGCATATCTCTGACACTACTTGAACCAAGAAGTGGTAAAACAACATATGGTCCTGCCCCTGCTCCAAGAGCTCCAAAAGTCTGTCCTAGATCTTCTGGCGCGTGAGTTAATCCCATATGTGACGCAACATCAATTATTCCGGCCAATCCTATAGTCGAATTTATAGCAAGTCTTCCGATAGAAGTTCCGAATTGATTTGGTTTACCTTGAAATAAATTATTTAAAGCATTATCAATTTCGTTAAGATTTGAAAAAAAGTTTGTCACACCAGTTTTTACTGGTTGAGGCGTAATTGCATCGTAACCTTTTGCGAGAGGCTTGAATAAAGCCTGGTCAAAAGCATCGTTAACTGCGAAAACAGGTCTGTTGACAGTCTGCCAAGGGTCATTTGAATCAGACATAGAATTTCCAGAATAAGTAGCACATCCACTTAATACTAATGAAGCTAAGGCTAAAGATAGTACTCTTAAATTTCTCATTTTCTCCTCTCAACTGCCTTTTAAAAGCAATATTTCATTTTTATGAACTAATAATAAGCTGGATAAGAAAATAAGTACAGTATTAGTTTTTTAACTTATTTTTTAATCTTAAAGCGTTTAGTGCTATAAAACCTTGCGCATCTTTATGATCATAAGATCCCTTGTCATCATCAAATGTTGCAAGATTCTCTTTATACAAGCTATTATTTTCAGACTTTCTTCCCTCTATAATAATATTCCCCTTATATAAGGATAATCTAACAAAACCGTTAACAGTTTTTTGAGTGGCATCAATAAATGTTTGTAAATTTTCTCTTTCTGGGCTCCACCAAAAACCATTATAAATAATATTAGCATATTTGGGCATTAGTTCTGTCTTTAGATGAGCTACTTCTCTATCCAGAGTAACTGACTCTATAGCTCTTCTTGAATGGAGTATAATTGTACCACCTGGAGTTTCATAACAGCCTCTTGATTTCATACCCACATATCTATTTTCGATTATATCTAGCCTTCCTATAGCATGTTTTGCACCCAAATTGTTTAGAGCCTCCAAGATAATGGCAGGACTCATCTTCTTTCCATTTAATGCTACAGGATCTCCTTCGCAAAATTCTATTTCTATTTCTTCAGCTTTATCTGGAGCATTATGTGGGGCAGTGGTCCATCTCCACATACTCTCTGGAGGAGAAGCCCAAGGATCTTCTAAAACTTTACCCTCGTAAGATATATGAAGAAGATTCGCGTCCATTGAATATGGGGGAGCATTTTTTTTATCCATATCAATTGGGATATCATTTTCGGCAGCATAAGATAAAAGTTTATCTCTAGAATTTAAATCCCATTCTCTCCAAGGCGCAATAATTTTTATTTTTGGGTTTAAAGAATAAGCTGATAATTCAAAACGAACTTGATCATTACCTTTCCCTGTTGCCCCATGAGAGATAGCATCAGCATTACATTTTTCAGCGACCTCTACTAATTTTTTTGAAATCAACGGACGAGCTATTGCGGTACCTAATAGATACTGTTCTTCATATAAAGCATTTGCTCTAAACATTGGAAAGATAAAATCTTTTGTAAACTCTTCTTTTAAATCATCTAAAAATATTTGAGATACACCAAGTTCCTTCGCTTTTTTCTTTGCGGATTCAATTTCACCTTTTTGGCCTAAATCAGCTGTATAGGTTATTACTTCACACTTATAATTAACTTGTAGCCACTTAACTATAATAGAAGTGTCTAAACCTCCAGAATATGCCAAAACAACTTTCTTAATATTTTTATCTTTCATTATTTTTTATGAGTTAGCTTCATCTATCATTTTTTTTAATTCACCTTTTTCATGAAGCTCAAGAGTGATATCACATCCACCTATAAATTCACCATTTATATAAACTTGAGGGAAAGTTGGCCAATCAGCAAATTTAGGTAAATTTTGAAATATTTCTGGATCCATTAATATATTTACATACGCAAATTCTGATCCACATTGTTTTAGAGCCTCGGAAGTTCTACTTGAAAATCCGCATTGTGGCATTTGTGGCGTACCCTTCATATATATGATTACCTTATTACTCTCTACTTGCTCTTTTATTCTTTCTAAAACGTCCATAATTTCTCCTGATTATATATCTTAGTCTAAATTTTCCTGAAACCATAATTCGGTAGCTGCAGCATGCCACAACTTATTTCCATCTATAGCGGTCTTATAATTATTAGGCATCTTTAATAATTTTTCTATATATTTCCTATTATAAAGATTCCTATTATTACATTTTCTAGAGTTAAGAATATCACAAACAAAATCATAATATTCGCCCCTTATATACTTTAGTGCCGGCATTGGAAAGTAGCCTTTTTTTCTGCTAATTATATCTCTGGGTAAAAGATTATCAGAAATCGCTTTTAATATATTTTTTCCATTTCTTTTTAAATGCAACCTAGGGTCTATTTTTGCAGATGCCTCAATTAAATCATGATCTAAAAAAGGTACTCTTGCTTCTAGCCCCCAAGCCATAGTCATATTATCCACTCTTTTTACAGGGTCATCTACAACTAAAGTTGTAATATCAAGATTTAAAACATTTCCTATTAACGTTTTAGAATTAATCAAATTTAATTTATCTTGTACCAGTCTAGATGTGTAGTCATTTTTAAATTTTATTTTCAAGAATTCTTTTAATTCTGCATCACTTCTATCGACATAGTGTTTTAAGAAATTATTATAGTTATTTTCTTCTAAAGCAATTTTCTTGTACCAAAAATATCCCGCAAATCCCTCATCAGCGCCTTGTCCAGATAGAATAACTTTTACATCTTTACTGACTAGCTCGGATAGCATATAAAAAGCTACTGCATCTTGGGCAACCATTGGTTCTGACATAGACTTAAATGCATCTGGCAACTTAGATAAAACGACAGCATTATCAATAATATATTTTTGGTGATTAGTGTTAAATTTTTTTGCCACTTGATCAGAATAAAAGAATTCACTTCCTTTTTCCTCTTTGTCGTCTTCAAAACCTATACTGAAAGTTTTTAATTTGGGAAATTTATCTTTAGCTAAAGCAACTATTAAGCTTGAATCCAAACCCCCTGAGAGTAAAACTCCAACATCTATGTCAGATGCTGATAATCTTTTTTCAACAGACTTTGATAATAAGTCTCTAATTAAACTTATCGCTTCATTTTCGTCTTCAATAAGATTATTGTCTTTACTATCAAGTTCCCAATATTTTTCTAATATTACTTTTTTTTCTTCGTTAATTATTAAATAGTGCCCAGGTGGAACTTTTTTTATATTTTCAAATATAGTATTTGGTGCAGGTACTACAGCATGCAAAGAAAAATGCATATGTAAAGACTTAGGATCTAACTTCATATCAATATCTTTATTTACAATAATTGATTGTAGCGTTGAGCCAAATCTGAAAAATTTTTTAGAATACGAAAAATATAATGGCTTTACGCCAAATCTATCTCTTGCAAGAAAAAGACTTCTTTTTTTTATATCCCAAATAGCCAAAGAAAAATCTCCTTCAAACATATTCAAACATTCTTTACCCCATTCTATATAAGATTTTAGAACCACTTCTGTATCTCCAGAGGTTTTAAAAGAGTGATTTTTTTTAATTAGTTTATTTCTTAGATCTACATAATTATATATGCAGCCATTATAAACCATACTTAAATCTGCTTCTTTGTCTTCAAATGGTTGGTTAGAAGCGCTAGAAAGATCAATTATAGATAATCGTGAGTGACCTAAACAAATATGATCTTTTATTTTAAATCCTGAATAATCTGGCCCTCTAGACTTAATTTTGTTGAGCATTAGTTCAATATTGTGATCACCACATTTATTATTAAAAAAATATTCGCCTACAATTCCACACATTGTATAATTATAACAATATTATTTAAAAAGACTTGTATGAAATCACAATTATTAAAAAGTAAAATTAAAGATTGGGCGTATGATCTTGGATTTGATGATGTTGGTTTCACAGATATTGATCTTAAAGAAGATGAAACTCATTTACTTAATTGGTTGAATAATAAGTTCCATGGTGAAATGCACTACATGGAAAAGCACGGAGTTAAAAGATCTCGGCCTAACAAATTAATGCCTGGTACTGTTAGAGTAATTTCATTCAGAATGAACTACTTGCAAGAAAATACATATGATTCAAAAAAAGTCTTAGAAAATAAAAATCTTGGCTATATATCTAGGTATGCCCTAGGAAAAGATTATCATTCAGAAATGAGAGATAGGCTTCATATAATTGCTAAAAAAATTAATAATGAAGTTGATGATTTTAAATATAGAGCATTTGTTGACTCGGCGCCTGTTCTAGAGAAAGCAATTGGTCAAAAATCTGGTTTGGGGTGGATTGGTAAAAATACTTTATTAATTAATAAAAAAAATGGATCTTATTTTTTTCTTGGCGAAATATATACCAATATTGAATTTGATATAGATAAGAAATCAGAAAACTTTTGTGGCCAGTGCTCAGAATGCATAGACAAGTGTCCAACAAACGCAATAATATCACCATATGTTTTAGATGCTAAAAAATGTATTGCATATTTAACAATTGAATTAAAAGGCTCAATCCCGAATGAGTATAGAGATAGCATTGGTAATAGAATATTTGGTTGCGATGATTGCCAATTAGTTTGCCCATGGAATCGATTTAGCGAAGAAACAAGAATCGAAGAATTCACTCACAAACATGAATTAGATTCCCCAACACTGATAAATTTATTTAACTGGACTGAAAAAGAATTTAAAGATAACACTAAAGATACTCCTATTAATCGGATATCATATTTTCAATGGCTAAGAAATATAACGATTGGTTTAGGGAATTCTGAAAAGAGCCAAGATATAATTCAAGCTCTCAAGAAAAAAAAGAAAAATCAAAACAGTGAAATATTAAACGAGCATATTGATTGGGCTATAAGAAAACTAGAATGCTCTAGCTAAGATATTTTTTTATTGTTTCATTATTTATTTTTTTATTTTTATTTTTTGCCAATTTTATATCTTGATATATTTCCTTAGCTTTAATTTTCCCAATTTCAACAGCCCATTGATCAAATGAATTAATTCCATACAATAAGCCTAAAACATAAGTCTTGTGTTCATAAAATGCTAATAGCTCACCGAGCGATTCAGGAGATAGCTTATTTAACAAAATTGCGTTAGCAGGTTTGTTACCTGATAGTATTAAGTTTTTAATAACTAAATTTTTATCTAAACCAAGTTTTGAAAATTTTTTCTCATACAACTCTTTTGCTTGTGATTCCGAAAAACCCTTATTTAAAATTTCTAGATGACTTAAAAAATTAGAAAACAGCATGTTATGATTATCTTGGCTACCAGAATCAGTCTTTTTAGAAATTATAAAGTCAGCTGGTATTAATAAATTACCTTGATGTAGCAATTGATAAAAAGAATGCTGAGAACAACTTCCTGAACCACCCCAAACTATATTTCCAGATTTACTAAAAATATCTTTACCAAAAATATCTAAGGATTTTCCGTTACTTTCCATTTCTACTTGCTGAATATGATCGTGCAAAAATCTCAGTCTAAAATTATATGGTAAAATTAGATGACTTTGTGTGCCAAAAAAAGATGTATAGTAATAAGACAATAAAGCCATAATCACAGGAATATTTACGCTATATTTGTTTTTATAAAAATGTGCATCCGCATTTTCAGCACCTTTTAGAAATTTAGAAAAGTTACTAAACCCAATAGATATGATAAGTCCAATACTTACTCCTGACCAAATAGAGTATCTACCACCTATCCATTCCCATATTTTGATTATATTATCACTACAAATACCAAGCTTTAAAGCTTCTGCTTCATTCTCTGTAACGGCTAAAAAATTACCCATAATATTCTTCCCATTAAAATCCTTATTTAACCAATATTTAATTTTTTTTATATTTTCTAGCGTTTCAATCGTTTTAAAACTTTTAGAAACAACAATAAATAAAGTTTTTTCAGGATCTAATGAAGAAAGCAAATCTTTATTTTCTGTGAAATCTAAATTGGAAATAAAATGAAGATTAATTTTTTTTGAACTATAATTTTTTAAACCTTCATATACCGCTTTAATTCCAAAATATGACCCTCCAGTTCCTACTGACACAATATCGGTAAATTTCTTCCTGCTAAATGATTTTTTTTTACCTGAACGAATATCATTTGATATTTTTTTTAAGATTTTTTTATGGCTATCAATATTTTTGACTATACTTTTATCAAGAGATTTTGTAACGCCTCGCAGTGCTGGATGAAGAACTTTTCTTTGTTCTGACGTATTTATTTGATAACCATTGATTAATTTTTTATAGCTATTTTTTATGTCAATAATATTAGCTAATTTTAATAATTCACTTAAAGTTTTTTTATCAACAATATTTCTTGAATAATCAAAATATAAGTTATCTGTTTCTAAAAAAAAATTTTTATTGTTTTTTAATGCTTTCTTTGAATTTTTAAATCTTAGAGTTTCTTTTTTTATTTTTCTTGTTTGTTCTAAAAAAATTTTATTCAT